>Ga0157373_10000666_pt1 | contig 26809 bp, 28 predicted proteins | sample C65metaG_FD_113460 | JGI IMG/M metagenome (GOLD analysis project Ga0157373, IMG submission 113460) | Corn rhizosphere microbial communities from Kellogg Biological Station, Michigan, USA - C6-5 metaG | ecosystem: Host-associated > Plants > Roots > Rhizosphere > Soil | place: USA: Michigan... | reverse complement strand
TTTACGGGGTTCTTTTCGCCAGGATTGGTTTTCCATACTTAGATGTCCGTCTGTAACAGGTGGGCGTCTAAGTTACCAGCACTGGCTTAATGGCTACATACGGCGCTGGGTTTACGCTTACAATATTTTTACCGGCGATGCGCACAGGTTATCCCCCAAATTTGGGGGTAACGTCCTGGTTGTGAGTGGCGCGGCGCCGTTGGCTGAATATTTGAACCGTGTCGGTCGTGGTGTTACGCCGGTTCAAGCGCGATGGTGTGGCAGGCTGACGTGCTGCCCTGCCGGCGCGTACACAGTCCGTACTCGGCCATCACATGCATAAACCGGTCGGCGTCACCGACCACCCGAAACGTGACGGGGTGCAGATGGCGACCGTCCTGGGCAAAGGCGGCATTCAGCGCCGCTTTTTCTACGTAGAATCCGTTGTGCTGTGACGGTACCGGCGTTATGCCGGATTTCCACTCGCGTGCGTCCAGCACATAATTGTCCCAGCCCTGGTCTTTCAGGGTTTCAGAGGCGTAGGTGAGCCGGAACAGGTCGGATTGTGCGGCCAGGTTGCCGCTGCAGGAGCGAAAGAGGTAGTCAAGGTGCTGGCGCAGTTTGCCGGCCGGGCCGTGTTTGCGACCACGTTCGAGTAACCACTGGATGTCAATCGCGACGCTCCTGGGGAAGCGTTTTTGCTTTTGGGCAGTGGCCAGCCAGCGGATCAGGAACAGGTTTTCGGCATAGGGCGTGCCGGCGATACCGTCCTGACGCGCCAGCCCCAGCGCCGCCAGGGCGCAAAACGCCAGATGGCTGAGCGCTGAGGTGGTGTTTTCCGGCGGAACGGATGCGGTTTTATCTGTCAATGGCTGCCCTGCCTGTCGACGTTGGGATTAGTGGCGGATCTGCGCCAGGTCGTCAGCGGTCAGCCCGGTCATTTTCATCACCGAGTCGCGATCGAGGCCGTTGGCCAGCATGGTACGGGCAACTTCGAGTTTGCCTTCGAGTTTTCCTTCATGGCGCCCTTTTTCCATACCGCGCTGTTCACCCAATTGGATACCCTTCTCGATACCTTTTTGTTCAAGCTGTTGTGCGATGGTCATCAGTTCATCCTCATGTTGCGGTACCCGCAGGGCCAGTGCGCGGACAAATGCCTGCGCATCCGCCGATTCACCGGCCTGGATAATATAGTGTATCAGCGAAATCACCTGCGGCGAAGAGATATAGCCGGCCAGCAGAATGGCGGACAGTCTGTCGGTCAGTTCGGCCAGGTCGCGCTGGCGAATATGTTTCTGCAGCAGGGTCAGCGCGGCCATACTGCGGTGACCCATAATCTCTTCGTCGGGTATAGGTTAATGAGGCTACCAAGCTTAGGCCAGATAGTTGATATTCCAACCTTGTCTAATCAGAGCCATCTTACACTCTTCAGTTACCCGCTCAGCGTTTACCGCTAGACAGAGGAAGCTGGTCGGACGAGACATGGCGACATATAAATTTCTGAACTGTGCCAAATGCCCTTCAGGCATATTTTCTTTTCGCACTTCTAACCCCGCAATCACGGGCAATGCAGCCTCAATATCAAAACGTCGGCTCGGATGACCCAGAGACTCAAGTACGAGGGTCGCCAAGTGTGTTTCGCCTTTCATTGAAGCTAAGCTGCCAACCTGGATATCGAGCCGTCGACCATCTCGCTCAAGTGAGCAGATAGTTCGCTGTTCTACCGAAACAACCGAAGCATCCGGTACCAAGAAAACCGGCAATGATCTGAACATTTCACCCGTCATATTCTCTGGCAACAGGGGACGTAAACGCCCATAAATCATTGTTAGTATTTCGTGCCGCCCTTCTTCGGTGACCACCGATGTTCTATTCATGGCCAAGTCGCGTAGTAATAACCGGAAATTTGGTATGTCTCCACCGGTATCGCCCAGCTTTCGAAGCAACTGGTAATCAGCCTTCAAGTCACGAACGATCTCTGCTTTAGCGTCGCGTAGCACGATGAATAATGCTCGTCGCACCTCACCGACACGTCCAGAAAGTGATGGTTCATTTATCTTTCTCTTCCCAACCAGCAGTGACCAGAAGTGATCCATATTTAAGTCTGGGGCATTATTGGTAGCAATGGCTGGCCAATAATCCAGAAGAGTTCTACCGGCAGTGTACGTTGCAGCATCGCCTTGCTTTCGGGCACATAGAGCCTTCACCGTACCAGTACGGAGAATAGTTTCATCGAATCGCTCAAGCACTTTGGCACCAAAAACCGCGATGACCTGGCTAACCTGTTCCGTCGGATAGACCAACAACATGGGAGCATGGCGATCAACTCCATCACCTGACACCGGGACTCCTGACACTTGCGTAGTGGCAACGACCTGAGCTATTGATGGGCCGAACCGTTTGCTCGTGGATATGGGTAGTGCATCTGCTTTTGGAAATGTGAGATTTTCGGCACCTTGTGTATTCCCGAGTATACGCTGATTGATGTCGCCAAAACGCTGAATGATCACCGTTTCGTCGAACATTAGTTGTAAAAGGCGCTCCTGTTCCCAAGATGTGTCCTGCATTTCGTCGATAAATACGATTGGGAAACGCCGCGACATATGAGCTCGGATCTCCGGGGTGTTCGTCAACAGCTTCTCAGCAAATGCGAACATATCGGCATAACGGAAGATCCCCTCGTTCGCCAGTCGTGCTTTTATACTTTGGATCACCGGATGAGTTTTCGAACCCTCTTTCGGTAGATTTCCGCTCTCGCTGATTATTTTCAGATCAGCCCCGCTGAAAATCAGTCCCTGAACCATGGGAGCGACACTGACGTTTTTGTCCATCCAAGTACGTAAACTCCAATTCATGCGGGCTAGAGTGAGTGCTTGGCCACTGAACACATCATTATCGATGATATTCACTTCCACATTTTGGCTGCGCAAGTAAGGCAGGGCCAGGAAATAATTAACCAGTGCATGGATCGTTCCAATGAAGTGGGGATATGTCAGTAATCGACTTCCTTCAATACTTTTCCCAAGTCGTCGTTGTATCTCGTCCCGGGCGACATTGGTGTGACTTAGGACGCAGATGCCACTGCGAGCGGCTTCCAATTTTCGTGCGAGTATTAAGAGTTTTGCGGCAAGCACTGTGGTTTTGCCGCTGCCTGGTGCAGCGTTGATGTCCCTGGACTGATTTTCGAGCAGTACTGCACGCCGCTCGTCATCCTCGAAATTTAAGTCAGGGGTCAGAGTAGCCAATGCCTCAAGATCCAACTCCGTAATAGTAGGTACCGTCACTCTACCACCTTGCCAGTTAAATGATGGAAAGCACGTTGTAGGTAAGGTGGCAGGCGATGATAGAGTTCATTGCCCCCTCCATATTCTCCGGTTGATATCAGGTGGGCTGCATATTGTGCTGTTACAGCTTTCGACACATCACTGTCAGCCAGTGGTTGGTAGATGATTGAGGCAAGCTTTACTACAGAGTGGCCTGCTGTCTCCAGTTGTGCCCAATATTCCTTAGCCTCTGTGATAGCCGTCTGTTCGTCTTCCTCCGTCAGCCGTTCTCCTCTGGAACCAGCCCTCTTGGCTAGGTGGATGGCGTTATGCATGAGTTCTGCACAACCATAGAGGGCCAAATCGAACTCGAGCGTCCACCTGTCGGACACGCATACGAGAGTGCTTCCCCCCTGAGCTCGCCCAACCTTTGTTTGGATTAATGTATCGAGTTCCTGGGGGGAGTAGTCAGAATCAAAGCGCTTGCGCCCATTATTTGGGCGGGGGATATAATCTGCCTCATCAGGCACAACGTCGCGGTCTGTAATGCAGACGACAGGAATAGGGACTACCGATCCATCGAATGGTTGCAGGATACGAGCATAGTGATATAGGCCAACACCACCGACGTTTATACAGGAAATACCGTGTTTATTAGACGTCAATTACTTTTGCCGATCCGGCGTCAACTACAATGGCCGCTCCCACGCCATCATTTAGATGGCTTTTTTGCCACTGCGTTTGAGGTCTTTTTCCTGTAGCTTTCTCCTTGTATTTCGAACAGGTAACAGTGATGGATCAGACGGTCTGCTGCCGCTACCGCCATCGTTTCATCCACGAAGATACTGCCCCAGGTGCTGAACGGATGGTTACTCGTGATGATGAGGCTTCCTCTTTCGTACCTATGGGCGATAAGCTCGAACAGCACCCCCGTTTCTGCATTATCCCGTTTGACATAACCGAGGTCGTCTATCACTATCACCCGGTAGCGATCCAGCTTCAGAAGTACCTCGTTAAGTTTCAGCAACGATCTGGCCTTACGTAGCTCCTGCAGCAACTCACCTGCACTGTAGAACCGGGCGCGGTAACCCTGATTAACTACGCCCTCCACGACTGCTGCCGCCAGATGGCTTTTACCCAGCCCGCTAGCGCCGAACAGCAGCACATTCTCACTGGCGTCAACCCAGTCCGTCGTTTCACTTAGTTGTCTTATTTGAGCTGCATTCAACTCAGGTACCTGTTTGAAGTCATAGTCGCCGACTGATTTACCCACTGGAAGCCGGGCCTCCTTGATATAACGCCGTAACCGTTCACTTTCCCGGTGTGAGGCTTCTTCGCTGCACAACGACAACAGGTAACGCGACGGCGTCCAGCCTTCCGCCAGCGCGCGTTTTTCATGGCTGTGCCATTCACTGGCGATCCGGGTCAACCTCAACCGCCTTAGCAGGCGTTCCAGCGTATGGATATCTGTCACTGCACTGTTCTCCCGTCAGATAACAACTGCTCATAACTGCTGAGTTTGTGCTGGACCACGTCGCCTGGCGGCAAGGTTTTGTCTTTGATACCCAGATACCGCATCAACTTTTCCAGATCCGGCTCACCGGGTTCCCTTAGCAAGGTATCCAGTCCGCAGGCAACAACAGAGATATCGTCACGCTCGGCAGCCAGTTTCAGTGCGTGGACCATCAGACTGCCGGCCAGTTGCGGTGGCATCCTCCCGCACAGACGTCGCCACAGGGCTTTCCATTCTTCATCGGGCAGGATGTCATCCCTCAGCGTGGCGTTATAAAAAGCGCTCGGCTTTTTTATCAGGCTCCCGATGACATGCCGGAAGTTGATGCTGCGCGCACGGCGTTTCCCCTTCGCCGGCCGAACGCGTCTGCAAGCCAGGACTTCATTGCTGCCGATATAACAGCACAACCGATCGTCCCAGAGCCTGACCTTCAGCATCTGGCTGATCAGACGGGAGGGGACACTATAGACCACATGTTTTACGTTGATCGTACTGCTACTGCTTACCCGAACGGAGAGTTCTTCATAGTCAGAACAACGACGTAACGGCAACGGCTGCAGATGAGCCAGCTCCTGTTTTATGATGTCCTGATTCCGCCGGTTGTGTTTCATTACCTGATGGGTAACGAACTCGCGGTAGTCATCAAGTGACGCGAAGTCGGTATTACCACGCAATAATAACGCCTGGCGTATGCGGCGTTTCAGGTGGCCGTGTGCCGACTCAACGGAGCCATTCTCGTGCCCTCGACCGCAGTTGTTGCGCGTTGGGACCATGCCATAGTGCTGGCACAACGCTTCGTAACGACCGGTTTGATCTTCCTTGTCTTCATTACTGAGGTTTTTCCAGGCCGCAGACAGACTGTCCGTCCGATGCTCCAGGGGCACGCCACCCAACTGACTCAGCGCTTCCTGGATACCCTCAGCCAGCGCGGTAAAGCTTTCACCTCCCAGTACAACGCGCATCCAGCTCCATCGACTCCATGCCAGGCGGAAGTGGAAGAGTTTGTACGCCATCGGCTCGCCAGCAACGGTGATTTCCACATCCTTCAGATGCGTAAAATCACTCAGTGCCTGCCGACCTGGCAGATGCTCCTGGCGGAACATGACCTCTTGCTCGTTGCCGAACTGAAGTTTCCAGGCTTTGACTCGCCGCTGCAGGGTACGGGCCAGTGTGTCGGGATAGTGGCCTGGGTATTTTTCCTGCAGCAGTTCGAGCAGGGTAATTGGCGCCAAAGTTGGCCGAGATTTGAGCTCAGGGACAATAACGTCATCCCACACGTCTTCCAAAGGGTCCTGTCGGGTTCGCCAATGGCGATGGCCAACAGGCGAACGCTGTCCTTTTTCAATACGTCGTCCGGAACGAACAGAGATACCGGCTTTGGCGGCTGCGGCCGCCTGGGTCTTGCCTTTTCTTCGATGCGTCATATAGAGATTGACCTGTTTGTCGTTAAGCGCCACACCCTCTCCATAAGTTGGAAAATCGGACGCTTAGCTTACAAATCGGCCAAAGTAATTGACGCGACAGCGGTCAGAGTAATTGTCGCCTAATAGTGTTCGTTGAAGGAACAACCGGAAGCTTCTGCCAACGCTGGCAACAACAATGCCTCGGCAGGTCCCTCGACTATGGCTACGCCGCGGGCAAAGAAGAGATTGGCTTTTGTAGCATCGATGAAACGTCGCAGAAATTCATAGTCGTTTTTCTTTAGCTTGGTCTTTCCGTGCGCGAGGCTGAATAGTTGTGCGCGATTAACTAGAGTCATGCTGGCAATGTCAGCCCCCGCAGCTAATGACGGGCTATGCGTTGTCATGACAATTTGTACTGGGCGAGTGCCGTCATCGGCCGTCTTGGACGTTCGTTCGAGCAATTGCTGAACTCGTTCCTGCAGTTGCGGATGCAAGTGGGCTTCTGGCTCTTCTATCAACAACAGGCCGAGTTCCTCGCCATCACGTAGTAATACGAGCTCAGTCGCCATGAACAGGGCATTGTTGTAACCTAGCCCACGAACGCAGTGCTCAGAAGGGTCGATGCCGGATGTTGGAAGTAGGCCGAGCTCGAAACGTTCAAGGATAGGTTGAAGCCCTAGAATAGGGGCTATCTGGATGCGGGATGACAGTGCATCGCCAGCGAAGGCGAACTTGTTCAAGTAATTATCGTTGATGTCGTTTTGAACGTCCTTGATGACTTGGTGTTCGCCCAGGTGATGCTGAGCGAACGCCATCAATCCAACCAGGTTATTGGGTACTGTATCTGGGGCGTCAATATTGAAGTCGTTTAACTCTTGTCCACCGATGCGCCGGTGAGCCGCCAGAATTTGTGATAATCGAGACTGTCGTCCAGGCCGCAATTCTGCTTCTGCATCACGCAAAGGTCGAAGATAAGTAGCTCGAATGAGTTCACGTACCACGGTACCTATTTCTTGACCTGCACCATTTCTTCCTGAACACGTAACTGCCTCGACACGGCCTCGTTTATTTCCATTGGGTGGTATCCATCTGGCTTGCAGATGAATGATCAGGCTACGACTGCCGTCTTCCTCGTGAGTTAACCACTCCAGAACAGCAGCTTCTTGGTCAGGATCGAGATCTGCCAGTGTGGCTTCAATAAAAAGCGATCTGGCTCGGTTTGTGCCATTGATATAGAAATCTTTCTCGAACAGACGAATGAATTCGTAGCTGGTTGTCCACAGTACGTAGCGGATCGCATCGACTACCGATGTTTTTCCTGAGTCATTCTCCCCTACAAGGATGTTTAACCCTGCCGAGAGTTCCCAATCAAGAGCTGGGGCATTAGTGCCGTCACCAAATGCGCGAAAATTGGCTGCCCTTATTCGTTTCAGATGCATCATTTCTTCCCTGTATTGTTGAAGTCTGGCCAGCGTAAGCACTTAAGACGGGAACCCTGCTGACGTAGACTCAAACTGCAGAAAATTATTTTGATTGAGATCACCACGATTAATTGATGAGCTCGATAGAGCATTCTAGACGTCATTTTTTGTTGCTCAGGATTTTCGTCTGTAATTCTATGAGCCGATCGGCAATCCGTGTCAGCCCCGCATGAACGTAGTCACGCTGCATAGGGGTGACGTTCTCATCAGCATTCAGCCCTTTTCTGAAGTCTGCTACGCATTCCTGCCATAATTTGAACGATTGGCCCAGCCGGATTATTTGTTCATCAAACACCGACAGGGCATTGCCCTGATAAGCGAGGTATCCCCGTTCCAGGGTTGCGGCCGTGGTGAGTATCTGTTCCATGGTGTGTTTATGGGTTGCAGAGAATTCAGGCATGCCGTCATAAGATCGGGATGACTTCTGGCTCTCCTGCTCGAACGCAGTTTCCATGATGAGGGCGTAACGGTAAAATCCCGGATATTCCTGGGTTAATGCCATCAGTTCCTTATCCGTGGTGCCGGTCCAAATCTGATGCAGTTCAGGGGTATAGCCCATCATGCGGTTGATAACCTGATGCGGCTCCGTGACGCCTTGCGCGTCCAACTGCTGCATATGCTGATCCATTTTTGCCGCCATTCGGCGAAAATCGGCCATTGTCATCGGTGTTTCCTTTTTACCGGTTGGTAGGGAGCAATGCTACGCGGGCTCCAGCGCGACCGTATGGTGATCTGGGGTGCTGTCGACGAGCCTCGCGTTCAGGCCATATTCCGTCATGATACGAATAAAGGTGACGGTGTCACCAATAATGCGAAAGGGCACGGGGTGCAGGTGCCGTCCGTCCTGGGTAAAGGCCGCATTCAGCGCCGTTTTTTCGACGTAGAAGCCGTTGTTAAGTGACGGCGTCAGAGTAACTCCGGATTTCCACTCCCGTGCATCCATCACGTAATTGTCCCAGCCCTGGTCTTTCAGCGTTTCTGAGGCGTAGGTGAGCCGGAACAGATCGGATTGTGCGGCCAGATTGCCACTGCAGGAGCGCCACAGGTAGTCCAGGTGCTGACGCAGTTTTCCGGCCGGCCCATGTTTACGCCCGCGTTCGAGTAGTAGAGTAAGAGACAGGGCGTAGTCGAACTATTTCCCTGCCTCTCCTCTCCGAACCGGACTTGCACCTCTCAATGCATCCGGCTCTCCGTCTAAACGTTGGCTAATGCCATCGCCACATCAGTGTAGCGCGAGGTCAATGTGTTCCTGCGTTCTGTTCTAAGGTAAGGATTACCCTCGGGCAGACGCCAACGGAATAGCTTCTTGCCTTGTCCCACGAACCTATACAGTACTTCACCGCACAATTTGCCATTATTGGCTTTGCCAAACAGCACCCAGCTTTTACTTTCTCCTGGCTGCGGAGGCTTGCACCATCGGCGTATCAGAGGTTTAATACGGGAACGGTATTTGTGGGCCAGCCAATGAGCCAGCTTCCAAAACACAACTCGATCGATATAACTGAAAATTTTGGCCTTGAAGTCAACGAAATTATAGAAAGTTGCCCAGCCTTTCAGTTTGCGGTTGAGTATTTCAACCATACCGATTTTACTCTCACTGTAGTTGCCTGATAACAAATCTGTCAGCTTCGCTGCGAAGTTTCTAGCCTTGTCTCTTGGGATTGTCGTGACTACCCGCATATTGCCGTAACGGCCACGCTTACGGATAATACGATGTCCCAGAAAGACAAAACCATCATTAACATGGGTGATTTTGGTCTTTTCCATGTTTAACTGGAGTTTCAAGTTATCTTCGAGCTCGCGTCGGCATTCTTCTCTAATGGCCTGCGCATGTGCTTTGGTACCTTTGACAATGATCACAAAATCATCGGCATATCGGCAGTAAGCGACTGCAGGCTTCCATTGTCTGTTCTCTCTGACCGCTTTGGGTTGACCCATCCGTATACTGTGGTTCCAGTGCTCACGTTTCCTCCGGGCTTTTGAGCTCAGATATTGCCGATGCAGGTACTGATCGAACTCATTGAGCATGATATTCGATAGTAAAGGAGAGATAACTCCTCCCTGCGGCACACCTTCACTGGCGGCCCGGAAAAGTCCAGCGTCAACGTGACCTGCCTTGATTATTTTCCACAGCAGAGTCATGAACCTGGAGTCCTTGATCCTGCTGCGTACAGCTTTCATCAGCAGGCGATGATGCACGGTATCAAAATAACTGGAAAGGTCACCCTCAATAACCCATCGTCCCTGTGTCACCGTATTGTCTGTGAGCTGTATTCGTACCGTGCGGATAGCGTGGTGAACACTGCGCTCTGGCCGAAATCCATATGAGAGCGAATGAAAATGACTCTCCCAGATGGGCTCCATGGCCATCAGCATGGCTCGCTGAACAATACGATCCCTCAGAGTAGGAATACCGAGTGGTCGTTGTTTGCCATTGGCTTTGGGGATATAGACCCGTCTGGCCGGCAAAGGTTGGTAATTACCAGAGAGAAGTTCTTCCCTGAGCATGCGCAATTCATCAGACTGTCTGGCTTGCATCATTAGCTTATTCACCCCATCGACACCGGGCGTGTGAGCGCCCTTTGTGGACAGGGTGATCCGCGCTGCTTCAGCCAGCCAGTCCGGATGTGTTATCAGACGTAGCAACCGGTCGATCCGTGAACACGGTTCTGTTGCTGCCCATGTGGCTAGCTTGCATTGCATTTCGCTGATTATCAAAGGTCTTCACCTCGTTAGGTCAGTTAGTTTGCTTGGCAAACACATTTAAACTGCTTCCCTTCGCCATGTAATGGGCTTTCCCCACCTCGGACTACTACGGAAGCTCCGCCAGTCAATGCGTCATCGGGGCCATGCCCCCTTGGCATCCGTCATTGACCTTCCCCGGTTTACCTACCTGGACTCAAACATGTTGATGAGGTTGCCCATCGCACTCTTTACCCTTGCTTGCTGCAAGTTGTCAGAAGTCAGCAATCCAACTGTGATAAGGCCTGCTGTCCCGGTGTTCTATATGGCTGTTGGAACACCTTTGTTGGGCAGTTTTCGCAAAACTGCCTGTGCCTTCTGTACGGCTTATCAGATCACGTAAGCCGTGGTGACATTTCAACCCTCAGAGGCGGATTAATGGGTTCATGTTCTTCAACCTTTCAACATTCAGCCTTGGGTTGGGGATCATCTTGGCTTAGTGATCTCGCCTCAATCCCCGTTGTCAGCGGGTTACATCACCCTGCGGGCATGCCACAGGTCACTGCCGCTCAGGCTCACCATCGCCACAGCCGATGGGGTCGCTCGGTTCCCCATCATGGGGGCCAATATAACATTCCAGATAGACTCGTGGTTCATTGTGAGCATCCATGCTCGCCCTGAACTCCGGGCACACGCCAGGTGATGTCGACGGCGACGCTTTTGGGGAATCGTTTCTGCTTTTGGGCAGTGGCCAGCCAGCGAATAAGGAATAAATTTTCTGCATACGGCGTGCCGGCCATGCCATCCTGACGCGCCATCCCCAGCGCTGCCAGGGCGCAGAACGCGAGATGGCTGAGCGCTGAAGTGGTGTTTTCCGTGGTAACGGATTCGGTCTTATCTAACAATGCCTACCCTGCCCGTTTTGACGAATGATTAATAAGAGATCTGCGACCCATCGTTATATAAGTGTAACTGGCAAGAAGCAGGGTGACCAGTTGCTCATCGGTCATCATGGTGAATACTTATGTAATACATGAGTATTTCAGTTTATACCTCATATCATGCAGTATCACGCCATATCAGGTTTATTCGGTTGCAATAACGTATGAGGTCTCTATAATATGGTTAAGGATGCAGCAGACTGGTTTATCCAGACATCCCGCTACCAACGCAAGTTGGTCAGGCCAAGTCCGGTAAAGGCGCTTCTGAATACCAGAGTAGTTTTCTGGCGAAACCCACCTTAAGGTGGGTTTTGTTATTTCAGGGGTGTGGTAACGGCTTGCCGGCCAGTAACTTGCTGGCGATAACAAAGAATCCCACCTTTCCGCCCCCGGGTTTGGCATCTACCGCATAGGCGCTGGTCACATGTATCCGGAGTTTTTTCCGTTCCCGGAATGCCTTGAAGGGGACGTGGTAATAGCAGCGCTCGCCCTCGTCATTCAATGCCTCGATCACCGCATAGCTGCCATAGCCGGCATGGATAATTCGCTGACGATCCAGCGACAGTATCATGTCTTTAAGGTAGCGTTGCGCCAGACCGTAACGGTTTTTGCAGAACGGGCGTGACTCTTTAGGCGAGTGGTACATCAGCGCCCGCTTCTCATCTTCGCTCTGTTCCGGGTAATCTTTGCAAAAGCAGTGAAACGAGTAGGAGACGATGAATTTATAGACCTTGTCTGCCTTACCCTCGCAGCGGTGCGTGTAGATCACCTCGTGGGCGTCAAGAAAGGAAAGGTCCCAGGTGTTCCCTTCCGTATCGGTGAAAGGACGCCACTTTTCCACCTCATCAATTTTCACGTCTGAATCTCTCCCAACATGACTCTCCCTGATATTCCCGATGCCACGAAGCTGTAGCGAATGGCCGTCATGCTAACACAGGCGGTGCAGACGTTCCTGCCCGGGCAACATTGTCGCACGCCTTATCAGCGCGATTGCATGACGAGAGTAATACAAACGTAAGTCATCATGCGTTACTAATGTATTACAATAGTATTCTATTTTCGCATCAGCAGGTGCGTGTACTCGCGGTGATCCAGCGAGAACGTCACTCCCAGCTGTGGCGCCACGTCCAGCGCAAACACCTTCAGATACACCTCCGTGCTTTCATAACGCTCATGGCCCATGTAGGTCTGTACCACTTTCGGCGGTACATGGTTGAAGAACAGGTGCATCGCAAAGCTGTGTCGGAGCGTCTTGGGATTGATGGCCGGCAGCGCAAATTCAATCCCCTCCTCCCTGGCGCGTTCGACGGCTTGTTGCAGCCACAGCCAGGCGGTTTTCCGGCTGACGTCAAACAAGGGGCGTCGACGGCCGGGCCTGAACGTGGCCAGAAACCGGCGCAGCTGATCGACGTAGCCGGCATCGAGCAGCGGCACTATCCGGGCGATTTTTTCATCGGCCGATGGCCGTCCCCTGCCCCGCTGGCGCTGTTTCAGCGTGCGCAGGCGAACACAGGGACGCGGCCCCTCGAGCAGCAGATCTTCCGGCGTCAACGTCAGGGCTTCGGTAATGCGTGCGCCAGTGTTCCACAACGTGGAATACAACATGCGCTGCCGTTCGTCAGGCAGATAATGCAGCAACACCGCCACCTCGGGCGCCAGCAGGTATTTGGGGAGATAAGGTTGCAGCAGCGCCATGCGCCGCAGCGCGAGGGCGGTCTCGTACTGTGTCACGGCAACCGGTCGGTCGCTGCTGGTCATCAACATGGTTCCCCCCATCATAAAAATCTTAAGTGTACGCCTTTTGTATTACATGTGTAATTCTGTTGAATTACATTGTCCGCAGATCATCACCGGCGGACTGGGCGACGGCCATCGGTGTGTTGGGCGCCGGCATGTTCTCTGTGTCTGGCCGGTTGCCGATGAGCGCATTCCCCAGGCGGTGTTATAAATTGAAATACAGATGTATTACATCGGTGCGCTGTGAAAAATCTGCAGGGTAATGCCCTTGCCCGTTATACATTTTTCGCGTAGCGCAATCTTGCCGATGTCGTCTATTTTGACAGCCCCGGAGACCGTACGCCACGGGAATAAATCGCCGATGCATCGGTGCTGAGGTAACAAAAATCGAAATGTGCGAAAGTTGTTACCACCCTATTTTAGGCAAGATGGGGCGTACGGTAGGCAAAAAATCCCCTGCTTTATCGGCGCGTCAGGCGGGAACAGGGTTGGCGGCGATCGGCCGTGGGTGACCAGGCGGTGAAACACTCTGCCTGTTCGGTTACATAAGTTTGAGTAAAAGCGTTTCGGCGAAAAAAAACCGCCTGTTGAGGCGGTTTTTCGAAGGGATGGCCCTAACCAGTCCGGGACGAGACCACAGTCGAGCAGGGAAGAGCCGTTTTTTTCGGGATCATTCGCTGCTGGTACAGCAACGGATGCAAATAGGTTAATATGCAGTAATTATAACACCCCAAAGAAAGGACGCAACTGTCATGAGGATCGATATCCGTCTGAAGCGTACTGGTTTGAATCTACGTCAGATTTTTTTCATCGAATGTTGGGGAAGTCTGGCACATAAGGAAAGTACCGATACAGACCGGGTCAGCTTTAACAATATCCTCAATGCCATTAATGAACTCCTTTCACTTTTTCCGCAGGGAAATAAATTTAAAGGCCAGGATAAACGCCGGCGTGCTGCGCAAGAGTTACTCGAGCTGCTTAAAGACGATGTCGTTTTGGCAGATGCGCGCTTTGAAAATATCCCGGCACAGCTAAGAAGTATGCTGGATGCTAAAAACGCCTGGTCAGATAAAGAACGCAGCCCGGTAGAAAAATATCAGGGGTTGACGGAAAGTTTATTCACCCAATTAAAACTGACGTTGGAAGAACATTACCTCCCGGCCAGCCTGCAGCGGCTGCGTGCCGAACTGGACAAAGAAGGTGCCCCTTCCGACCAAGATTATGCCTGTATCGTATCTCTTTGTAACAACATCATGAGTTTTTTACTGACGTTGGGGATGCCCTTGGCAGAATGCTCACTGTTGTACAGTCGCATTTTGATGAATGATAAGAGGAATTTTGACAACAGGTTTGCTTCCTGGGCAGAAAAGGTCAATGTCAGATCACAGCGATATACCGTCAACCTTATAATGGAAAACGACAAACTCTACGACATGTTGTTGCAGGCTGGAGAATACACGGTGTTCAATAGCTGCCGGTATGTCCCCTTTATCAGTGATAAGGGGGTACGTTCAGCAAGGGCTGAGATAGAGGTGGAGGCGGTTTCCGTTCTCGCGGCCAGAACTCAGGCTGATTTTGTTCTCAAGGACTCCCTCGATGTGGTGGCTTATATGCTTGGACGAGGCCAAATCACCACACGAACTGCTTTTAGGGTCATAGATGAAGAATGGAAAGAGACTGAAATTCAGGGATTCAGCAATGAGATCCTGACCAACAGCGACCGTCTGACGCTGAGTGAGTTCGGCCATTTTATGCAGGCAATAACAGATCTGTTCACCAAAGCTTCCCCTGAATCAGCGAGAAAAGTCAGCTCTGCTTTCCATTTCTTACGCAATGGGTTGAGCAACAAGACCACGCAGGAAAACCAGTTTACGTCTTTCTGGTCAGCACTCGAGGCGCTGACGCTGGACGTTTCTTCTCGCCAGCTGGATCATGACGAACATGTTGTGTTTACGACTCCCCCCTGCATGGGATTGGACTATGTCGTCAAACAGTTGATCTCGTTAAGAGGGATTGCTAAGCAGCTGAATTTGGTGTTGCGTCTTCAAGACGGGCGTACAGTCTTACCAGGAGGTGTCGATCTGGAGGATATTTACACTTACCTAAAGGACAGCAATTTCACGGAGCAGTTTGAGGAAGCGCTGAGTGATTACCCCTATGCGTCATATATGCTGAGGAAATTTACGGGACTTTGCTCCCAACCGCGTGAACTGGGAAGGAAGATTATTCGTCATGCTGAAAAGGTCGAACTTCATATTTATCGGCTCTATATTTTGCGAAATGCGATTGTCCATAACGCAGGATCAAGTCCCTACATTCAGTTTTTGACGGTGAACCTTGAGCATTATCTGCGTGGTACCATCAATGCCATGTTTTATACCGCGTCAATGTTTCCTGTTGTACGTTCTCCGGAAGAAGCTTTCCAGCGCTACCTTCACATGTATGAAATGTTGGTCAAAGAGCTCGAGCCTACATTCGGCTTTTCTTTAAAGGAACACCCTAGCGTTGAGTCATCAATCGGGCAGAATAAAATAATACCAACAGATTCAATGCTTAAAGCATGGTTGAAGCTACATAAGTAATTTATTTGTATTCCTTATGTATTACATAAATATGGCGCTTTGGGCTGTGACTGATTGCCTTTGTCAGATACATGCGGGATGCGCACCCATAAGTAAAATGTAATACGGCGTGATTACATATGTAATACAATGGTAAGTATTATAAGTATGACCTGAATAGGTCATGGACAAGGTCGCTATGATCTTATTGGTGTCTCTGTATGAAGAATGTAGTTCTTATGTAATACATAAGAACTACACTTTTGGCTTCATCGAGGGCTAAAGCCAGCATCGGCTAATGATTTTTGCAGTATTCCTACGGCATCCTTGATCTCGTAGGTCTCATCTTCATCAACGGCGCAGGCCCGCATCTCTGACCAGGATAAACGTTTGACGAATTGCGCTAGAGCCATTGCCTGGCTTTCGGTTAGTTCAGTTGTGACGGTAACAGCAGTCATCGCTTTCTTCTCCTTTTTGTAATTCAAAAAGATTACTTATGTAATTCTAATGTATTACAAATTTTCTTTGATCATCTCCAACATTTTTTCCGGCCCGACTTCTTTGGCTAGATACAGCGCGGCACGCAACACGGTTGAGTCGGTGATTGTCTTGGTCGTGAGATCCTGGATCTCGTCAACCAACTCACTGCACATCACTTTTTCTGCAGGCGTCATGCGGATAGTTTTCGGGTTTTCGCTGGTCGTCCTATTCCGGTTGACTTTCACGTTCGAAAGGCGGGTTTTCGCCTCTCCCTGAGCAGGTTCTGGTTTGACCATAGCAGGCCGGGTGAGGGGGCCTTTAGCCATTTTATTCAACCTCTTTTGATAAGACGGATTCAAGTTCACGCATTAGTGCGCGGTAATCGTTCAGGGCCAGGGACCCCTTGTTGTAAAAATAGAGTGGGACGCAGGCTACTTGCGCTTGAGAGATATTTTCATCGGCACGGATACGGGTTTTTAGGTAGTTGTCTTTGGTTCGCTCGTTACTGGCCAGTTGGTCGTGAAGATAGGTGTTCATTTTCTTCTTGGCGCCATTGTACTCATTACGGAATACGCTGAACTGGGTAAAGCGTGTCTCTCTGATCTCGTCCAGGTAGTCCAGTACTACATCCAAGCCAGTCAGTGCGAAGCTACCACCATCGACGGGAATAAGCACATGATCAGCCAGGAAGGCAGCGTTCGTCGTGGATAGGTTCAAACCCGGAGAGCAGTCAATAAGGATATAGTCGAATTTATCCATCACGGGCTGCAGATGACGTGAAAGAATTTTTTCCCGGTGATGACGGGTTAGGCAATTTTCCATCACGCGCTCAAACGACGGGTCTGAAGGGATGATGAAAAGGTTATCAATCGCTTCTTCACCACTGACGGCTTGAATGATGACATCAACGATGTTGAAGCGCGGATTGTTGTACAAGTCGCAAATGGTGTGACCGTATTGCGCATAATATTTTTTGCCGTTGGCCATCACTTCTGTGGAGTTGGCCTGTTGATCACCATCAATAAGGAGAACGCGGTGGCCAGACTGAGCGAGCGTCATGGCAAGGTTGGTGATTGTGGACGTTTTGCCAGCGCCACCTTTGTTGTTCATGATGGCGATGATACGGGCCAACGTATTGGTAAGGGGCGTGAGCACGGATTTTTCAGGGACTTCTGACATCGGGAATTCCTCTCTCCATGAAATACAGATGTATTACGTTTTGGCGAAAGCATGGCCTCGCCGTATACGATTACTATAGCATTACAAATGTAATACGCAAGTATTTTAATTGAATTACACATGTATTCTTGAAGTGGAGTGAGCTTTACCGCTTACCATAATGATAGAAGACGGTCTGGCACACCTCATATGTGTCACTTTCAGTGACGGGTTATACCACTGACTTCTTCTTCCGGTTGTGGGGCGTGCCCTGGCGCGTTAAACGTGATGGTGATGATTTTCTTGACAAGGCCTTCATCAGAGAGTGCATCATCTAGGGTTACATCTCGAATCAACGGACTTTCTTCTTCTATATGACGGGCAATATCTCGCAGCCAGTTTGCAAGCATCTCTTTATCCATAGCTTTCTGCTCCACTTTTTTTACTTTCTACATAAACATACCACACTAGGAAAAGTGGCGTTCTGGGAGGAGGTGATTAAAAAACGCTCTTATCAGTCGGCATACTATCATCCGCATTGGCCGTGGGCTGCGAATAATACCCTCATTTTATACACAGAGTTGCCCCCTGAAATTGTGTACAGGAGAGATGTTTATGATGTCGCTGTGCTCCTCATCTGTGCCGCTGCGCGGAGGTGTCCACTGCCCGGTGCCAGTGTGCCTCGTCCTGCGGACACGGGACGGGCGCATTTACCGCTCCTGTCAGGCGTCATGGTTAGTTTACGCCCGACACTCGCTTTGTTCTGATGAACGCCCTTCAAGCCGCTTTCGCGGCATAGCCTTGCCGCAATAAAGCCTGCGGCTGCGGTATTCCACGGTCGGCTTGACCCGTTGCAGATCGAGGCGTACAGGCCCCGGGCAGCAGGGAACGGTGGCCGTATCGGCCCCCTCTTGTCGCCTCCTGTAACCGTAGGAGTACCATCATGTCCCGATTCCTTCTGGGTAACTGCGTCCAGATCATGTCTGAATTTCCCGATAACGCTGTCGATTTTATTCTGACCGATCCTCCATACCTTGTTGATTTTCGTGATCGTAGTGGGCGTTCCATTGCTGGAGACAAAACCAGTGAATGGCTTCAGCCAGCGAGTGATACGATGTTCCGCGTGCTGAAAAAAGATGCACTGATGATCAGCTTTTACGGCTGGAACCGGGTAGATGCGTTTGTCGGTGCGTGGAAACAGGCGGGGTTTCGCATTGTGGGCCATCTGGTCTTTAACAAAACCTATTCGTCGAAATCCGCCTACGTCGGTTATCGCCACGAATGCGCCTATATTCTGGCAAAAGGCCGCCCCCGCCTGCCGGAAAATCCGCTGCCAGACGTGCGGGACTGGAAGTATTCCGGCAACCGCCACCACCCGACAGAAAAGCCTGTCACCAGTCTGCAACCGTTAATCGAGTCCTTCACACCTCCGGGCGCCATTGTGCTTGATCCCTTTGCCGGGAGTGGTTCTACCTGCGTCGCCGCCCTGCGAGCCGGACGCCGTTATATCGGCATCGAGTTGTTACCCCAGTACCACGAAGCCGGAGTCCAGCGGTTGACCGCTGTACGGCGAGCCATGCAACGACCCGCCGCCAATGGCGACTGGCTACCGGAGGCCGCGTGATGAATTACGACGGACACGAACAACTCCGCGCCGATGTAGCGGTACTGGCAAACAGCATGTGTGAGCTGCGCGACACCCTGAATGCATTCGAGTCTCGCTACCGCTACGACGCAGATGCCCTGACGGAACGATTAGCGCGGCAGACTGTTTGCTGCATTAACGCCCACTTTCTGGAAGCGTATAGAGACGTCCTTGCGCTGGATTCGTGCTTTAAAGACTGAATGACGGAGATAACCCCATGTATGGAACGCGTGAATTCTTATGCCAGACGCTGGCAGAAATGTATCCCGCTGGCGAGCCACTGGCCCTGTTGGTACTGACGTCGGATTGGATCGGCGCTATTGCCGAGGGAATAGAACACTCCCTGACAGAGCGGGAAATCCTGAATGTTTTGGAGAAGCTCGGCACGTTGCCGGAAGACGATTGTCCGCTGTCCGGTGTTTCCCTGGATACCGTCGCGGGGCTTATCGCTCAGGTGAAAAGTGAAACCCGCCTTGTGAGTGTGCCTGCTGACCTGCTGGATATGCTGGCGACCACCGCCGAACAGGCATTGTGGCCGCAGGAGTGGCAGGCCCGGGATGAGAACCGTACGGTGCCGGAAAACTTAACCCGCAAGATCGCCGATATTGTGCAGGTTCGCGATCTCCTTAAACGTTGATAAACCTTCACGCCGCCCGGCGCGGCGTGAATCGAATATGCCATGAGGAACAATCATGCAAGAGAATACTGCCCTGAATGCCCTTATTTGCCGACGTGCGCGCGATCTTCTGGCTGCTCGGGGCTGGCCTGAACATACCGACATTGACCAGCGAGAACCGGTGAAATGGCCTGGCTGGATCAGCATTTATGTACGGCTTGATGCTGCTGATCTTGCCACATTGCTGGCTATGCTCGTCAGTACGGAGTCGGTGGTGGCACGGTTAAACGACGCGGTACATAAATTAGCAGGCACCGCCGCTGAAATGGTGTTGTCCGGCAGTCGGTATGCTGACGCCCCCGTGCTGCCTGGCGATGGAACACACATTACCTTCCCGTATGCCGGTGAGTGGTTGACGGAGGCGGAGATCCTGGCTGTGACTGAGGGTATTCGCCGCGCGGTTCGGGATGTGTGTACGCAGGTGGTGGAAGATGCGCGGTGTATCCAGGCGGCGCTTACCACGACAGACGCGACGCTGTTTGTCCGTCAGACCCGGCGTTTTCGCCTGATGGTAAAAGAGAGTAGCCAACCTGGATGGCTGGATGAAGATGATACGAGTCTGTCAGATGTATTGGGCGCGATACTTGACCGAGGGGCGCGGTTCAGTTCTGTGGAAATCTATGTAGTCAACGATATGATTGAACACATTCTTTCCAGTGGTCTGATGTACGATGTTCTGCGCCTGCCTGGGGTGCCACCACGTCATTGGTTTGACCGGACTGTGTTGAGGGAGGTAGTAACGGAAGCAAGAGATGAAATTAACAGTATGCGCGAATCATTGGCGGCGGTGCGTCCTGCGCGGTGATGAGTGCGAGGGAAGGCGGAGCCTTCCCGTTTCAGGAGTATTCGGATGTCGCATCGCTCCGCTGTTTGTGCGGCTCAGACCCTGTGGGCTTCGCCTTGAGGTTTCCACTATGCAGAACCTGTGTCGTGTGCGGGCGTTGCCGTGCATCCATCTTAGCCGGGCTGCCGTTGATGCAAGGGTTCGCTTCGCCGCTGCGGTCACCCGGTCCTTCCTTCTCGCCAGCCGTGATTTTCCGGTCGTTCGCCCGCTCAGGATTCACGGCCTCACCCTCCAACTCCCTGCTGACGTGTGCGTCAGGCTGCGGCTTCCCTTGCGCCCCTGCATCCCCGGCTGATCGCCCGGCTGTTATGGATGCACGGCAACGCCCGGTGTCGCAGAACATGTGATTACGGAGGTTTTACCATGCAGTATGTAAAAACGCACCCCGTCCTGAATGTTGAAGAGTCCGACCGTCTGTCCCTGCTGCCGCATCTGTTTGGCGACGATTTTATGCTTTTGGAATTGCAGGTTTATGCGCTGGCCAGAAAACACTTGCCGGAATATGGCAGTGGCTTCTGTCATTTTATTCGTTTGCCAGAAGGGGGTGGCTACATGATGCCGGATGGCGATCGCTTCCTGCTGGTTAACAGCGAAAACTGGTTTGACCGCGCGGTAAGCGCCGATGCAGCAGGCATTATCCTCACCGCGATGGCGATCAATCGCCGCTGCGAGATACACCATGACTGCGGTAATGCTGCGCTGACTCACCTGTTTATGCTGCGCGAATCGCAGCTGTGGTGCTTTATTGATACACATCCAGAACGTGAAGCGATTTACGCTGCGCTGGAATAAACCAATGGGCGGCATGGCCGCCCTTTCTTTACTTATCGGTACTCTGTGTCATTTTTCGGCCGCGCGAAAACCCTTGGGCAGGCTGCCGCCTGCCAGAGAAGCGGAAGAGCCGCGCCTGCGGCGCTGCATATCGCTTTCTCCTGGTAGCCATCGTTCAAGCAGTGCATAACGTCAGACGTGCAGGATGAACGGGATATCTTCCTGGGGCATTTTTGCTGGTATCTAATACCGGTTCTTTTGTTCTGTCTGTCACTTTATATGCTTCTTTCTATTTTTGTCGGCTGCTCCTGGGCGTCCAGTCGGCTGTCATGCTTCGCACTGAGCCAGCTTCGCCGTCTCTGCCCGGCCCTTCGGGCAGCGGGTTTCCATCCTGACGCGAGGGCCAGCTTGCAGCATCCGTAAACGGATGCGCCGCTTTGTCGCGCCGTTACCTGCGCTCCCTGCATCCCAGCGATACCCCAAAAACCTCGCTGGGCTGTAAGGGGCAACGCCGTTTCGCGCCCGCGCTCTTCGTCGTTGCGGCGGGTTCCTGCTCGCTTCGTTACCTGGTTTTTTCACTCGTTTGAGTCCTTTCGCCGGGGCTGAGACAAGCACAACCCGTCTTGCTGTCCAGGGCCGGCGATGCCTTTCGCAATAAATTTGTTTCCGGCCATTTCGCAAGCTCCATTAGACCGAAAAAAATTTCCTGCTCACCGAGGACAGCGGCGGCGTGCCGTGCTGGTTTACGCCCTTGCGGCGAACGGCTCTCAAACGGGTGAAGGTAACAACCAGGGGAAACGTTCAGCAGGTCCCCGCAAAACGTCAAAACCGCGGCCCCAGCAACTCAACGGGTGATGGTTTTCAAAAGCGAAAAGCTCAACGGAAATAAGGAAATTTATCATGTCAGTACGTGGCGTTAACAAAGTGATTCTGGTTGGTTTTATGGGACAAGATCCCGAAGTCCGCTATATGCCGAATGGGGGGGCGGTGGCAAGTCTGTCTCTGGCTACCTCCGAAACATGGCGTGACAAGGCGACTGGTGAGCAGAAAGAAAAAACGGAATGGCATCGCGTGGTGCTGTTCGGAAAGCTTGCTGAAGTTGCTGGCGAGTTCCTGCGTAAGGGTGCACAGGTCTATATCGAGGGGCAACTACGTACCCGCAACTGGCAGGACAATAACGGTGTCACCCGCTATACCACCGAAATCGTGGTCGGCCAGAACGGCACTATGCAGATGTTGGGTGGTCGCCGTGACGGTGGGGCATCACAGCAGGACGGGCAACAGTTCAGCGGTCAGTCTCAACCTGAGTCACAGACCCCTGCACCTGAAGAGAAAAAAACGCGGGGGAAAGGCAAAAAGAACACCACACAGCCGGAACCGCAGCCACAAAGTGGCGTATACCCGCCCATGGATTTTGAAGACGATATTCCATTTTGAGAGTTACCTGCCAACGCAGGGGAAAAGAGGTGCCGGATGCGTGGGGCATCCGGCAGACAGTAATTAATACATTTGCGAGGTACTAATCATGTCAGTAACAGAGTCTAAAGCAAAACCCGCCAAAAAGGCTATCCGTAAAAAAGCAACCCCGGTTGTTTCTGCCGAATTGGTGTCGGCACTGGAAAGCGCGGAAGTCCGCCATGCATCGTACTCCCGCCTGTTTATCGGTGAACTGAACAGCCGTCTGATCCCACATACGCCGGAAGAAATTCAGGGGTATGCCGACAGCATTCTGGCGGTTGGGCTGTTGCAGAACCTTGTGGTGGTCGAGTGCGAAGACGGGCGTCTGGAAGTCGTGTGCGGTGGTGGTAGAACCAAGGCTATCGGTCTGCTGGTCGACGCTGGGAAGGTTGACCCGGACAAAGACTGGATACTGTACAAGGCAGTTCCGCGCCATCTGGCTCGCGCCGCTTCGATGACCGAGAACGGCAAACGCAAGAACATGCATCCGGCAGAGCAGATTGTGGGTTTTCGCAGTATGTCAGCAGATGGAAACACCCCTGCACAGATTGGTGATTTGCTGGGTTATGGCGCGCGTCATGTCCAACGCATGCTGAAGCTGACTGGGCTGGCTCCCGCTATTTTGGACGCACTGGCCAGAGACGAACTGACTACCGAACATTGTCACGTACTGGCGCTGGAAGACAACCATGGACGGCAGTTGCAGGTGCTGGAAATGGCGACTGAACGCAGTTACAACCGCAAGCCGGAACTGCACGAAATTCGTAGTCTTATTACTGCCAGTGAAGTTCGGATCAGTAACAACGGGAAATTTGCGTTTGTCGGGGAGCGGGTTTTTGAGGACGGCCAGATCCGGCGTGACCTGTTCAGTGAAGACAATGATGGCTATGTCGACAGGGTTCTGCTGGATATGCACGTCATGAATAGACTGGAATGGGTCGCCAACAGCTTGCAGGAGAGTGAGGGCTGGGCGTGGGGCCTGCACCGGGTGAGTGCGCTCAGCCGGTTCGGTGAAGATGCCAAAGAATATACCTTCCTGTCGGAGCCAGCCCCGCTGTTTACCGACGAAGAACGGGGGCGAACAGAGGCACTGATGGCGACGCTGGAGCACACAGAAACCCATGACGAAGAGTATGACATCCAGCAACAGATTGAAGATCTCGATGCGGCAGTCGTGATCCGGTCGTGGACGCCAGAGCAAAAAGCGCAGGCTGGTGTCGTGGTGTCCTTTGACGGTGGTGAGGTCTGTATCCAGCGCGGTGTGATGCTGCGGGACGTTGAGCAGGAGAATTCTGGCACGAAGACGGCGAACACGGCGTCATCAGGGAACATTTACACCCGTACAGCGCAGCCCGTGGACGATATCAGTCTGCCGTTGCTGACCAAAATGTCATCGGAAAGAACGCTTGCCGTACAGGCAGCAGTCGTACAACAGACGCCGAAGGCCGTCGCGTTACTGACATGGACACTGTGCCGTGACCTGTTATCACGTCACTGGGGGGCCACTTCCGCGCTGAAAGTCTCGTTACGTTGCGCTCACAACAGTCTTCTTGAAAATGCCCCGTCAGGCAAAGAAGGGACGGCTTACCTGGCCCTGAAAGCCGAGATCGACCGCGTTACCGCCATGCTGCCGGAGGGGTGGGAAAGCGACTTTACGACCTTCTTCACGCTAGGTGATGAACAGTTGCTGGCTATCCTCGGGCTATGCGCTGCCTGCGGATTGGACGGGGTACAGACCCGCGAATGTGGGCATACCTCTCGCAGTCCACTGGATACGCTGGAAACAGCCTTTGACTTCCAACTGCGTGACTGGTGGCAACCGACCAAGGCCAATTTCTTCGATCACCTGAAAAAACCGCAAATCGTCGAGTTCCTAACCGAGGCAGGTTTCACTGGCGCAGCCAGTGATGCGGAGAAGATGAAAAAAGGGGATGCCGCCGAGCTGGCTGAAGTACGAATGGCTGTAAGCCCTTGGGTGCCGGTCTGGATGACCGCGCCGCAAGTCAATACAACGGCTGACGGTGACAACACCGACGGCGAACCCCAGCCTGACACGACTGCTACCCCTGACGCTGCCTGATAACCTGAGGTGCCGCCCGTCAAGGGCGGCAATCACACCATGACCAAAGAAGAAAAATTTACCCTGGCCAAACTGCAAGCTTTCACGTCTACCGATTTTGAACAGTACCGCGAACGCGGGGAGGAAGCCCGCCTGCGGTTATCCAGTGCGGTGATCGCCGCGTTGGCTTTGCCCGACTGTTGGCTGATCGATTGCGAACACCGGCAGGAGTGGTGCGGGGTGCATCCGGTTCATCTGCGCCTGTCTCATAAATCGGCTCCACGGGTGCCAGTCGATATCATCAGTCCGTGCCATGAGGCCCCCTACTGGTATGGCCGGATAGGGTTAGACGGTGCGCAGTCCGTGGCATGGTTCTACAGTGCCGACAGTTTTGACCCATCGGCGATCAAGATGATGCTAGGGAAACTCAATGAGTATATCTGTGCCGGTTATACCGACGCGAATACTCTGGCTGCTGCCCTGCGTATGGGAGGGCAAAGCGTATGATCCAGAACGGTATGTCACTTATCCCTGTCAACGTGGAACAGCGTGCAGCCATGCAGGCCATTGCCGATGTTGAACGTAAACGCGCACGCGGTGGCCATCTGGCTGAGTTTCCGTATGCCCATGCGTATTTCCGTCATCTTCGGGGGAGTAAGCGTATTTCGATTAAAGAGTTTCGGCTTTTCGCGCCGGTGTTGACGGATCGGGAACTGCGTGGCAACAAAACGGCGTGGCTGCAAGCCATCGATACGCTGATTGAAAGTCGCGGGATCTGTTGCTGGTTGCCATTACCGGAAAGTGCCGGGCGGGGAATCTTCCCTGAAGTGGCATTCCAGCGTGAGGAACGCCAGCGTCATCATGCTGAACGGTTGGCGATAAAATACTCACGTCAGCATCGTCGGGAGGGAAGTCAGAAGGAGAGAGCATATCTGGCACGGCTTGCACAGGCGGAGATTGAGCTTGCATTTCATACGCCAGAAACGGTCGGCAGTTGGTGTTCGCGTTGGTCAAGAACTGGGCTTCATCAGTATGATTTTGAACACCTATTCTTTCTCTGGAGTGAACGTTTTCCCTCCCTTGGCAAGCTGGAACGCTGGGCTTTTCAGGGGGAGCCGTTTTGGGTGGTATTGGGGGAGGTCAATGCGCTGGTAAAGGAGACTCCGGCGTCCCAGCGGGGAATGGAACGCTGGATGATACCCAATAAATTGATCCATCGGACGGAGGCAGCATGAGAAAAAATCCCTACAAGGAGCAGCTGAAGCTGGCCCGCAGTCAGCGCAAGCGCTTGCAGACGATGTTTAACCGCTTTGCGGCGATGGCAACGGAATGGGAGGGCCTCGATGGTGGCATGGAGTGCGATTTTAACCTGCTGGCAGAGAAACTTGAGCCGCAACTGGAGGTGATGGACACCTGGATCGACGAGTGGCGCAAGGGCACTACGGATGACGAAGGGGAGATGGGTATTCATGAGCATTATTAAACGTGTTTTTGACCATAATACGTTTCCAGCCGATGATATTGAGCCTTGGCAAAAAGAGGGCGTAAAACATCCGGGAGCGGTCAGAGCCTTGCTCATCGAGTTTACCTATTTGGAATCTATGAATGAGTCGTATGCCGAAAACGGGTTGTCGGATGATGAACTGGAAGAGGCGCTGTATGAGATTTTCAGGCGAATAACCGAACTGGCGGGGGGAGTTCAGTGGTGTACAGGAAAGATGAGGTGCCCAAAGTCGATTATGAGATCATTCAATATTGGGTTAAGGCGCAGCGATGCACCCGCGCATGGTTCGGTGAAATTGGCGAAAGAGCTTGGGAGCATGCGCGGTATCGGCTGGCCCTCACTCTGAGAGTCGAAAATTCATACGTCTGAGTATTGGGGACCCGCAGGGATTTTAGTTGATAATTTACACCAAAAGACCTGTTAACAGGTCTTTTTAATGGTATAATAAGACCACTTAATAGGTCTTATTACGGAGGCGACATGCCAAATATTATACTTAGCGATACCAGTGCCAGCATCAGTGAGCTGAAGAAAAATCCGATGGAGACCGTCAGTGCGGGTGACGGTTATCCCGTGGCGATCCTGAACAGGAATCAGCCTGCCTTTTACTGTGTCCCTGCCGAGTTGTATGAGCAAATGCTCGATGCGCTGGAC
>Ga0157373_10000665_pt1 | contig 26863 bp, 20 predicted proteins | sample C65metaG_FD_113460 | JGI IMG/M metagenome (GOLD analysis project Ga0157373, IMG submission 113460) | Corn rhizosphere microbial communities from Kellogg Biological Station, Michigan, USA - C6-5 metaG | ecosystem: Host-associated > Plants > Roots > Rhizosphere > Soil | place: USA: Michigan... | reverse complement strand
TCACCCAACTTGGTCGAACACTGCAGCAGCCATTTCGCGAATTGCATAAATGGACGCTCGATAAATTGCCCGAGGTTGAAGCGGCCCGGTTGAAGTTTGACGAGGCGGCGCAGGTAAGCCTGATGGAATGATTTTTTAATGACTCGCCGCCACTGCCCATCTGCAACGCATTACTTCGTAGGTTTATCCGCAGTTCCCCTAAACCTACCAACGCTACATTGAGTGCCTAATTGACTCTAGGTTTATCTGCAACCGCCTGATGAGGTTATTGCTTGCTCAGGCGATCGCAGACGCAACACTGCCAAGTATTGAGCGTGTAGAATATTCGTCACAATAACGATATAGGATAATTAATAAAAATCCGGTTTTCATCAAACTCATTGGCGCTGAAATCCCTGCGAACACTCGAATTTCGCCATTTAACGCTGAGATTTTTCAGCGCGCCGGACTGCACGACGTAGGCCAATTCCGATTCTCGGCCCCATTCTTTACCATCTGTGATCGAACCTGTATGGACATTATCACCGCTGATATATCGGTTCATTAATGTCAGTCCCGGGATACCGAGCACAACGAAGTTAAAGTCATGGCGTACCTGCCATGAGCGCTCCTGAGCGTTATCAAAACTGGCGTTATAACTATCGTTGGCCAACGTTCCGCCACTGGTGCCGTTGACCCGCATCCACGCGCTGTCGCCGGTGAGTTTTTGCAGGCCCACGTAAAAGGTGTTGCCGCCGTATTTGGCCGATAGCAAGGCGAAGGAGGTTTTGTTGTCCAAGTCACCGGCCAGGGCGCTGCCGTCTTCCTTGCCGTTGAAGAAACCGAGGTTGGCCCCCAGGGTCCAGTCGCCCACGGGCTGGCTGTGGGTGAGGTTGACGTATTGTTGCTGGTAGATGTCGGTGAGCTCGGCGTACCACAGGCCGACCTGGGTGCGCTTGTCGTTGAAGCTGTATTCGCCGCCGCCGAAGTTGAAGCGGTCGGAGGTGAACACGGCTTTGCCGTTCATGAACATGTCTTCCATGCTCGCGTCGTTGCGTGGGCTGTTGCTACGGAACTGGCCGCCATAGAGGGTCAGGCCGGCGATCTCGTTGGAGGTCACCTGGCCGCCGCGAAAAGTCTGCGGCAGCGAGCGGCCATCGTCGGAGCGCAGGATCGGCAGCACGGGCATCCATTCACCCACCTTCAACTCGGTTTTTGAAAGTTTGGTTTTCAGCGCTACCCCGAGGCGGCCGAAATTATCGGCTGGTCGGCCGTCGTCGTGGATCGGCAACAGTTGGGTACCGCCGGTGCCTTTACCACCATCAAGCTTTTGAGAATAAAGACCCAATACATCAACACCGAATCCTATCGGCCCGGCGGTATACCCAGAGCGAGCGTCAAGGATGAAGCTCTGTGTCCACTCCTCGGCTTTGTTCTGTGGTGTGGCGCTGTTGGGATAGGCCGGATTGATGAAGTTACGATTGATGTAAGCGTTGCGCAAATTGAGGGTGGCCTTAGCGCCATCGACAAAGCCGCTACTCTGATCGGCTTGAACAGCCACTGACGATCCTGCGCAAACCACAAGAGTCAGACTGATCAGAGATTGATGTGCAGGCACGCTGCGGGAAATAACAGGGTAGCGCATGATGTTTTCTCACAATGAGTTATTATTGTTTTTGTTGCGATTTTTAGCTCGTCATTCAACTTATGCACGCAGCTAGAAAAGCTAACTACCGAGCGACTGCGGGCGTCCCTTATCTCTCTTGTAACAACCCCTTATTGAACAATTTGATAATTATTTAATATCGCCTTAAGCAAAACCCGAGCGTGCGCAGACGCGAGCCTGACTCAATGCCTGTATTGGCACGCTCGTGGGGAATTGCGTAATAACAATGACTGGAAGTTAAAACGTGCTCTAACGCTCGGCGATCAACCCGCACTCCCCGGCGTTTTGCAACGTGTGTATTCCAATTGATAAAGCGTGGTTTCTGGTCCCATCGATTGCCCCTCCAACAGCCGTTGCAGCTCAGCCACGAAAGACTCGCCGGCGACACGAACGTAGTCAGGTGCACAACCTTCGATCATGACGATCCAGGCCGGTATTTGGGTCCCTTCGGAGCGGGCCTTTTTCTCTGCGGTTTCAACTTTGCTCACGGCCTCATCAGCCACACACAAATGCACGCCGGTAATACCCTGTGTATCAACAAGGGGAGGAAGCACGCGTTGGCGCAATGCGTCCGACACCGATTTATGCCGCCCTTCGATAACATCGAAACGGACCGTTAATAAATACGCGCCCTGCCCTACACCGCTGGTGTAAGTGACCTCGCAAATGGATCGCGCGACGTTGCGATAGGACTTCACCGACTGCTGGGTCCATGCCGTCGGAGTGTTGAGACGCGACAAATAATCCTGCCCTCCCAGTACCTGCACGGTGTCAGCCTCATAGAGGTTGAAATAGGTCGGCCCTGCATCCAAAGCGATGTATCGGCGCCCCCGCAAAAACCCCGGAATTCCTGCCCGCTCAGGCATGTGTTCACGGTTATGCCACTCATAGAACTCATCCCGCGCTTCCGGCAAAAGATCATGCCAGATCGCGACTACACCTGTTCCTGCAAAGCTCATAGCGTTTTCCTCTAGCGATAGTCAGTCAACGTTGGGATGGCGACCGGCGACCCACGCAGCCCCCATTTCAGCAACGTAAGGAACCACGGTCTGAAATTGTTCACCCAGGCCGTGGCCACCGACACGCATGGTGTCACCCGCCTTGAGGAATACCGGCGGCTTCTGCCCGAGCCCCACGCCTGGTGGCGTACCGGTAATGATGACGTCACCCGGCATTAGCGGCATGAAGCGACTGAGGTACGCGACAATATGTGCAACGCTGAAAATCATCGTACGGGTATTGCCGGTCTGAAGACGTTTGCCGTTCACGTCGAGCCAAAGGTCAATTGCCTGCGGGTCGGCAATTTCGTCACGGGTGACCAGCCAAGGCCCCAGAGGTGCGAAAGAAAAACCGCTTTTCCCCTTGGTCCACTGACCTTCGTATTCAAGCTGATAAGCCCGCTCGGAAACATCATTGGCCAGGCAATAACCGGCAATGTGATCCAAAGCCTGCGACTCATCAATCTGCCAGGCAGGCGTACCAATGACGATGGCCAGTTCGACTTCCCAATCCAGCTTCTGAGCCCCCGTTGGTAAAATGACCGGGTCATTGGGTCCGCTGATGGACGCGGTGTGTTTGTTGAAGACCACCGGCTGGCTCGGGATAGGTGTATTCGTTTCAGCCGCGTGATCGGAGTAGTTCAGGCCGATGCAAATCAGGTTCGGTACGCTGCCTACGCATGGACCAAGACGTGTGCCAGGCGCCACCACTGGCAGCTTTTCGACGTCAACAGCACGCAGTTTTTCCAGCACTGTCGGGCTCAGGGCCGACGCATCGATATCGTCGACAATGCCCGAAAGGTCTCGCACGATCCCTTGCGAATCCAACACTCCCGGCTGTTCCTGCCCCGGTAAACCAAAACGAACTAAGCGCATTTGTTACTCCTCCAGCGTTGAGAAATGGACAGACAATGAGCCTGCTTCGCCGAACTGGACATGCAGTGGCTGGTTAACGGGCACATCGAGAACACCTGCATAGGACCCGGTGATAATCACCTGCCCTGCTTGCAGCCCTATCCCTTGTGTAGACAGAAAATTGGCCAGCCAGACGATCGGCAACAACGGATCCCCGTCCGGATGGCGACCCTTGATATTCAGAAGCTCTGCCGTTGCATCGCTCAGGGTGATATCCAGTTCAGAGGGCATGCTGGCAGAGTTCGACAGCGTGATTGGCGCCCCCAGTACCAGGCCTTGATTGAATAGACCGTCCGCGAGCAATTGCTCGAACGGCAGTGTGTGTGGATCGGTATATCGGCAGTCGATCACTTCCAATGCCAAGTGCACGTCGCTGATCGCAGCAACGATCTGTTCAGCGGTATAAGGCTCGACACGAGCCGGCAAATCATGGGCCAGGACGCACGCCAGTTCAGGCTCGATGCGCGCCTTATCGGCGTCGGCGGCCAGTCGGTAACGTTCGCCTTTTACAATGCTGTCGCTGTAGATCGGGGCGACGATCCACTTGCCAGCCGGGGGTAAGGCACACTTCCACCCCCCCACGGTTTTTCCAGCCAATGGCCCCACATGCTGCTGGATGGCAAAACCTTGTGCGAGGCTGCTTGGCAGGTTCGGGCCTGGCAAGGATGCCAGCCGAACACCCTCTAGCCGTGCACGGACCAGAGCGGCAGCGGCGACTTCCAACCCTGACCCCGCCTCGGTCCATGCAGGTGCGAGCTGGCTCATACGTTCTCCGCATGCACGCTGTTCTGGCGCGGCCAAACCGTACCCAGCTTGTTGGCTGCATCTTCCAGCAGAGCATGCAATTCGTCATAACGTTCAGGCTGCATGCGCAACACCGGGCCAGCGATACTCATCGTGCCGACCACAGTGCCGGACGGAATCAGCTTGACCGGTACGGCAATCGCCCAAACACCCGCCTCGGCTTCTTCAATGACCAAGCCATACCCGCGCTTTCGGGTCAGTGCCAGCTCGGCCAACAAACCTTCGATGCTGTTGATTGCTTTCGGCCCCTGCCCCATCCCGGCGTCAGCTTTCCCCAGTCCGCTACGCAGCGCATGCTCAATGGCCTGCTCATCAGACATTGTTGCCAGCCAGGCTTTGCCATTGGCAGTTGCATAGAGATTGATCGGCTTATCCATGGCCGGCGAATACATAAGCCCCGGCGCGGCGCCTTGGGCCGAAGACAACCAGGACAAGGTGCCCTCGTTGACCACCGTCAGCCGTACCAACTCGTGACACTGAACAGCCACTTGCTCAAGGATCGGCTGGACCAATTCAGGCAAGCCAATCCCATGTAAATAGCGCTGCCCCAACAGTGCAAGCTTCAGTGTTAAGCGGTATTGGGAGGTGGCTTCATCCTGCTCTGCCCACCCTTGCTCAACTAACTGAGCAAGCACTCGATGAGCGGGCCCCTTTTCCAAGCCCAGCTCGGCTGCGATATCAGACATCCGCATCCAGCGAGCTTCACGTGCCAGCAGCTCAATAGCCTCCAGACAACGGTCAACAGCACCTTTGACGACTCTCATATTTTTCTCGACTTATCTTTGACAATGAGGTGAATGTGAGCAACATTGTTCGTACTGGAACGACGTTCCAATAGTATGCAGGCGTCACCCGATAAGTCAAACCTGCTTGTACCTGGTTGGCCTTATCGAGACGGAGCTGGCCACGCAGCCGGGTCTCCAGGATGTGGGAACGCCTGACGGATAAAAAAACCGAACTCTTCGGATTCGTCAAAAGACGTGCACCTGTGTTTGTTCAATCTTTGCGGAAGAACGCCCAATGCATCTCACCCCCCTGCCTTACTTACAAAATCCCGCGGGCAGCAAGATTGTGCATCATCGCTCGCAAGCCGAAAGTCCAGGGCGCAGCCTCATGGCTGTAGGTAACTGTGTTGCGCAGCGTACCCAGCAACGGGCTCCCTATGCTGACTTCATCACCCTGCTTATGCGTAAAGCCGCTTCCCGGCGCCTCACGATCCTGGGTAGGCGCAAACAATGTCCCGAGAAAAAGCATGAAGCCATCAGGGTATTGGTGATCGCCGCCGACAGTCTGGGCCACGAGATCCAACGGGTCACGGCTGATCAGTGCCATGGAGCTGCTGCCTTTAAGGATGAAGCCGTCGTCGCCCTGAACCTGCAAATCCACGACGCAGTTGCGCACGTCATCGAGGGTAAACGTTTCATCGAACAGACGAATGAACGGGCCGATCGCACAGGACGCATTGTTGTCCTTGGCCTTGCTCAACAGCAGTGCGCTGCGGCCTTCGAAATCACGCAAATTGACGTCATTGCCCAAGGTGACGCCATGCACTTGGCCTCGACTGTTTACCGCGAGCACGATTTCCGGCTCTGGATTGTTCCATTCAGACTTGTGATGGATGCCGATTTCGCTGCCACTGCCCACTGCGGCCAGAACCGGTGCCTTCGTGAAGATCTCCGCGTCCGGGCCGATACCGACCTCCAGGTATTGCGACCACATGCCCTGCTTGATCAGCACAGCTTTAAGGCGCATCGCTTCTGGCGAGCCCGGTTTGATTGCCCGCAAGTTATCGCCTATGGCTTCTTGCACCAAGCGCCGAACACTTTCGGCTTTGGCAGCATCGCCTCGGGCCTGCTCCTCGATTACCCGCTCAATCATGCTGGACGCGAACGTCACCCCAGCCGCCTTGATGACTTGCAAATCTGCTGGGGGCAACAGAGAAGCCTTGCCGGGATCGGAATGGATGCCGGTGTTCCCAAGCAACTCCTCGACAGTCCCGATGTACCTGCCAGGCATCTGACGAACAGCCAACAGCGGCGAGGCGTGTTCCAGCAGTTCGCTTATTGTCGAAAAGACTTCAGAAAGGTCAAACACACCGTCCTCACGCAGCAGCACCGGCGAGGGGCCTGCAATCGCACCCGGAATCCAGGCGCGGCCGATCAGCGTTCCGGCCAGGCCATCCGATGGCAGTGTGTTTTCGCGCGTCAGTTTCAGATTCGACATAGAGCTTCCAGATCAGTCAGCCATCAGAGCCGTAAAAGTAATGGACCGCCCCCGTAAATCCCAATGAAAGAATCTCACCAATCAATGCTGTTTCGTTATCGACAGACAAGGCCTTATCCAATGGAAAACGATCAAATTACTTTTGGCAGTGTCACCCGATGGCTGAAGATCAAACATTTGGTACTGGTCAATAGCTTGGCCAAGACCCGCAATATGCACACGACCGCAGAACAGATGAATGTTACGCAACCGGCCATCAGTAAATTGCTTCGCGATCTGGAAGTACTCCTGGGTTTCCCACTGTTTGAGCGTCAAACGCGCAACCTGGTCCTCACTGAACTAGGAGAGTTCGTGGCCCGTTATGCGCGTATTACCTTGGAAGACGCGGAATCGTTCGTCGACCAAGTCAACAAGCTACGAAAAGGCGGGCATGGCCATTTAAAAATCGGCACCATTTTCGCCGCAACATCAGTGGTGCTGCCTGAAGCGATCGCCAGCATAAAACGCGATCGTCCCCTACTTTCTATTGAGGTGATCGAACAAACCAGTAATCAACTGCTGGAAATGCTCGAACAAAAAAAACTTGATTTGATCATCGCGCGCTTCACGGATGAGGATTGTCAGCCTTTCGAATTTACATCGCTGGGACCTGAACCCTTTTGTCTTGTGGTGAACAGCACACACCCTCTGTGCCGACTGAAGGAAGTCCCCACCGAAGCACTCAGCGAATGGCCATGGGTCATGTATCCCTTTAATACACCGATCCGACAACGCATGGAGCGCGCATTCACACTGTTCAAGATCGCCCCGCCAACCAACACAGTGGAGACCATTTCGATGCAAACCTTCCTGCAGTTGCTGCAGTCTGGGCCAATGCTCGCCATGCTCCCCGAGTCCATGGTCCAGTCGCAACTGCAAAATGGGCAGCTTCAAATCCTCAATACGCCCTTCAAAGTTGAATCTCAGGATTACGGGGTTATCACGCGCAAGGATGAGCCCCTGTCAGAGCCAACGCGGATGTTTGTTGCGACCTTATTAGAGTTCGCCAGACTGCGGCAAACGGCTACAGAGAAGAGGCACTGCAGCGATCCCAGTAAAAGTCGATGAGGCAAAGTTATCGAGCAATCGAAAGCTCTCATTAGGCAGCCATTTCTATGAATCCTATAGTGCCGGCACACAAGTGCAGCGCTATTAGCGACCGCGCACCACCCAGCAGCCCGTGAGGATGCGATGGAACTGATCATGAAAACCGGCGCAGCAGCTGTGCTGCGTTTGAATCCGCTGGACGATGTGCTGATTGCACGCCGACCCCTACTCGCTGGCGAAATCCTTGAGCAAGAAGGCGTGACCATCCGGCAAGCGATTGTCCCGGGCCATAAAGTTGCCTCCCGACGTATCGAAACCGGTCAACCGGTAAGGCGCTATGGGCAAATCATTGGTTTTGCAGTTGCCAACATAGAAGCAGGCGAGCATGTCCATGTGCACAACCTGGGTATGGGGGAATTCACTCGAGATTATGCTTTCGGCGTCGATGCGAAACCCAACGTCAAACCGAGTGAAGCGCCGTCGTTCATGGGCATCGTACGCCCGGATGGACGAGTGGCGACGCGCAACTACATCGGCATTCTTACATCAGTGAATTGCTCTGCCACAGTCGCGCGGGCCATCTCAGACCATTTTCGTCGGGACATCAATCCCGCTGCACTTCAAGCTTATCCAAACGTCGACGGTGTTGTTGCTCTGACGCACTCTGCCGGCTGCGCCGTTGATCCTGCGGGCGACGGTTTGAGCATGTTGCGCCGGACACTGGCCGGATATGCAACCCACGCCAACTTTGCGGCCGTGCTGGTGATCGGGCTGGGCTGCGAGACGAACCAAATCGACTCATTACTCACGACACAAGGACTCACCCGTAGTAATACGCTGCGCACATTCAACATTCAGGACAGTGGCGGTACGTCCAAGGCCATTGCCAGTGGCATTGACCACGTGAAGCAATTGCTTGGCGAGGCCAATCAGATTCAGCGTGAATCGGTCAGCGCTCGCCATCTGACCGTCGGGCTTCAGTGCGGTGGTTCGGATGGCTACTCCGGTATTACCGCCAACCCTGCGCTGGGTAATGCGGTGGATCGCCTGGTCGCCTGCGGCGGTACCGCGATTCTTTCCGAAACCCCTGAAATATACGGTGCCGAACACTTGCTGACACGACGGGCTGTGAGCCGTGAAGTCGGCGAAAAACTTATCGCTCGAATTCATTGGTGGGAACGCTACTGCGAGCGTATGGGGGCCGAGTTGAACAATAACCCCTCTGCCGGCAACAAGGCAGGTGGCTTGACCACCATTCTGGAAAAGTCGCTGGGCGCTGTAGCAAAGGCTGGCTCGAGCAACCTGATGGATGTCTACGAATACGCCCAGGCCGTCACGGTCAACGGGCTGGTTTTTATGGACACCCCCGGCTACGACCCCGTCTCCGCAACCGGTCAGGTCGCCGGTGGTGCGAACCTGATTGCGTTTACTACCGGGCGCGGATCGGCCTATGGCTGTGCCCCTGCCCCATCAATCAAGCTGGCGACCAATAGCGCCTTATGGGCTCGTCAACGAGAAGACATGGACATCAACTGCGGCGAAATAGCCGAAGACACTTTGACCATCGAGGAGTGCGGTGCAGCGATCTTTGAAACCATGCTGCGCATTGCCTCGGGCGAACGCAGCATGAGCGAACAACACGGATACGGACAAAATGAGTTCGTGCCGTGGCAGATCGGCGCCGTCACCTGATTCCAATCCTGGGAATGCCCCGCCCATCTATCACTTGCACATTCAACCTGGAGACAACCATGTCCCTCATCACAGGCCAAAACTTTATCGGCGGCCAGCGCAGCGCCGCCGGCAGTATCATCGTCAAGAGTGTGGATGCCAGCACCGGGGAGACCTTACCCTATGCCTTCCACCAGGCGACTACGCAAGAAATCGAGGACGCTGCCCATGCAGCCAACAACGCCTTTTCCAGCTACCGCACCCTGAGCGCGAGCAAACGGGCCGAATTTCTCGATGCAATTGCTGAAGAGCTAGAGGCTTTGGACGATGAGTTTATTGCGCTGGTTTGCCGTGAAACAGCATTGCCTGCAGCTCGCATCCAGGGCGAACGCGCACGTACCAGCGGCCAAATGCGCTTGTTTGCAAACGTACTGCGGCGTGGTGACTTCTATGGAGCTCGCATCGACCAAGCGTTACCCCTTCGCAAACCGTTGCCGCGCCCTGACCTTCGCCAGTACCGCACCGCAATCGGTCCGGTTGCTGTGTTTGGTGCCAGTAATTTTCCGTTGGCTTTCTCCACGGCCGGCGGCGATACCGCCTCGGCACTCGCGGCGGGTTGTCCGGTGATATTCAAAGCCCACAGCGGCCATATGGCCACTGCAGAACAGGTCGCCAACGCGATCATCCGGGCGGCCGAGCGCAGCGGCATGCCCGCCGGTGTCTTCAACATGATTTATGGCAGTGGCGTAGGCGAAGCCTTGGTAAAACACCCGCTCATCAAGGGCGTTGGTTTTACCGGTTCGCTCAAAGGTGGTCGAGCATTGTGCGACATGGCCGCCGCTCGCCCCGAGCCCATTCCAGTCTTCGCCGAGATGTCGAGCATCAACCCGGTTGTGATCCTGCCCGAGGCACTCTCGCGTCGAGCCAACAGTATCGCTCACGATCTTGCCGCCTCGGTGGTTCAAGGTTGTGGGCAGTTCTGCACCAATCCCGGGCTGGTGGTTGGCATTCGCTCGGCTGCATTCAGTGCCTTTCAGAATAGCGTGGCCGCGTTGATCAGCGACCAACCTGCACAAACAATGCTCAACGCAGGCACCCTGCGTAGCTATGCGGCTGGCTTGCAGAGCCTGCACGCGCACCCCGGCATCGCGCACCTGGCTGGCAGCAACCAACAGGGTCACCAAGCCCAGCCACAGTTGTTCAAGGCCGACGTAGAGTTGTTGCTTAACGGCGATAAAGTTCTTCAAGAAGAAATCTTCGGCCCCACGTCTATCTTCATCGAGGTCGCTGACCAGGCGCAACTCAACGCTGCCATCAATGCCCTTCACGGACAATTGACCGCAACCTTGATTGGCGAGCCAGAAGACCTTACGCAATTCGTAGAGTTGACTGCTTTGCTGGAGATGAAGGTTGGCCGCATCCTCATCAATGGCTACCCAACGGGTGTCGAGGTCTGCGATTCAATGGTGCACGGCGGTCCTTATCCTGCCACTTCCGATAGCCGCGGCACCTCGGTCGGCACTTTGGCCATCGACCGCTTCCTGAGGCCAGTCTGCTTCCAAAACTACCCCGACGCGTTGCTTCCCGATGCTCTAAAGAACGCGAATCCGTTGAACATTTCGAGGCTCGTCGACGGTGCTCTCTCGGGAGATAGCTTGTAGGTTGGCAAACGTGCACGTCGGCATGTAGACGAATTGATTTCCGATTCCCTTAAGGCACGGGCTAGTGCGCCTTAAGGTCACTCTGTACTGCTGACGCGCCAAAATTTTGCAGAGCAATCTACAACGTTAAAACCTGTCGCTGGGGTCATTGCTCTTTGTATGAGCAACAGCGGCGACAGCTTGACGCTTGGGAACCTGTTCATCCTCTAGCGCCCTGTTCGCCCGAACGCACGAGCAGGCTTTAGCGTGCTCGCTCGGCTGGGCGACGATGTCGGACGTATGAACTCAGCACCGCACAAACACTAGCGTCCCGCTTGATCGCCCAAGGGGACTTCTCCCTTGACAAGGCGGCAATCTCGGTAACAGAATTACTGATGGAACGGCGTTACAATAACAACAATTGAGAAACCGGAGACACGTTATGAATCAGAGCATACCGATCGACGCTCATTCCAAAAGCCAGTCAAAGAAAGCCGCAGCTAGCGGCTGGATCGGCTCGGCACTGGAGTATTACGACTTCTTTATCTATGCGACCGCGGCGGCCTTGCTGTTTCCACAGCTCTTTTTTCCGTCTGATAACCCAGCGGTCGGCATCATTGCCTCTCTGGCAAGCTTTGGTGTGGGCTATATCGCCCGGCCGATAGGCGCTGTTGTCCTAGGGCATTTGGGTGATCGCCACGGCCGTAAAACGGTTCTGGTTTACTGCATGTTCCTGATGGGCTTCTCGACGATGTGCATCGGGCTGCTGCCAACGTACCAGCAGATCGGGATCTGGGCGCCCTTGCTGCTTGTGACGTTGCGCCTGATTCAGGGTTTTGCGGTGGCCGGGGAGATCTCCTGCGCCAGCTCCATGATTCTCGAACACGCTCCGTCCGGTCGCCGTGGTTACTTCGCGAGTTTTACCCTCCAAGGGGTTCAGGCCGGGCAACTGCTCGCGGCAGCAGTTTTCTTGCCTCTCGCTCATTTTATGCCTGCGGATCAGTTCGCATCCTGGGGCTGGCGGATTCCGTTCCTGCTCAGCGTCGTTGTCGTCATCATGGGATATATCATTCGCCGCCAAGTCGACGAGACACCTGTATTTGCCAAACAAAAAACGCAAGGCGAAGCGACTGTCCTGCCAGTTGTCGAAGTCATCCGGCAGAGCTGGGGTGATCTCTTGCGTGTGATCTGCATGGCACTTGCTGCGGTGATCGCCATTGTCGCCTCGGTATTCGGCGCTACCTATGCGGTTCAACCGGCCTATGGAATCGGTTTCCCTGCAGGCGTCTATTTGTGGATTCCTCTGCTGGGTAACATGTGCGCGGTGGTCCTGATCCCCTTCGTTGGTAACCTCTCAGACAAGATCGGCCGCAGGCCCCCAGTCATCATTGGCGTTCTCTGCGCAGGACTGCTCTCGTACGCGTACCTGTACGCTATCAGCGTCCATAACCTGTGGCTTTCGCTGGTACTCTCCGTACTCATGTGGGGCGTCGCTTATCAGGGTTTCAACGGTGTATTCCCGAGCCTCTTTCCCGAATTGTTCCGTACGCGGGTGCGTGTGACCGGTATGGCCATCGGACAGAACATAGGGACCGCGATGACTGCGTTTCTCCCGGCAATCTTCGTTACTGTAGCGCCCCCCGGCTCCGAGAATATCCCACTAAAAATCGGTTCTCTTACATTAGGTATCTGTGTTATCGCGGCGATCGCGGCGTTCACTACACGTGAAACATACCGGATTCGCCTTGAAGATCTCGGCAAACGCAACGCAGTGCCTATTGCCAAAGAAGAATACGATCGTATACGGGCCGAAGCGATGCAGGGCACAGCTCAGCCAGCTGCCCCGAACGATCTGGCTAGCCAACTGCGCTCGTAACGACTTTCGACGATCACACTGGTGCGACCATTAGGTTTTCGCGACCCACACAGGCCCGACGGGCAGAGCAGCATCCTGCGGTCGGCACTTGCCAATGCATAGCCATCGACGCTGTGCATGAGCCAAGAAGCCGCCAGGACGCCTCTTCCCGTCAACATCAAATATCAGGCAACCATGGCCTCACATATCACAGGAACAACTCGGCTTTATGGATTGGTCGGCCATCCGCTGACGGCTGCCAAGTCTCCGCAATTATTCAATCGACTCTTTATAGAACAGCAGGCAGACGCGGTTTGTATTCCATTGGAGGTCAAGGCCGATGATCTGTCCGCGTTCGTGAAGGGTGCCAGAGCGCTGAACAATCTCGCCGGCATCCTGGTCACCATGCCTCATAAGCAAAGGATGCTGGATGTTGTCGACGAACTTCATCCGACTGCGCGTCAAGTCGGTGCAATCAACGTCATTCGTTGCGAGACAGACGGACGTTGGGTCGGCGCCGTATTCGATGGCCTCGGCTGTGTTCTTGGCATGCAATGGGAAGGCAACCATCCAGCGAACAAAAACGTTCTTTTGGTCGGTGCTGGAGGCGCAGGCAGAGCGATCGCATTTGCCGTCGCGTCGGCGGGTGCTCGATCGCTGACTATCTCCGATGTCGACGAACACCGAGCTGAGGATCTGGCGAAAGCCGTTGCTGCCGAAACAGGTTGCATCACGCATTCCGGCCCACCCGACCCACATGGCTATGAAATCGTGATCAATGCCACGCCGCTTGGCATGAGCAAAAATGATCCTATGCCTGTGGACCCCGAGCGGCTCGAGTCCGGTACCCTCGTTGTGGATATCATCAATTCGCCAGACTCGACACCGCTTTGCGATGCTGCGCGTAAACGAGGGTGTCGTACCCAGGACGGTGGCCCCATGCACAAAGGTCAGGCGTTGCTTGCACTGCGCTTCCTTGGGTTCGATTACCACCCCGATAACGTAACAGCAGTCGATGCCGAATTATTGTTGCCACCAGCAAGAGATGCCGGCCATTTGACGTAAAAGCGCTTCAGCGAAAACGGGAAGAACGACCCGTTTTCATCGAAGCGAATAAAGGGGAAGACCATGAATGATTCCAAAGCCGCTGAAACCTATAGGGCGATCATTTTCAACCCGAACATTCCAAATGTCTGCTTGTACCGCGCCAGGAGTGAGTACGTATGAAAGTTGCATTACTGGAGGTCAGCCATTGGCACGTTCCGTTGTATTTGGATGCTCTTGAGACCAACGGGGTCCAAGTGGTGGCCGTATCGGATTCAGAGCATGTGAAGGGTGAGGCAATTGCCGAGCGATTCAAATGCCCTTTGTATAGCTCATCCTATGAGTTGCTTGAGCGCGAGGAGGTCGATTTTGCTTTCGTGTTCGGAAGGCATTCAGAAATGCCGTCGCTGGCAGAGGCCGTGATCGCACGAAACATCCCCTTTGCCCTGGAGAAACCCTGCGGCATCAACATGGCGCAGGTCACACGACTGCGTGAGCTGGCCGAGCAAGCCAATCTCTACTGTGCTGTGCCGCTGATCTTCCGCATGAGTGAACTGCTTAGCGCTCTGCAAGATGCTGAGGGACGCTTGGCCGCGGACTTCAACTACATGTCTTTCCGTTTCATCGTAGGTCCGCCCGCTCGCTATGAAACTGCAGGCTCAGGCTGGGCCATCGATCCCGCTTTTTCAGGAGGCGGATCCACGATCAACGTGGCTACGCATTTCATAGATCTCTTCAGACTATTGACCGGCAAGGAGGTCTCTCGAGTCTCAGCCGTCATGAATTCACTGACACATCGGGGCGCCGTCGAAGACTATTCGTTATTGACCCTGCAGACTGAAGATGGCGTGATCGGTGTTGTGGAAACGGGATACAGTTTCCCCAGTACCGCCGACGAGCAGCGCGAGTTCTCTTTCACTCTTTCATCCGATCACATGTATGCCAAATCCGGTCCCGACCGAATCGAAATAAGGGATCGACAGAACCTTGCCGCCGGTACTCGAAGCCGCCGACTACAACTGGACACTGACGTCTATTACCCCTTGTTCGTCAAGCAAGTGCTTGCTGAATGCCGTAACGGGGCCAAGCCAATTGCATCATTACGCGATGCCGAGGCAATCATGCAGGTCATGGACGCGGCCTACGCTTCAGCTCGGCAAGGAGGTACGCTTTTGACACTTACGCCGACTCCTGAATGATCTGAGCCGCCGAGCTGAATCCGACACCTGAGCAGCTAACGACTCACGCCATCGCTTTGGTGCTCTCTGTCTACCGGACGGCTGCGTGTCAGCCGCTTTCGAATGCACTCGACAACTTTCTATTGGGCCGAGAAGCGGCTCGTCGCGCTGGCAGTGAATCTACGTTAGCCCTACATTAGGGCCAACCTCACCTGCGCGGAATATCCATGACGCCCCTCCAGGACAAAGGCACCACGTCAATTGCCTTGGTACATGAGGCATTGTATAGCGCCAGACAGCGGAGCCTGGATCTGACGATTGCGTTAGCCAATGCCGACATCGACCCTCAACTGCTCGACGCCCCAAAAGCCAGGGTCTCAGCGACCTCCTTTGCCCGACTGTGGGTGGAGATAGCCGACCTGCTAGACGATGAATTTTTTGGCATCGACAGCCATCCTATGCGTCGCGGCAGCTTCAAACTGATGTGTCATGCGCTCCTGGACTGCAGTACTTTGGGCCAGGCGTTGCGGAGAATGCTGTCATTCCTGCGGCTAGTACTGGATGACATTCATGGCGAGTTGCAGGTCAAGGACGATCTTGCATTTATCGTGGTACAGGACCGAGGCGTCTTGCGCCGCCTGTTTGCCTATGGCACCTGGTTTATCCTCGTACACGGGCTGTCATGCTGGCTGGTCAATCAGCGTATCCCCCTGCACAAACTCAGTTTTCGGGCGTCCAGGCCTGAGGATCAGAGCGACTACCGCATGCGCTTCTGTGAGGACATCGAGTACGACGCGCCCACGACCCAGGTCAATTTCGACAAAAAATTCCTCGACATGAAAATCGCGCAGTCACCGGCCACGGTGGGTACCTTCCTCAAAGAATCCCCCGGCAGCCTGCTGGTGAAATACCGCAACGACGACAGCCTTAGCGCACAGATAAGACGTTACTTGCGTGGATCCAGCCCGGAAAAATGGCCGGAACGTGATGACTTGGCTGTGATACTTCACATGTCCAACTCGACGTTGCAACGCCGCTTGCAAGCAGAGGGCACGCATTATCAAAACCTCAGGGACGACCTTCGCCGCGACATGGCGATTGACCTGCTGTCACGTGGCGATATGACGGTTACGCAAGTGGCGGCCGCCACCGGTTTCCTGGAAACCAGTGCATTTCATCGAGCCTTCAAGAAATGGACAGGCGTCAGCCCCGGCGCCTATCGACGCGGCCACCTGGAGGAATAAGCCTCCTACTACGCCCCGCCCCACCCCGTTCAGTTCGGTGCACTGCGTTGCACACATGCCCAAACAGCTCACACAAATTGGTGCCCCCCGACATGGGCGGCACCTCATCGCCTTCCTAGAATGTCGCGAAGTGCACTTCACCAACAACAATAAGACTGAAGGAGACACGTCATGCAATCAGTGAACGTCTATACGCTCGCGGGCGAATCCACATTCAACCGTTTTCACCGCCTGATTCTGTTCTGGTGCGTGCTTATTTTGATCATTGATGGTTACGACCTCGCCGTGGTCGGAGCGGCCCTGCCCGCCATCATGCAAGACATGGGCATCGACGCAACAAGTGCTGGCGTGATGGCTGGGTCGGCCCTGCTGGGAACAATGCTCGGAGCCATTTTCCTCGGCACACTGGCTGACCGTATCGGCCGTCCGAAAATGATCGCGATCTGTGTTGCGTTGTTCAGCCTGTTTACCGCCGCCGCCGGACTTACCAGTGATCCCATCACCTTCAGCATTTCGCGCTTTATCGCAGGCCTCGGCATCGGCGGCGTACTGCCGATAGTCACCGCGCAGATGGGTGAATTCTCACCGGCCAAGCTGCGTACGCGGTTGGTCACCCTGGTATTCGCGGGCTACTCCGTGGGCGGCATTCTCGTTGCGCTGACGGGTAAACACCTGATTGAAAGCCATGGCTGGCAGTCGGTGTTCTTTGTTGCAGGGCTACCGGTGGTGCTGATCCCGCTGATCTTGAAAACCATGCCGGAGTCCATGGCATATTTGCTCAAAAAAGACCGTCAGGCTGAACTACGCGCCATCGTTCAGAGGATCAGCCCCCATCTCCGACTGGGCGATGACGCGATATTTGCGGGCAACCCGACCGAGGCCAAGGCTGCACTCGACAGCCCGATCAAGGGTCTCTTCAGCGAAGGTCGGGGGTTCAGCACGGTGATGATTTGGGTGGCCTTTATGACCGGGCTTTTCATGGTTTATGCGCTTAACTCCTGGCTGACCAAATTGATGGCGATGTCTGGTCATAGCCTCGGATCGGCACTGAACTTTGTCATCGTGTTCAACGTGGGCGCGATCGGTGGGGGTTGGTTGAGCGACAAGCTCAATATCAAGCATGTGCTGATTGCGTTTTACGTCATGGGTGCCTTGGCGCTCACAACGATGGCCTTCACACGCTCAACCGAGCTGTTGTTTGTTGTGGTGTTCATCGTCGGCGCCTCGACGCTGGGTACTCAGTTGATCGCCTATGCCTACGCCGGGGATTTCTACCCCACGCCCATCCGCTCCACCGGAGTGGGGTTCGCATCAGGCGTTGGTCGGATCGGAGCAATCATCGCGCCGGTGTTGATTGGCTGGCTCGTTTCATTGGCTTTGCCTCTCGAACAAAACTTCATGGTGATCGCGTTGGCGGGCCTGATCGGGGCGCTGGCGGTCACGTTTGTCAATCAGTCTCGGGCAGACTCCCATCAGGTCGGCAAATTACCGGCCCTGTCCCGCTGACTGCTCACCCTGAACGGAACCCGCTAAAAGGATGCGTATCTTGAATCGCTTGTCACCACCGCCGCTGTCTGCGCAAGAAACCCAACGCACTGTCGACTGGGCAATCATGTCAAGGCGCAGCGTCAGGGCCTTTTTGCCGACAGCCGTGCCCCATGAGGAAATCGAAGCGATTCTGGATGTCGCACGCTTCAGTGCCTCGGGTGTAAACATGCAGCCCTGGCAAGTGCACGTTGTAACCGGTGAAGCGAAAGAGCGTCTGTCAATGGCCATCAGCGCCATCGACAACGACCCACTGCTCAGCAGCGACATGCAGGATCCCTACACCTACTACCCGAACGAATGGGTCACGCCTTACATCGATCGGCGGCGCAAGGTGGGCTGGGACCTCTACGGGCTGCTTGGGATCGCTAAAGGTGAAAAACAACGCATGCACCGCCAGCACGGGCGCAATTACCGGTTCTTCGACGCACCGGTCGGCTTGCTATTTACCGTGGACAAAGTGTTGGAGCAAGGCAGCCTTCTGGACTACGGCATGTTTTTGCAAAACGTCATGTTGGCGGCACGCGGGCGGGGTTTGCACACCTGCCCGCAGGCCGCATTTCTCAAATACCACAACGTCATTTCAGAGATGTTGAGCATTCCCGCCGACCAGATGTTGGTGTGTGGCATGAGCCTTGGCTATGCCGACCCCAAGGCTATTGAAAACACTCTGGTGACCAATCGGGAACCGGTCAGCGCTTTCGCCATTTTTCATCATAATAATAAGGAGACCTGCCCATGATCAGTGCAGCGTACGCAAGTGGACTTGATCAAACCCCAACCAACCATGTCCCGTTAACGCCCTTGGGATTTCTGGACCGCGCCGCGTTGGTTCATCCTGAGCGTGTCGCGATTATTCACGGGGAACTGCAGCGTACCTGGGCACAAACACGTGAGCGCTGTTATCGCCTCGCCTCAGCACTGGTGGGCCGGGGCGTGCAACCAGGGGAGACGGTTTCGATTCTCTCCCCGAACGCCCCGGCAATGATCGAAGCCCACTTCGGCATTCCTTTATCCGGCGCCATCCTCAATACCATCAACCATCGCCTGGATGCCGAAGGCATTGCATTTATCCTGCGGCACAGTGAGTGCAGCTTGCTGCTGGTGGATTGCGAGTTCATGGTCTTGGCCTGTGCCGCTCTTGAGAAGCTCGAACGTCCCCCGGCAATCGTGATAATCCGAGATCACCTGGCCCCGGCACTTGGCGAGATTGATGTTACCGACTATGAAACCCTGCTTGCCGAAGGAGACCCGAATTTCCAGGGAGTATGGCCCAACACGGAATGGCAGCCGATAGCCCTCAACTACACCTCCGGCACCACCGGCGATCCCAAAGGCGTCGTGGTCAGCCATCGGGGCACCTACCTGATGAGTTTGCTGCAGATGACCAACTGGCCACTTTCCCAGGCACCACGGTATTTATGGACACTGCCCATGTTCCATGCCAACGGTTGGTGCTTCACGTGGGCGATCACTGCTGCGGCAGGCACCCATATCTGCTTGCGCAAAGTGACGGCGGACGCTGTCTTCGGCGCCATTGCCGAACATAAAGCCGATCACTTCTGTACGGCACCGACGGTGATGGCCATGCTTGCGAATACCCCAACACCCCTCGAACTCCCGCACCCGGTGCGTGTACTGACGGCCGGCTCCCCTCCCCCGGCCTCCGTCTTGGACGCGGTAGTTTCCATGGGTTTTCAGGTGGATCACGTGTACGGCATCACTGAAGTCGCGGGTACTCCGGTCAGTTGCGTCTGGCAGGACGGCTGGGATGAACTCAGCCCCCCCGAAAAAGCCAGGATGCGCGTAAGGCAGGGCGCGCGGGCGGCAGCCTTTGAAGGTTTGCTGGTTGCCGATGCGGAAACACTCGAACCCGTTCCTCATGATGGCCAGACTGCCGGTGAACTGCTGTTGCGCGGCAATACCGTCATGATGGGGTATCTGAAAAACCAGTCGGCGACGCAAAAAGCCTTTGAAGGCGGCTGGTTCCATACCGGCGACGTCGCAGTGGTTCATCCCAATGGTTACGTGCAGATTACCGACCGCACAAAAGACGTGATCATCTCTGGCGGTGAAAACATTTCATCCGTAGAGATCGAAGACATTCTTCATGGCCACGCATCGGTATTGCATGCCGCCGTGGTGGCACAGCCAGACAACAAATGGGGTGAAGTTCCCTGCGCCTTCATCGAGCTCAGAAGCCAGGTCCAGCCACCCACCGAAGCTGAAGTGATCGCGTATTGCCAGGCGCGCCTGGCCCGCTACAAGTGCCCGAGCCGCGTGATATTCATGGAGCTGCCGAAAACCGCCACAGGGAAAATCCAGAAGTTCATCCTGCGGCAACAAGCCGGGAGCCGAGAGGCGATCGTACGTCTGGCTTCAACTGGCTGAAGCCCACTCTTTTGCATCGAGTGAACGATGTCCATTAAAACGCACCTGACGAAGGATCATCACAGCTTACTCCCCTCTTCTCCGCCATTAACGGTATAGAGGCTCCGCGAGAAAAAGCACCAGCACGAGCCTTAGCGTTTGCATGGCGGTAACCAAGGGTACCGACAACGCAAGCGTTAAGGAGTTGCAGCACCCAAGCTGCGAGCCCGCCGACTGGAAACAGCCCCAACAGCCAATACCAATTCACCTCCGCGACGTGGTGTGTAGACGATTCTATCGGCAACAAAAAAGGCTGGCGCTATCGCACCGTCCTTCTGCAGCCAAGGAATTTGCGGCACCTGTAAAACAGCTCTTCTGCAGGGCACGGTGAAAATCCACCAGCCGTATGAGCGACACGTGAGCAGGTAAACGGGCCAAATCGAACTGATCAACTCCAGCCCCGGCAGCGTAGAGGAGTCGAAGATTCCCAAACTGCTCCGCAAGGCTGGCAAGAGGCTCCCAAGCCAGGATGTAGTGCACCTCTGCCGGGTTACCGATATCAGGCCATTAGCGGAACTCTAGTTGAGGGGCGAGCGTTGACAGGCCATCTCGCCATTTCTGCGCATCGGCGGGTCGGCCATGTATAGGATGCACATTGAAAACTCCCTATTCGCCTTTCAAATGCGCATAGCTATCAACGAATCGCTTAAATTTGTGTTGGCCACACGTGTACGCTTCATACTTCGCGGGTAGAGCCTCACTCACGCAGGTTGGCACAGGTTCAACCACCGCATCGAAATCCAAATCAATAAAGAAAGGTATTGAATAGCGCTCTAGACCGCTAGTGTTTATGACGCGATGCATTGTCGAGGTGTAGCGATCGTTGGTGAGGGTTTGAACCAGATCACCAATGTTGACAATAAAAGTGCCTTCAACGGGTGGTGCAGTAACCCATTCCCCTGCACGGTTCCTGACTTGCAAACCGCCAACTGTATCTTGGGACAGGACCGTCAAGAATCCATAGTCCGTGTGCGCCCCAATACCGATCTCCTCTTGGGAGACCCTTCCGATCTGGGGCGGGTAATGCAAAATTCGTTGGATAGTGATGGGCTTACGCTGAAGATGTTCAAAGTAATCTTGTGGTAGACCCAAGCTCAGCGCGATCCCACCAATAAGCATTCGCGCGAGTGCCAATACAGAGGAATGGTAATCTTCGGCAACCTTCTCAAATTGCGGCAGTGCCGACGGCATTTGATTAGGACCAAAAAATGGAGAGACCTCATCGCAATGAGCTCCGCAATCAAAACATTCTTTGAAATCGCGGGTATTAGCAGGATCGACGTTTTCCGCGTACATCGGTATATAACCACGTAGCGTGGGCCCGGAATTTACGACATTAAGCTTGTTCTTCTCATCAAAAGGAAGCTTGAAAAAGCTTTTGGTAAGCGCATACATCTCATCTATTAACTGCTGGTCAATGCCATGGTTTTTTATATAAAAAAAACCCACCTTTTCGCAGGCATCACCTATTTGGCTTGCCACCTTCAGTGGATTTTCGCCATTTATGAGCGACGATATATCTATGACTGGAATTTCAGTGAAAGCTGTTTGTTTGCTAGCCAGACGAATATCAAATAACTCTGTCACGTATGCTCTCCTTTCCAAAATATCAATTAGGCAGAAGATCTAGAAGGCACGGTGGCGCCCTCTTTAATCTCGCCTCCTATAAAAACCCGACCCGAAGATAAACATTCAACACCCTTCACTCACTGCAAAGGGCATCGAACTGCAAAATAGTGACAAAACAGTGGCAGTCGTCACTGGCCCGCTGTTGTTGCAGCAGTCGTGCCGTCAAACATTGCTGAAAAGCGGGGCTTGTTGGCTGAGTAGTATTCTGCAACTACCTTGTCTGCCGAGCTATCACGCGCAGCAGCCATCATTTTCTCAAGGTCAGCTTTAGGAATTTTGAAGTTGGCGAAGAATCGAGCAACATCGGGATGTTCTGCACTAAAACCTTTGCGGGCAACCGCGTGGATTTGCTCAGAGCCTCCGAAAATCTGCTTCGGATCATCCAAATATCGCAGTGACCACTTGGAGAACATCCAGTGCGGGCTCCATGCGTTAATCAAAGACCACTTGTCACGTTTCAGATTACGATCCAACTCACTCAACATTCCAGACTCTGAAGAGGCGACCATCTTATAACCATCAAGACGATATTCTTTAATGGCCTTTTCCGTAAGTTTGTACTGACCATTACCCACTTCGGAAGTCAAAATCTTGCCGCCGAGTTTTTCCCTTACCTCTGGCTTCTTAAGGTCTTCGACACTGGCGATTTCACTGACAGGAATAGAAGTAGGCACCGCCATGCCAATCCGACCTTCATAAAGCACACCCAAGTCTTCGAGCTTGTCGCGGTATTTGTCATAAAAAGACTTGTGAGTGCTCGGCAGCCAAACCATAGGAATCAGGTCGATATTACCGTTAGCCAGCGCCTGGAACTGAATACCAATATCGGCCAGAATCAATTTGACCGGCTGTTTGAGGTGATCTCGCAGCGCCGTGTCTGCCAGCTTTACAGCGATCTCCGTATCCGACCAATTCACCCAACCAATACGGATAGGCGCGGGTTCCTCGGCTTGAGCAATCAGGCTGCTGGAGATCATAACCAAACCTGCAAGCCAGCCGGTACAAGTTTTACTGGATAACGTAATCATGTGCATCTCCGCGTGCTGTATTAATAGTTATTGGCAGGACAGCAGAAGCATCAACTTCCCTCATAAAAGTGCGAAGCTAATATTAAATCTTCAAATATGAAATTTAGCTCATTGCTCTGCCATGGAATCATTATCAACTCACTCACAATGCCTTTTCGAGCGCCGGTAATGCCTCAAACAAATCCGCAACCAACATGTAATCTGCAACTTTGGCGATTGGCGCCTCAGCGTCCTGGTTGATCGCGACGATTACCTTTGATCCACTCATACCCGCCAGGTGTTGAATAGCGCCACTGATTCCAGCGGCGATATAGAGATCCGGCGCCACTATTTTCCCCGTCTGCCCGACTTGCAAGTCGTTGGGGGCAAAACCTGCGTCCACTGCAGCGCGTGATGCGCCTACGGCGCCACCGAGTTTGTCTGCCACACGTTCGATCAATGCAAAATTCGCTTTGCTCTGCATCCCGCGGCCACCGGAAACGACGACACGAGCGCTCGACAGGTCAGGCCTTTCGCTAACCGTCAGTTGTTCGCTTACAAAGCGAACAGTGCTTGCGCTCTGCCCTCCATCAACGGCGATGACATCGCAGCGATCCTGATGGGACGAGGCTTGGGCAAAAGCCGAGGCACGGACGGTGAGTAACTTGACTGAATCGATGGATTGAACGGTCGCGATCGCGTTGCCCGCATAAATGGGCCGCTCGAAGGTGTCTGCCGACACAACTTTGATGACGTCCGAAAGCATGCCGACATCCAGGCTGGCCGCTACCCGTGGCAACACATTGCGACCCATGCTGCTCGCATCGGCCATTACATGGGTATAAATGTCGCCCACTAACGAAGTGATCAGTGGTTGGACATTTTCGGCCAGAGTCTTCTCGAACATCTCATCCTGCGCGAGCAGCACTCGATGCAGGCCCTTGGTAAGCGCGGCGTGTTCCGCAACGGCTGACGCCTCTGGCCCGCCCATCACAAGCAAATCCGTATCGAGGCCCAGATCGATAGCAGCAGTAATTGCTCTCAACGTACCTGCCGTGAGTTGACTCCCTGTGTGCTCGGCTATAACCAATGTGCGCATCAAATTAACCCCGCCACGTTTCTCAGTTTTTCCACCAACTCAGATACCGAACTGACGTTGATACCTGCTTTTCGCACAGGAGGTAGCGTCACCTTGAGCAGCCGGGTGTGCTCCCTCACGTTCGCGCCCAAGTCATCAGCGGCAATCACCTCAAGAGGTTTTTTCTTGGCTTTCATGATGTTCGGCAACGAGGCATAGCGCGGTTCATTAAGGCGCAGATCACAGGTAACAACTGCTGGTGCCGTAAGGGCCACAACCTGGCTGCCACCATCGACTTCACGTTCAACAACCCATCGGTCATCGGCATAGCTGATGGCCGAAGCAAAGGTGGCCTGACCACTACCTATCAATTGCGCAACCATCTGCCCGGTCTGGTTGTTCTCCTGGTCGATAGCCTGTTTACCAAAAAGGATCAATTGCGGCTTTTCGTTATCGATCACTTTGCTAAGGTATTTGGCCACGTTGAGCGGCTCGAGCATCGCGCTCGTTTCAACCAGGAGTGCTCGATCCGCGCCAAGCGCTAATGCCGTGCGTAATTGTTCTTGCGCAGCAGAAGTGCCAACTGAAACGACCACCACCTCGCAAACCACGCCTTTTTCCTTAAGGCGAATAGCTTCTTCCACTGCGATCTCGCAGAAAGGGTTCAAGGCCATTTTTACGCCATTCAGGTCGACGCCTGAACCATCACCTTTAACACGAACTTTCACGTTCGGGTCGATGGCGCGTTTTACCGCTACGAGCACTTTCATAATTTCCTCGGGCACTCATCAATCGATGCAATGGATGACAGGCGTGGATGAGCCAGTTCAGTCCTTGTTTTGACGGATGTTAATCCTGGATTTTTTGTTGCGCAAGCAAAATGTACACCTGTGTCACCGACCATTGACACAGGTGTACATTTATCCTAATTTCTAGTCACCAAGCCTGATGAAGCCCACTTTGGAGCGCACCACGATGTCCAGCGATCCCTTGCTGCAACCCTATAAAATCAAGAATCTGACCCTCAGAAACCGGATCATGACCACCTCCCATGAACCGGCCTACCCTGTGGACGGCATGCCCAAGGATCTCTACCGCGCCTACCACGTGGAGCGCGCAAAGGCCGGTGTCGCCCTGACCATGACTGCCGGTTCCGCAGCCGTCTCCCGAGACAGCCCGCCGGTATTCAACAATGTGCTCGCCTACAAGGATGAAGTGGTCGGATGGTTGAAGGACCTGACCGATGAATGCCACGAACATGGCGCGGCAGTGATGATCCAGTTGACTCACCTGGGCCGCCGCACCCGCTGGGACAAGGCCGACTGGTTGCCGGTGGTGTCGCCGTCACACCGTCGCGAGGCTTCACACCGCTCCTTCCCGAAGAAAATGGAGGAATGGGACATTGAGCGGATCATCAAGGACTATGTAGACGCTGCGGAACGCATGAAGGCGGCAGGTCTCGATGGCCTGGAGCTTCAGGCTTACGGGCATTTGATGGACCAGTTTTGGTCGCCGTTGACCAATGACCTCGACGGCCCTTACGGCGGCTCGCTGGAAAACCGCATGCGCTTTACCTTCGACATCCTGCGTGGCATCCGTCAGCGGGTCGGCGAAGATTTTCTGCTGGGAGTTCGCTACACCGGTGATGAAGAACTGCCTGGTGGCTTCAATGCCAGCGAGGGTATGCAGATATCCCACATGCTCAAGGACAGCGGACTGGTCGATTTCCTGAACGTGGTACGCGGCCACATCGATACGGACGCAGGCCTGACCGATGTCATCCCGATTCAGGGTATGCGCAACTCACCCCACCTCGACTTCGCTGGCGAGATCCGTTCGGCAACAGGCTTCCCGACCTTCCACGCCGCGAAGATTCCCGATGTTGCCACGGCGCGCTACGCGATCGCCTCGGGCAAAGTGGACATGGTGGGCATGACCCGCGCGCACATGACCGATCCGCACATCGTGCGCAAAATCATCGAGAAGCGCGAAGAAGACATTCGCCCGTGCGTGGGCGCCAACTATTGTCTGGATCGCATCTACCAGGGTGGCGCGGCCTACTGCATCCACAACGCAGCGACGGGGCGGGAAACCACCATGCCTCATGACATTCCCAAAGCCGCGGTCAAGCGCAAGGTGCTGGTGGTCGGCACCGGCCCTGCCGGGCTGGAAGCGGCGCGGGTCGCCGGTGAGCGCGGCCATGACGTGACGGTGCTTGAGGCGGCTGACCAACCTGGCGGGCAGATTCGTCTGACTGCGTTGAGCGAGCGTCGTCGCGAGATGATCAGCATCATTGATTGGCGCATGGCGCAATGTGAACGGCTGGGGGTGAAGTTTCACTTCAACACCTGGGCCGAAGCCAACACTGTGCAAGCCTTCGAGCCTGACGTGGTCATCGTTGCGACCGGCGGCCTGCCGGATACCGAGGTGCTCCGCAAAGGCAACGAACTCGTGGTTTCAACCTGGGACATCATTTCCGGTGACATCAAGCCCGGTCGCAACGTACTGATCTTCGACGATGCGGGGGATCATGCTGCCCTGCAGGCTGCCGAGGTTATCGCGCAAAGCGGTGCGACCGTGGAGATCGTTACCCCTGACCGCTCGTTTGCACCGGAAGTCATGGCCATGAACCTGGTGCCGTACATGCGCAGCCTGCAGGACCTGGACGTCACCTTCACCGTCACCTACCGGGTCGATACCGTGGAAAAACGTGATGACGGGCTCGTTGCAACCTTTGGCAGCGATTACGGACAGGTCCACAAGCAGCGCGTGGTCGATCAGGTGGTCGTCAACCACGGCACCCTTCCCCTGGACGACTTGTACTTCGACCTGCGTCCTCTCTCCACCAATGGCGGCGCGGTAGAGCAGCAT
>Ga0157373_10000659_pt1 | contig 27128 bp, 26 predicted proteins | sample C65metaG_FD_113460 | JGI IMG/M metagenome (GOLD analysis project Ga0157373, IMG submission 113460) | Corn rhizosphere microbial communities from Kellogg Biological Station, Michigan, USA - C6-5 metaG | ecosystem: Host-associated > Plants > Roots > Rhizosphere > Soil | place: USA: Michigan... | reverse complement strand
TGAGTTCGTTTATCTCGGAATCCGACGAGGAGCTATAGGTTATCTGGTGACGAATGGTTGAATCGTGATAGGCGAGAGTCCGCACGCTGCTGGCCTGCGGTGAACTGACAACTTGCTGTGCCCTATCGCCGAAGTAATCCAACTGCCGGGCGACATTAAATGTGACCCTCCGGGTACGGTCGCTCACCTGAAATTCAAGCGTGTAGGGAACGCCGGTTTTTTCGATGGAATCGGGCGCGGACTGGTAGGTCGCAGTGCCGGTGGAATCAATCGCTATGGAATAGTAGGAAGGATCGGCCGCCCACAGCACGGAAGTGAAGATCACGGTCGGGAAACGAGATCCGCTTTTGGTGTGCAGTTGCGGATTCTGCGCAACCAGCGCAGGAAAAAATATCAGCAGGAAGCCGGTCAGCGCCGGCAGGCGCAGGAAAGAAGCTTGTATCATCCAGTGTCTTTGAAGGATATCGAAAAATGTGAATGTACGCGATGTGAGGCCAAGTAGAAAGTGCACCTCACTGCCGGGCTTCGACTAGCAAGAATCTCCAAAAGTTTGATAGGCTCTGAATGGTGGGAATTTCCTGATTACCGCAGCCTACCCCTGCAATGTTGGGCGCTTAACTCAGCGGTAGAGTGCCATCCTCACACGGTGGAAGTCGTAGGTTCAAATCCTACAGCGCCCACCATCTTTTCAGGTCCTCTCTGTTATAGCCCATGCTTTCCTCGCCAACGCTCAAGGGCGTCCCTGGCCGATACCTATCTGACAGACACATTGCACCAATGCTTCTACAGCATGTCTGGTATCGAACTAATATGCGGGTTTAGATAACATCCGCGTATTGGGTATTTGTGAATCGGCGGTTAGCAGATCGAATACGCGAATTATGTGCTCTCGCGACGGTGGCCCGATGGGACGACGAGCGCGAACTGATTCTCTCGGAACTCAAAGCTGCCCTGCACGAGCATGCGGAGCGACTGAAAAAGACGGCTGTGCAGAAGTTGGTCACCCAAGAAGAAAATACTCCCCCTGAAAGACGCATCGCCTGAACGCTTGGCGCATCTTGGTGCGTTCGAATCTCTCGTTGTGTATTACACCTGACAGTCTGTACTCCCTCACTATGCGTAACTTGCGTATATCAGAGAAGAGATTCTTATGGGCCAAGTCGAAGAGTGGAAAATTCTGGCGGAAGAGGCGGTACAGGAGCAAGACCCAGAAAAATTCATGGACATTATCGAATCGCTGACCCGCGCGCTGGAAGACCGCGATCTGCGCAAAAGTCGGCCAAACCAACCAAATCAGCGCGGAGCAGCCTGATTTCTATCTCGCGAATGAGGGATTTGCTTCATTCTAGAGTTCAGGCCCGCTTGCGAACAGCCTTTGACGCCGTCTTCCGTCGCGGTTTAGCAATCAGGTCAGTAAGTTCGATCTTCTTGGCCGAGCGCCACAGCCTTTCCAGATCGTAGTACTTGCGCGCAGAACCGGAAAAGATGTGGACCACAAAATCCACATAGTCAATCAGCACCCACTCGGCTTGCCTGTAGCCCTCAATATTGTTCGGATAAACCCCGTTGCGCTTGAGGCGCAGTTCGACTTCATCAGAAATAGCCTGAATCTGGCGAGGATTTGTCCCGCTGCAAATGACAAAGTAATCGGTGAAAGCGCCGGAATTTTTCTCGAGCTCCAAAATGGTGAGCTCTTCGGCTTTTTTCTCGTTACAGGCGCTGATGGCTTCGGAAATCTGGGATTTCAATTCGTTTTTTTTCATTAAAAGTCATTGGTCGGAAGGCTGGCTGTGGACCTTGCCCTGATTCACTTACCGTACAGCGCTTCCTTCTTTATGTATTCTTCCACACTTTCTGGAACAAATTTTCTGATAGGGCGCTTGGTTGCAACCGCCGCCCGTATGGCAGTAGCGGAAATATTCTGATTGATGTCGTCCAGCAAATGAAGAGTGACTCCCGGAAGCACAAGATCTCCCCTGGCTGGCTGCCGGGCGAAAGGCTTCGTGATCTCTGATCGCGGACGCAGCTTTTCCGGAAGCGCAGTGGCCACATCCGCCAGCGAATATCCTGGGCGGCTGGCGATGATGAATTCACATTCGGCAAACAGAGCTTCAGGCTCCCGCCATTTCGCGACGTCTTTGAATGCGTCAATACCAATCAAAAAAAATAGACGATCGCTTTTTCGTAATGCGCTTTTCAGCTTTCTGACTGTGTCGATACTGTAGCTGGGCGCCGAGGTCACACTCGCTTGCGCGCTTTTCTTGCCATGCACCACGAATTCCCCAGGGGCTTCGAGCAACGACGGTACAAACGCTTTTTCACCTTGGGTCGCTAGCGAAGTCATAGCATAGCGGTGAAAGTAAGAGGCTGCCGGCTGGGATGTTTTGTGCGGAGAAATATTTGCGGTGACGAAATTAATGATTCCAAGCTGATAACGTTCGCGGGCCGCCTGCGCGAGCGCGAGATGCCCTTTGTGAATGGGATCGAAGGTTCCGCCGAAAAGGCCGATATTCATTCAGCTTGCTATCTTCTCAGAAGTTGCTGAGTGCGTCACGAAGCCACAATTTCCGGGGCAGCCGTGTGACGTATCTCTTCGACCTTCTGGGCAATCGCATAATTCAGCTTCTCAATGCCTTCGCCAGTAACCGCCGAAATCGGAAATAGTACCAATTCGTGTGCTTTCGCGTAACGCTTCAGTTTGCTGAGCTTAGCCTTGTTGGCGACGTCGCACTTGGATGCAGCAAGGATCAGTGGCTTAGTCTCAAGACCCGCGCCAAAGCTGGCGAGTTCTTCCATGATGATTTCGAAATCCTTGACTGGATCAGGTCGGCCGCTCCCGTCTGAAACATCAACCAGATGCACCAGCAAACGAGTGCGTTCAATGTGGCGCAGGAACTGTGTTCCGAGGCCGGCACCGGTATGCGCGCCCTCGATAAGTCCCGGGATGTCCGCCACTACGAAGCTGATTTCGTGCGGCGGCTCCCCGACCATTACGACTCCCAGGTTTGGTTGCAAGGTGGTGAACGGGTAGTCCGCAATCTTGGGCCGAGCAGCGGAGATGCGCGAGATCAGTGTGGATTTGCCGACATTGGGATACCCGACCAGGCCGACATCTGCGAGCAGCTTTAGTTCGAGGCGCAGCGCCCGCTCTTCGCCGGGACGCCCGTCTTCGTGCTCGCGCGGAGCTTGATGGGTGGATGTTTTGAATTGCGCGTTGCCGCGTCCACCGCGTCCGCCACGCGCTATCACGATCCGGTCGTCGGGATGAGAGAAGTCGTGCACCTTCTCACCCGTTTCAGCGTCGTAAACGATGGTGCCGACGGGGACCTTAAGCAGAACGTCCACGCCTTCTCGTCCGGTCCGGTTCGAGCCTTCGCCGTGACGGCCTCGCTGAGCCTTGTATTCCGGATTGAAGCGAAAATGGACGAGAGTGTTGTGACGCTCGCTCGATTCCATGATCACGTCGCCGCCCTTGCCGCCATCGCCACCAGAAGGACCACCGCGCGGAACGAATTTTTCACGGCGAAAGGCCAGGCAGCCATTGCCGCCGTCTCCGGCCTTTACACGAATCATTGCCTCATCTATAAACATGGTGAGCTGGATCGATTTAACGCCAGGCTATGCAGTAGTGGCGCGAAACCGCGTGAAACCTGTGCAGATCCAGTATATCGATGAAAGGGCGGTCGTATCGTCGATGGCCAGGCCAAGACAATGAAAAAGCCGCACATGAAAATATTGCGGCCGGGCAGAGTAGCAACATTCAGTGCAGCAACTTTCGCGATATTCTCCAGCCCAGTCAGCTGGGCTTGGAGGCCGCGTCGTAAACCGGACACTCGGGCGCCGATCCAAATGCAGGGTAGTCCCACGCAGCGGTAATTTCGTTCAGATCGAGCACGGAAAAATCATCGTGTACTCGCAGGCCAGCTTGCTGTATCGCATCGATGGCACGATCGAACTGATGGGCTCGCAAGATTACAACTGCCCCGCGCGTGCTGTTGAGGTCCCGAGCCACAGCGTGCGGCGCGAATGACGTGCCGTTACGCAGTGCGCGTGCAAGCGGGTTTGGTTGATAGTTCAGCTCACGTGCCGCGGCAACAATGCGGTCACGAGTACTTTGAGGAATGCGATCCGCGGCGCGAGTGTTGTTCAGGACGGCGGAGATGGTCCCGGCAGTCAAGCCGAGATGGTCCGCGACCGTCTTAAGAGTGACTCTGCCGACTTTGCCATTTAGGTTTTCGTTTTCCATGCGTGTCCCTTCATTTCAGATTTGGCTTCTGGGACAACGAGGTCGAAAGCGACAGAGCAGGTGGTCCAACTGCGCGGCGTCATGGCAGCAGCTACTTCCCATACTTTTTCAAATGCCGCTGTGGAAGTCCAATTCAAAAATTCTATGATGTCCATGGGAAGCCGCGAAATAAACATGGCTTGTACGCCTAGGCGACGGAAGGTGACTTTTGTTCGATAAGAGTTTCGAGCAGTTGCTGCAACTGTTCCAGCAGCTCCTGCGCGTTAAGCCCTTTTGCAAGAAACTTCAGCGTGCCGTCGGGAAGAAATTGTGCGCCGCGATGCGAAGAAACGAATTTCGCCAACCGTACAGGATCAACCGGAGCATCCTGCCGAAACTTCACGCTGACGAGGTCGCGCTTGCGTTCAATTCCGGTCACACCGGCGTCGAGCGCCTGTAGTCGCAAAGCAGCGTAACGAAGCAGTTGTTGTACAGGGCTGGGTGGATCACCGTAGCGGTCGCGCAACTCGGCTTCGACATCGGAAAGCTGGCGCTCGGTTTCAACGCCGGCAATTCTCTTATACATGCGCAGGCGCTGATTTTCTTCGAGAATGTAGTCGGCGGGAATGCGGATGTTGAGGCCGAGATTGAGTTGGGCTTGAGGCTGCGGTTCAGTTTCGCCCTTCAGTTCGCGCATGGCCTGCTCAAGCATCTGCGTGTACAGATCGAAGCCCACGGCTTCGATGTGGCCGCTTTGTTCGCCGCCCAATAGATTGCCTGCGCCGCGAAGTTCGAGGTCGAGCGCGGCGATTTTGAAACCTGCGCCGAGATCAGAAAACTCTTTCAGTGCTGCCAACCGCCTACGCGCGATGGGAGTGAGTTCGATATCGGCAGGCACGAGCAGATAGGCGTATGCCCGGCGATTTGACCGCCCCACGCGGCCGCGAAGTTGATAGAGCTCCGAGAGCCCGAGGCGTTCCGCGCGGTTGATCAGAATCGTGTTGCAAAGCGGAATATCGAGTCCGTTCTCGATGATGGTGGTGGCAACCAGGATGTCGGCTTCGTGATGCATGAATTTCAGCATCACTTTTTCAAGTTCACCTTCGGACATTTGTCCATGGCCGACGATGATCCGCGCTTTCGGCGCGAGTGCCTGCAGCTTGGCCGCAATCTCCCAGATGGTATCCACACGATTGTGCACGAAATAAACCTGGCCGCCGCGTTCGAGCTCCTGCTCGATCGACGAGCGAATTAACTTCTCATCCCAACTTGCGACCACGGTCTGAATGGCGATGCGATCTTTCGGAGGAGTTTCGATCACACTCATATCACGCAGTCCCACCAGCGACATGTGTAATGTGCGTGGAATCGGGGTGGCCGACATGGTAAGCACGTCCACTTCCTTACGCATCTGCTTGAGCCGCTCTTTGTGGCGAACTCCGAAGCGTTGCTCTTCATCCACAATCAGAAGACCGAGGTCGGTGAACTTCACGTCTTTCGAGAGCAGCCGGTGCGTTCCAATCAGGATGTCAACTTTGCCGGCTTCCACCCGCTGCAGGATTTCCTTCTGCTGCTTGGCAGAGCGAAAGCGGCTGATCATTTCAATGGTGACGGGAAACGCGGCGAAACGCTGCTTGAAAGTTTCGAAATGTTGGAATGCAAGAACCGTCGTCGGCGCCAGCACCGCGACTTGCTTATTGTCATTGATGGCTTTGAACGCGCCGCGCATTGCCACTTCCGTTTTACCGTACCCGACGTCGCCGCAGAGAAGACGATCCATAGGCTGCGACGATTCCATATCGCGTTTTACATCTTTGATTGCCTGTCCCTGATCTTCCGTCTCGCTGTACTCAAAGGCATCTTCAAATTCGCGCATCCATTCGTTGTCCGCGGGGAAGCTGTGACCCTGGGCTGCGCGGCGTTGAGCGTACAGCTTGAGCAGTTCTTCGGTCATGTCCTTCATGGCCTTGCGCACGCGGGCTTTGGTCTTTGCCCACGTCGCACTGCCAAGATGGTTCAGTACCGGCTTTGCACCCTCTGCCGAACGATATTTCTGGACGAGGTCAAGGCGCGTCAGCGGCACATAGAGCCTGGCCGCATCGGCGTATTCCAAGACCATAAACTCGGCGTTGCCGTCGCCCTGATTGATTTCTTTCAGGCCCTGATACTGGCCAATGCCATGTTCCACGTGGACGACGTAGTCGCCGACCTGCAGATCGCGAAAATCGGAAAGGAATGCGGCCGTTTTCGATCTCTGGCGTTGCGGCCGCGAGGTCACAGACTCGGATTCGTCGAATAAATCACGCGTGCCGAAAATCGCCAATCCGGCCTGAGGCAAGATCATTCCATCCGGTATGTAGGCCCTGACCAATGTTGCAGTCAGTACTTCGCCGGCAAAGTAGGAAGTTTCGTCGGCATAGCTTTCACTTCCACGAGTGCGCGTGCCCAGGCGAAAAGAGACTCCGTACTCGGTGAAGAAGTCCGCCAGTCGTTCGAGTTCACCCATGTTCGGCGCAACCACCATGACGCGGCGGTTTTCGGCCACGTGCTTTTTCACTTCTTCGAGCATGGCTGGAATCGAGCCGTGAAAGCGAGGACTCGGCTGCGATTGCAGTTCCACAGTTTCTGCGTCGCCGCGTGCGATGCCGAGGTGTTCGAGATCAGCGCCCGCGACCGCCGTAGCTCTCTCCCACCATTCATCCGGTGGAAGGTAAAGGTCTGACGGGCGGACCAAATTGCCAATACCACTGCGCTCGTGCGCCTCTTCGATCTTTGCCCATGCAGATTCCATTTCGCTCTGCAAGAGATCAGGCTCGTCGCAAATGAGCAATGCAGTTGTCATCAAATCGACAATCGTGCCGCTTGCGCCTGCGACCGGGGCATAAAATTCCCAGCCCGGAAACACAGTCACGCCGCCGGACCGAACCGATGCTTCGATAATTTCCTCAGAACCGCTGATGCGCTTCCCGGAGAGCCGCGCGTGAATTGCACCGAGAACTCCTTCACTGACCGGTGTCTCGGAGAGTGGCAGCAAGGTGATTTCATCAGCCGGCGAGGAAGAGCGTTGGGTGCCGGGATCGAACTTGCGAATGGATTCAACTTCGTCGCCGAAGAGTTCGATGCGAACCGGCCGCTCCGATTCCGGTGAATACACGTCCAGGATGCCGCCGCGCAGCGCGTATTCGCCTGGCATTTCAACGACGTCTGTGGACGTGTATCCGACGGAGTTCAAATGTGCAGTCAGATTAGCTGTGTCCACCGTCTCACCGCGTCGGATGATGCGCGCAATTCCAGAATAAAATTCGGGGCGACCCAGCAGTGACGCCGCAGCTACAATTGGAACCAGCACGATCGAGGCCTCTCCCGTTGCGATCTTCCAGAGTGCGATCGCGCGTTGCTCTTGAATTTCGGGATGAGGGGAAAGATTCTGGAACGGCAGCACGTCGCGATTGGGGAGACCTACGATGCTTTCCGATTTTGCGCCGCCGATCAACTCGCAAAATGCCTCTAAGACCGGCAGAGTTTCTTCTAATTCTTCATTGTTGCGAAGGACTACGATGAGTGGACGCTGGACGGCTTTTTGTAGTTCCGCAATCAGGAGAACTTTGGCCGAAGGGTTGAGTCCAGAAACACGGATCCGCCCCGTGTTCACTCGAAGGTGGGAGACAACACGCGAAAAGGACGCAAGCTTTTCCACGTCCGCAAAAAAATCGCGGACGAAAGGCAAGACCATCGCTCTGCTATTTTAGCAGGGGCGAACGGTCTGCCTTTCGTCGCTGCGGGCGTCCATGATCGCCCTACTTTGCAGCCCCTCCGGATGCACCGGACCCGGCTCCCTCATCGCTCAACTCGAGGGCAAAGTCTTTTTTGCCAAAGTTGATGCGGGAGATAGACCTTGAACCGTCTGTGTTCGGAGTAACCACGACGGAATTTTCGGGTAACGGATGTTCCAGTTTCACAACATGAGCGCTTGCCGAGGTGATTGCTTTCTTTCCTTTGAAAATCTGCAGCTGGACTTGATCTCCCTGGCCGTCCCATTGCACCGTGTAATTTCCGGCAGGCAGTTGCGTGCCTGCGACAGTAGCCGGTTTGAGCAATTCCATCGATCCCTTGCTTGCCGCAAAAGCGCTTCCCGCGAGCAGAACTACTGCTGTCAAAAGAACACCCTTCACGAAACTATTGTTTGTAGCGTTCACAGTTCCTCCTCCTGCTTCCCGACTGCGCGGGAAAGGTCTGTGGCGGCCGCGTGTGCTTGCGAAAAAGCTTGCGTTTCATTTCGCAAAGCCTACAATTCTGCTCCGGGGTCTCGAGACAAGTTCGCCCATCGGGCGTACCGGTCCCTAAGGGGGATTGTTCTCACCTGGCCGCCAAACCTTGAGTGAGGCAGTCCCTTACCCCTGCTTAATTCCAGTGGCTTGGGGCGCGCATTCCGGCGCGCGTTTCTCTACCTCAATACGAAAACGCTCAGCTGGAGGTTCCACGTTCTGAGGTGTTAGCGATTGGACGAAAGCGCGTGCCTGGCGTTAGCAAGGAAGTTATCAGAAGAGGGACGGCAGGTATTAATGCCGGGTTTTGGATTGTGAATGGCCGGGTTTCGAGGTTGATGATTTGGCAGAGGACGTTTTGCTCTTTTCGAGCAACACAGCCGCATGCGCGATGGCGGCATTGTCTGTTCCCATACCTTCGGGAGTCTTGGCTTTTACTCCGATGCAGTTCGCAGGAATCCCAAGCAGTCCGGCGAGTTTTTCGCGAATTGCTGCAGCATGCGGCCCGATTTTCGGCTGCGCCAGGATCAGTGTGGAATCGACGTTTGTGATCGCATACCCGGCAGCTTTCATTCGGCGCATTGCTTCCTCTAAAAACAAGGAGGAGTCAGCGCCTTTCCAGCGTGCATCTCCAGGAGAAAACAGCGTTCCTATGTCAGGAGCGGCGATTGCGCCGAGAAGGGCGTCGGTAATGGCGTGAAGCAGAACGTCGCCGTCAGAGTGGCCGCCGAGTCCTCTTGGATGTTCGATCTCGATGCCGCCGATTCTCAGCGGGATCCCGCTTTTAAATTCATGCGAGTCCCATCCGTAGCCGATCCGCATGGGAGACAGTTTACGTGAAGAAGATTACACGCGCCTATAATTTCGGGATGTCCTCAGTTCGCAGTGTGGCCTTCGTGGGCCTGGTCCTGGGTTCGTTGCACGTATGGGCGCAACAGGCGCAACCTGCTGATGCGGTCTCGATTGCGCCCGCGAAACTTCCAAAGGCTTCACTGTGGAACCATTATTTGTTTCAACTGCAGGCCAGCGGCGGGGTGCCGCCCTATCACTGGCGCGTGGTGAGGGGATCACTTCCTCGGGGAATCTCGCTGCAACAAAATGGCGAGGTCGCCGGCGCCGCCGAAGAGCAGGGACAGGAGGATTTCACGGTTGCCGTTACGGAACAAACGGGAAAGGCGCAACAGCAAAATTTCACGCTTTCGATTGAAGCGCCGCTCAGCGCCGCCTGGTCACGCAAAGCGGAGGTCAACGGCCAACGTATTGACGGCACGATCAAAGTTTCAAATACTACCGGGCGCGACTTCGACCTGACATTGGTTGTGCTTGCCGTTAATGACATTGGTCGCGCTACAGCAATTGGTTATCAACGTTTTTCATTACGGGCGAGCACACGCGACCAGGAACTCCCTTTCGGCGACACGCTTCCGAGAGGTAATTACACGGTAAATGTGGACGTGGTAGGCGAAGAGCCCCAGTCAAACATGATTTTCAGGTCAAGGCTGGTGACGGGAAACGAAGCGGTAACCCAGGGGCCCTAGGCTACAAGTCCAGTGAGGGAACAAACGGAAACGCAGCGTCATTCCGCGTGGGGAAGCTTAAAATAGCCGCTCTGCAAGGGGGAGGAGCAGATGGAGACCGGCCGTTCCCGAAATGCCTAATGACGCTGCGAACTCGCAAGCGCACCGCGCGAAGCGCTGATGCAAAAGATATAAGAGTCCCGAAGTGATGTTGATCTCATTCGTCTCGGCCAGTAGCTCGCTTTAGACCCTCGCCGACCTGCTGTTTCGCTATCCTTGCGGACCGCGTTTAGCGATCTATACTCGGGCTCCGGGCTCACCGCCAACCGGATAAATCAGTTCAACGCCTCGGGACTCTATCCTGCCTTTAACTGGGTCTCTTGTTCTCCTCGACCAGCGCTTTGCTATAGAGCCTTACTAGCCCTCCCTCAGTCATCTTGCCTAGAGTCGGCCCACTTGTAACTGTCGGTTGCCCAACTGTTTCTTATGAACGCTCTTGGCACGCTGCTTAGGGTGACTTCGCTTGACCCCCGGACGCCGCACCAACCGGAAAAACTTCAGAAACTGTCAAAGAACAATTGTGTTTTACACCTTGTATTTTTTTGGTCAATCGAAAAAATGAATTTGTAAGCTGTGTGTTTTCAATCGAGTGCAGCTCATTCACAGGGGTGTGCTCCACTGGTTGTGCAAATACCAGAGCCTCTTTCCAAAAATCGGCCATTTTTCGGAGTTCCTGGCGGAATTCGAGGAGCGCGAAGCCGCAACTGCTGTTATTTCGTTTTGTGAAAAACACGGACAAGCCTTGATGGACGCGGGTTCCACGAATCTAATGTCGCTCATCGCCACAGCGTGTCGTATCCGAGAGCGTGCAGTATCTGATTTTCGAACTCATATTGCACCAGGGTGTCGAAATTACTCCCAGAGGATTCCCAGGATGCGGCGTAGCGAGTCGAGGGCTGTGCGTATAGAGAATATGCCGGCGCGTAGTGCACATTGCAGGGTTGCGGGCAGGCGATCAGTCCTGTCGGATCGGGGCGGATCATTCCGGTTGCCGCCAGCAGGGTCGGCGAAGAAACGTCCGCCTGCGATGCGACTACCAGCTGGCGTAGCGAAACGTTCCAGACTCGCGCATCTCCCGGAGCGATGTTCGGCGCTGAGTTGTAAAGCTCGCGCTGCAGTGGATTCAGATCAATCTGCTGACTAAGGTCCTGCTGCGCGGCCTTCCACAGGGCCTGCAGTTGCGCATCAGAATGGCGGGTATGGTTGACGAAACTGGTATTCGGGCTGAAATTAGCGGGCTGGCCTCCACAGGAGGTCATCGCCAACATGATCAACAACAACCCCGGGGCCTTTTTTGCCATGATTCGAATGGCCTCTCAAGGGAATTATCGGCAGCGTGACGACGCTCCGATATAGCCAGAAGTGTTCCGCGTGATGCGCAGGCGGACAGATTCCGATCTGCACTGTCGATCGGTTTCTGCTAGAACATCAACGTGGAGCGTCCCGCAGGTGTGATCGGTATTGCGGCATTGTTCTTTGCCATAGCAGGCTATCTGGCCGCTGTCGGAATTCTTAAGCTGGTATGGCCGGAGATGATTTCATTGTCACTCGGAGCCCAGTTCCTGCATGGGCTCGAACTCTGGGGACCTTACATGTTTCTGATAGCCGCTGCTGCAGGCGTAGCCATTGGGATCGGCTTGCTGCGACTGAGCAATATTGCGCGTCGAGTGGCGATCGTAGTTACGGCTGCGGGAATGGTCTTACTTATTCCCAAAGTCTCAGCCGAGGCTACGGACTTCTCGTGGCGGTTTGTGTTCGCAGCAACCGCGATAATTTTGCGAGTAATGATCGTCTGGTATTTGTGGCAAGGTTGGACCGCGGAGAAGTTCATCAGGAATTGAATGCAGTTGCTTGACCGAAAGGTCTTAGCGGAGTAGTGTTTCGTCCAATTTGATGACTTCACGAGGTGCAAAACTTGATCTGCCCCAAATGCGGCGCGGCTGTAGCCGATAATAGCCAGTTCTGTTCCAACTGCGGGAACGCATTCATGCAGGCCCAGCCCTCGGCACAGTCACTCGCTCCATCGCCTACTCTGTCTGGACCTCCTCAAACCAGCGGCAAAGCCATCGCCAGCTTCGTGTGCGGCGTTATCAACATTTTTCCATTCTTCATTGTGGCCATCGTTCTCGGCCACATATCACGGTCTGAGATCAGGAAAAGCGCGGGAAGGTTAAAAGGTGAAGGCATCGCTCTGGCTGGACTGATTTTGGGATATCTCGGAATTATCTTCATTCCGATTGTCCTCATCGTAGCTGCGATCGCCATTCCAAATTTGCTGCGCGCAAGAATCGCCGCCAATGAAGCCTCCGCCGTCGCCTCGGTGCGAGAATTAGTGAGCGCCGAGATCAGCTATCACGCCACACACCAGGATGCGGGCTTTACCTGCAGCTTTTCCGATCTTTCTGGACAACTCGATTCCCACGTCGCAGCCGGCTTTAAGCATGGATATACGTTCTTCTTGCAAAGCTGCACCGCGGAAAAGGAAGGGGGGCCGATTTCGAAATTCCAAATAACCGCCATTCCGAAAGTGCCGAACACATCGGGCAGGCGGGCGTTCTGCAGCGATGAATCAGCCGTTATTCGAGTTGATTCGGACGGCTCAGGCGAGGGCTGCCTCGACCACGGCTCGCAGCTTGAATAATCTGAATGCGGAAACAATGGATTCTCACGTGGATAACTCAGATCGCACTAAGGCGGCACCTATCGCGTGAAGCTCACCGTCGCATGGATCGGCAAGACGAAGAACCCCGCCATCCAGTCCTTGACCGACGAATATCTGAAACGGCTGCGGCAATACGCAGAGACGGACGGCCTCCCTGTTAAAGACGAAGCCGCCCTGCTCAAACTGTATGGTCGTCATGGTCGCGGGAACCGCGGTCGTTTGGTGCTGCTCGATTCTAGAGGCAAGCAGCTTTCCTCGGAAGAACTGGCTCAATTTTTACAAGAACACCAGGACCGCAACCCCTTGCCTCTGGTCTTTGGGGTGGGAGGAGCAGATGGTTTTACCGCCGAGGCTCTCGCTCAAGCCGATTTCACGCTCTCCCTCGGCAAAATGACTGTGGCTCATGAGCTTGCACGGGTCGTGCTGCTCGAGCAGTTGTATCGGGCGTTCACTATCCTCAAGGGACATCCGTACCACCTGGGGCACTGAATCTGGGATTCCGGCCTTGTACTCCGGTGACGTTTCCCCGACTAACAAGTGCCCTTAAAGTTCTTGCAGTCCCCGAGGAGCGCCATGAAGGACCCGGTCGAAGTACTGCGCCGTAAAGAAGCTGAACTCGAACGGCTGCAAGAGGAAGTGGAAGCGTTGCGTCTGGTCGGCAAGTTGCTCAAACAAAAGACTCCTGCCGGTGAAGACCCTGAGGTTCGCGGCAAGATCATTGAAATGCCCATCCACCTCGCGTGAGGTAGTTAAGGTTCGCTTCCATCCTCACTCGGAATTTATATTCCACGCACCGTCACGGTACACTCGTCGAAGTGTCCTTTGCCGATCAGCTCGGATTCACCTTCAAAGCTCCAGACCGCCGGGTTTGGGCAGTGCGGGACCTGGTGGCGGCAGTCCGCACTCAATTGGAGCGCGAATACAGCGACGTCTGGGTTGAAGGCGAGATTTCGAACTTTCGAGCCCACGATTCCGGCCATCTCTATTTCACGCTGAAGGACAGAGAATCCCAGATTCGCGCCGTAATGTTTCGATCGGCGGCGCGGCTGTTGCGTTTTCGCCCTGAAAACGGGATGCAGATTACGCTGCGCGGGCGTGTGACGGTTTTCGAGAAGGGCGGCGATCTCCAGCTTTCCGCTGAGTATCTGGAACCGAAAGGCGCCGGCGCACTTCAGGTCGCATTTGAGCAACTCAAAGCCAAGCTTCAGGCTGAAGGCCTTTTCGAGGCGGCCCGTAAAAAGGCTCTGCCACCATTACCGCGTTGTATTGGCATTGTGACCTCACCGCAAGCAGCGGCACTGCGAGACATTCTGAATATCTTGCGTCGCCGCCATCACAGCGCCAGCATCTTGATTTATCCCGCCCAGGTCCAAGGAACCATCGCTGCGCAGGAAGTGACAGCGGGAGTGAAGTATTTCAACCGCGCAAAGAAAGTTGATGTGATCATCCTGGCGCGCGGCGGCGGATCAGCGGAAGATCTGGCGGCGTTCAATCATGAAGGGCTGGCGCGTGCGGTCGCTGCGTCAGAGATTCCGATCGTTTCTGCGATCGGGCACGAAACCGATTTCACCATTGTTGATTTCGTGGCCGACCTGCGGGCGCCGACCCCGTCGGCAGCGGCAGAACTGGTGATCCGTTCGCGGCAGGAGATTGAAGAACAGGCCGAGTCGTTGCGCCTGAGGTTGGCTCGTGCCATGCGTTACCGGCTGCTGATGGCCAGGCAGACGCTTACCGAAGCCGCGCAGCACGGTGCGTTTGCCCGGATGATGGACGGCATCAATCAGCGCCAGCAAAGCTTGGATGACCTGCTTTTTCGGCTGGAAAAATCCGAAGGCAAGCTAATTGAGCAAAATCGTCGGAGATGGGAACGCGTGTCCGCTGCGGTTCGCCACTACGATGCGCGACGCGTGCTCAGCGGAATTCGCCGCGACCTCGCTTCACGCAGTGCGGCCATGGCCGTGGCCATGCGGACTGCGCTGCGGCGCCAGCGAGGACGAATCGAGCAGATCGAAGGCCAGTTGAAGGAGCTCTCACCAATGGCGATTCTGGAACGCGGATACGCTCTGGTATTCGATTCGTCCGGAAAACTGGTGAAGAGTTCTGGGCAAGTTGAGAAGGGCGACGAAATTTCGGCGCGCCTCGCGCGGGGATCATTGGCTGCGAGAATAGAAAAGAAAACGTAGTTTGCAATAGCCAGTGGCCTGATCACCGGTCACGGGCAACTGCTTTACAATGGCTGCGTGCCGCCTGTAGGAGAAGCCGGATTGATTCTCGCCGCTGGAAGCTGGCCCCATCTAACGGTGATTTCGGTTATCGATATTCTGTTTGTGGCGGTCATCATCTATGAGTTTCTGGCGCTGATTCGCGGTACGCGAGCGGCCCTAAGCCTGGTCGGAGTTTCGATTGTCATCCTGGCCTTCTATTTTTCCCGAGTTGGCCAGTTGGTTACACTCAATTGGCTGATATCCCGCGTGCTTCCCTACGCGGTATTTGCGCTGATCGTCATCTTTGCTCCCGAAATTCGGCAAGCGCTGGCGCGAATGGGGCGCCGCCTGACGTTCGCTCGTAATTCCGGCGACCAGGCAGACATCTATGACGATATCGTCATGGCGGCGAATCTTTTCTCTCAGAACCAGACCGGGGCTTTGATGGTCATTGAACGCGAAATCGGGCTCCGAACTTATGTTGAAAGCGGAGTCGCGATTGATGCGCAGCTATCGTACGACCTGCTGGCCACGATTTTTCGTCCCAGCGCTCCCTTGCACGACGGCGCAGTGATCATTCGCGGAGATCGCATTTCCGCGGCCGCATGCTTCCTCCCTTTATCGATGAATCCTGTGCTCTCGACGCAACTCGGCACCCGTCACCGAGCAGGCATTGGTATCACTGAAGAAACGGATGCGATTGCAATCATTGTGTCTGAAGAGACTGGCAGTATCAGCCTTGCTGTGGGGGGCGCTATTGAACGCGACTTGACTGTGGAGCGGCTACGAGAACGCATGGGAGTTCTGCTACGGAGATATGTTCCGCCAACACCGCTTCCGACCTCAATGACCGATGGTGCCGGAATGCTGGAAGATACTGACGATATTCCGGTGCGGACATCGGATTCTCGTTCTAAGCCTGGCGGCGGCTTATGAGCGCGGGCGATTTTGTCCGGCGGCACGTTTTTCATAATCTGACGTTGAAGATTACGTCGCTAGTGCTCGCTGTAGGGCTGTGGGTGGCGGTTGCAAGCAGCCCGCCGTCTGAGGTCGCGATAAGCGCACCGATAATTTTTCGCAATATGTCTTCTGATCTGGAAATCAGTACGCAGCATATTCCGACACTTGAAATCCGCGTGCGCGGGCCGGAAAGAATAGTCCGTCGTTTGCAAGGATCCGATGTTCGTGCGGAAGTCGATCTGAGCGGGATGAAATCCGGTGAACATACCTTTGATTTGACCAAAGCCGTTACCGTGCCCGACAAACTCGAGGTGGCGCAGGTTGTGCCCAGTGAGATCCATGTGGAATTCGACGCGCGCGGCACCCGTTGGATTCCGGTGGAAGCTCGCGTGGTGGGGACCTTTCCGGCGGGGTATCATCTTGCCAGTGCGCGGACTGAGCCGGACAGAGTTGAGATCATTGGACCAAAAAAAGAAATTGATGCGGTGGACCGTGCCATCACCGATCCCATCGATGTAACCGGCGTGCTCGACACAATTACCGTCATGCGACCCGCGTACGTTTCCGACCCCCTCATCCAAGTGACCGATCCGCATCCGGTGCGAGTCACGATTACCGTAGAAAAGGACCAATCGTCCTCAAAGACCAAATCCGAATGACATCTGAAATCCGACAATTGTTCGGGACCGACGGTATCCGAGGGGTCGCGGGCGAGTTTCCGCTCACCGGCGAGAGCACATTTTGTATTGGCCGGGCGCTTGGCCATAATCTGCTGCGTGCGAACCCAAAGCCGCGGGTTGTGACTGGCCAGGACACGCGCGAGTCCAGCCGATGGATCGCCGACAGCATTGCCGCGGGCCTGCATTCGTGCGGGGCCGAGGTGCACAGCGCCGGTGTAATCACGACGCCAGGAGTGGCATATCTGGCGCGTTCTCGCAAGTTCGACGCTGGAGTGGTGGTTTCGGCTTCGCACAATCCGTGGATGGACAACGGCATCAAAGTCTTTTCTGGCGATGGATTCAAATTGCCTGACGCGCGGGAATTGGCGATAGAGAAAGAGATTTTCTTACTGCTGCAAACCCCGACCGGACCAAGGCAGGAAGCCACTGGTATTTCATCGGTTCCTGGCGAACACGGCTTGCGATCGGCCTATATCGAGTGGCTCTCGAGTCAGATCAAGACTGACTTGAGCGGCCTGCGCGTGCTGGTTGACTGCGCAAATGGAGCGGCCACCGCCGAGGCGCCGGAACTGTTTCGAGCCTGCCGCGTGCAGGCAACATTTGTTCATTCATCGCCCGATGGAAAAAATATTAATGAAGGCTGCGGTGCGCTGCATCCTCAGGCAGTCGCACAGAGAATTGCGGAGTCGAACGGTGCGTTCGATCTCGGGATCACATTTGATGGCGATGCCGATCGCGCCCTGTTCAGCGATGCGGGTGGGAATGTAGTCAACGGCGACGCCGTCCTGCTTTTGATCGCGCGGGACATGCATACGCGCGGTCTGCTCGCCGGGGACACGGTAGTCGCGACGACCATGTCGAACATGGGACTCGAGATCGCCCTGAGCCGCTGTGGAATTCGCATGCTGCGCGCCAACGTGGGCGATAAGTATGTTCTTGAACAAATGATAAAGGTACGTGCGACTCTCGGGGGCGAGCAATCCGGCCACGTAATCTTTCGTGATGGCGAAGCCACAACCGGTGACGGCCTGCTCACAGCTCTCCGCGTCATGGACGTTATGGTCAGGAACGGCCAACCGCTGGCTGAGTTGATAGCGGACCTGAAAGTCTTTCCGCAACGAATTCAGAACGTGCGCGTGCGTGAAAAAATTCCGTTGGATCGAGTTCCTGAAGTGAAGAGAGCAATTGACGCAGCGGAGAAAGAGTTGGATGGGAACGGGCGTATTGTCGTCCGCTACTCGGGTACGGAAGCATTAGCGCGTGTCATGGTCGAAGCCGAATCAGAAGAGAAGATGAATACGATCACCGACGGGATTGCGGGAGCGATCAGGATGGCTTTGGGAAACCAAATCCCCTAGCTGTCCAATTGGTAATACATGCGGGCTGGCCGTAGCGGGTTATTTGCTATGAATTACTCTGCAAAGAATCTGCTCTTGGAATTGAAGTCTCGAAAAAAGATTGCGTGTTGTCTCAGTACCACCTTAGGGTTCGCTGGGTCGATTTCATCGATGGCAACGTCGTAGTGAAAAGAAGCGGGAATGTCCTTTCCCTTTCGTACTCCCCATAACTCGAAAGTTGCCACATCGGATTGTTCGGCTTCCAATTCGAATTGCACATCCGTCTTTCCGGCTTGATTCGTGCCAATACCGGTGGCGCTGGTGTCCCGCCCGGAATCTCCTGCTTTGCAGCAGAAGTATGTGCTTCCCGCGTCATCCGTAAGCACACTGGTCTTGGCGTGATAGCCGAGTATTAGCTCGTGAGTAGTCAAATTTTGAAATCGGATGTTCAGCCGGATTTTGCGATAGTTGCCTGCTGCACCATCTGTGAATTGCAGTATGGTTGCCGCGAAAGGGCCCGAGTTGAAGCAAAACCTGCTGATACGGCAGCTGGATCCCTGATCTGGGCACGGTGGAAATCTGATGTCGAGTCCATCCAGTGCAGCGGCCCCAGAAGCGCTAACGCCAGCTGCTTTAGCGCCCGGGTTGTGCTGGTTTTCCTTTGCAAGACCCGCGGTAATGAACATAACCCCAGTTATTAACAACACTGAAACTCGACGCATGCGATTAGTTGGGATCAGCATACCCTTGTTCGCTATGGCCTGACCTGCGAAGCAAAAACAACTTGAAGGATAATGACCCAAGAAGTAGCAGTCCAACAGTGAGTAACAGTATTCGGGCCGAACTCGCGTCTTTATAGGTTGCGCCGGTAGTTAGTGTCTTTTCGCGAAAATAGCAAAATTTGCTATTTTCGATTATCATCTTGTGTGAAAATAGCAGCGAATCCTATTTTCGCCCTAAATCACCGTATGCGCAGAATCGTAATCCCCGGAAAAAATGTTGTCCAAGGAAGTTACTCAGCCTTCGTGCCCGCGCCCTTGCCTCCTGAGTTTGACTGGAATGCGACGCTCATTGGTGCGCTGTCGGATGCGGACCGGCTGATTGGTAGGTTGGCGGGTGAGGGCGGACAACTGCCTAACCCTCACCTTCTGATTCGACCATTTGTCCGACGCGAGGCTGTTTTGTCGAGCAAAATCGAGGGCACACAGGCCACGCTGGGTGAACTTTTGGCAGCAGAAGCCGGAGCAGTCATAGATCGAAGTCCTGAGGATCTCCAAGAAGTTGGTAACTACGTCGCGGCTCTTGAGCACGGAATTTCACGTCTCAAAAGACTCCCAATATGCGTAAGACTCACGCGTGAGCTGCATGACAAATTAATGACTGGAGTGAGAGAGCATCATGCGAAACCTGGGCAATTCCGGACTGTACAGAATTGGATTGGGAAGCCGGGAAGCACGGTGGCGACTGCGGCGTACATTCCGCCGCCTCCGGGAGAGGTGGGGCCGTGCGTTGCAGCTTGGGAGAAATTCTTGCATGAATCGAAACTGCCACCCCTCATCACCATTGCTTTGGCCCATTATCAGTTCGAAGCAATTCACCCGTTTCTGGATGGAAATGGCCGGGTCGGACGCTTGCTTATAACCTTGTTTCTGATCGAGCGTAATATCCTCCCGACCCCACTGCTGTATTTGTCGGCATTTTTCGAGGCCTCCCGCCGGGACTATTACGAAGGTCTGCGTGGCATAAGTGAACGCGGGGCCTGGAATGATTGGCTGGAATACTTCTTGCTTGGAGTCGCACGCATGTCTGAGGACGCCCTGAGCCGCGCTACTCGCATCAATCGGCTGCTTGCCGAATGGCAGAAGAAACTCTCCGGAGAATCCACCAAGAAGCCGTTGCGCGTTCTTGAATTGATAGGAGCAAATCCTTTTATCACAACGAAAACTGCAGCTAAGACCTTAGGGGTTGCGTTCACCACAGCTCAGCGAGCTATTGAACGCTTGCAGCGCGCCGGCATACTAAAACCGGTGAGCGCCGCAAAACGGGACCGAGTATATTGCGCAAATGCGCTGCTCGAGGTCCTCGAAGAACCAGCAGACCTGGGTACCGGCTGGAACGAAGCAAAGATACGGAAACACACCGAGTAAGGAGTGTATGGCAAATGGATGGCTTGCTGTCGACATAACTTTCGACTACTCCAAATCTCTCCAGTTCTTACCCACTCCCATCTCCACCACCAATGGCACAGCGATTGGATGCACGTTCTCCATCTGCTCACGAACCAGGCTGCGCATAACATCGAGTTCAGCTTCGGGAACTTCGAAGACAAGTTCGTCGTGCACCTGAAGGGTCATTCTTGATTTCAGCTCTCGCTCCAGAATTGCTGCATCGATGCGGATCATGGCTAGCTTGATCAGATCGGCGGCGGTGCCCTGCAGCGGCGTGTTCACCGCCGTGCGCTCGGCGAATCCGCGCAAATTATAATTCTTACTGTTGATGTCGGGAATCGGACGAATGCGCCCGAAGAGCGTTTTCACCCGGCCATGACGACGAGTTTCATCGAGGATGCGATCAATGAAAGCGCGCACTCCAGAGTATTTTTCGAAATAAGCGTCGATGAAACGCTTGGCTTCGGACGTCTCGATTCCTAAATTCTGCGACAGCCCGAACGCCGAGAGTCCATACACGATTCCGAAATTTACGACCTTGGCCTGGCGACGATGGTCAGCCGTCACCATGAGCGGGGGCACGCCAAATACCTGCGAAGCGGTGAGGGTGTGAACGTCGTCGCCGCGGCGGAATGCTTCCACGAGCAACGGGTCTTTGGAATAGTGCGCCAGCAGCCGCAATTCGATCTGCGAATAGTCCGCCGCCAGCAGCAGGTTACCCGGTTCGGCGGTGAAAGCCGCGCGAATCTCGCGGCCAAGTTCGGTGCGAATAGGAATATTCTGCAGATTGGGATTCGCCGACGACAGGCGCCCCGTTGCCGTACCAGTCTGATCGAAAGTAGTATGCAGCCGCCCTGTTGTGCGGCTCAGCAGAAGCGGAAGCGCGTCCACGTAAGTGGATTTCAACTTCGAAAGCTGTCGATATTCGAGGACCAGTTTTGGCGCCGCGTGGCTGGCCGCGAGCTCTTCGAGCACATCTACAGCCGTCGAAATCATTTTGCCCTTGCCGTATTTCACCGGCTTGGGAAGATTCAACTGATTGAACAGGACATCACCGAGTTGTTTGGGTGAATTGATGTTGAATTCTGAACCGCAACATTCGTAAATCTCCTTTGCCTTGGCGTCAATTTCCTGCTCCAGGCGCTTCGACATGTTGGCCAACGCCGTCCGGTCTATCGCGACACCGGCCAGCTCCATCCGTGTGAGCACTGGCAGCAGTGGCAGGTCGATTTCCTTATAGATTTTTAGGAGTTCCAACTCTTCCAGATCTTTTTGCAGGCTCGTGGCAAGGCGCCCCGTAATGTCTGCCGCTTCGGCGAGCGACCCGCCTAATTTCAGGTTGAACCGCCGCAGCGCCAACTCCGATAAAGAATGAGAAGAGTAAGTCGGATCGAGCAGATAAGAATAAAGACGCGTGTCGTGCTCGACTCCTGCGATGCGATCTGGTTCTAACTCGTGCAAAGCGAGCTTCCAATCGTGAATGGCTTTAGGAATCGAAGCGTTGGCTAGCGCGGCGTTCAGGGCCGGAGCTGCAGGCGACTCTGGCGCCACGCTGACGGCGGACCCGGCTTTCACTGACACCGCAACTCTGGGCATCGCGGCTTTCGAGGCAGGATTGTTGTCTGCGGCGGGTTCTCCGGACGTGAGCGGTAGAAATCCGCTCTGGGATTCAGCTTCGGCAGGATCGGCGCCTTCGTTGTCGTCCAAAACCTGTTTCAATTCAGTTCTTGTTTCGATTGCGATTGCAAGAGGCACGTCCGCGGCGCGGCCTTTTAGCGCCGATTCCACATCTGCCGCCGATACCGCTTCGCGGTAATTTCCCTCGGGAGCCTCGACAACCGGCAGCAACTCTTTCAACAGAGACGTAAATTCAAGCTCGGTAAATAGTTCGCGCAGGGCATCAATGTCGGGCTCGCCTGCGTGCATCTTCTCAACATCGAGCGCGATCTCAACATCGCATTTGATCGTGACCAGTTCCTTGCTCATCAAAATCTGCTCGCGATTGTTCTGTAAAGACTCGCGATAGGTCTTCCGCTCAACTTCCGCTGCGTGGTCGAGTGCGCCTTCCAGACTTCCGAAGCGCTGAATGAGTTCGACCGAACCTTTGTCGCCGATTCCCGGCGCACCGGGAATGTTGTCAATGGAATCGCCGCGAAGCGCCATCACGTCCACCACTCGTGACGGCGGAACGCCTAAGATTTCCTCCACCTTGGCTGCGTCAGCGATCAGATTGTCTTTGGGAGGGTTCAGTACGAGCACGTGCTCGTTGACCAGTTGCAGCATGTCTTTGTCACTGGAGACAACGTACACCGTGCGTTGCTGCGCGACCGCTTTCGTCGCCATAGTGCCGATCACATCATCGGCTTCGTAGCCGGGCATTTCGAGGATCGGTATGCGATATGCCTCCAGCGCGCGCCGGATGTAGGGAATCTGCTGTGCCAGATCGCCGGGCATCTCTGAGCGGTTGGCCTTGTACTCCTTGTATTGCTGATCGCGAAAAGTGGGCGCAGCTACGTCGAACACAGCGGCGAGATAATGGGGAGAAAAATCATCGCGTAATTTACGCAGCATGTTCACGAAAACGTAAATCGCCGCCGTGGGCAGGCCTTTGCGCGTGGACATTCCACGCTGTCGCGCCATGGCGTGATACGCGCGAAAAATAAACGACATCGCATCGATCAGGAAGAGCCGGTCCGGATCGTGGTCAGGGCGGGGCACGATCGCCGGCTTCGGAGCGGAGGATGATGCCCCGCCCGATTCATCATCAACAGGTTTTCGTTTTGGAGGCAAGAAATAAGTCTAACAAGCAATTAACGGTCAGCACTCAGCAATCAGTAGGAAGGGTTTGGCGCGGGTGCTAGTGCTTCGGATCGTGTAGGGGAGAAAATTCCACGTGCCTTTCCAAAAATGCTGTAACACGCCATTGAGGCTCCATACCTTCCTGAACACTGATTGCTGATTGTTGGCTGCTGAGTACCGTCTACGCCGGCTTCCCGAACATGGTCGTGTAGTGCAGCTTGATCACGCCGCAGGTGCTCTGTTCCGGCGAATAGACAACGCATGTGTCAAACGGGCGTGAATAGATGTGCAGGCTGACGGCGCGCTCTCCGAAGCGTTTCGGATTTACCACCCGATGTACGGGATCTGCGGGATCAACGGCGCAGGGATGGGTCGCGTTCATTTCGACCGTATCGGTTGGCGTGAGCTGAGATTTGCCGTGCTCGATGTCCTGGGAAACCAGGTGAAAATTTTCTACCAGCAATCGGCCGATCGGCACCGACATCCAACAGTTCTGATCGCGATGGTTGTGCACCGAACTGATTTGCCCGACTTCCCAGCAGATGGCAATGAGTTCATAAAGCGGCGTCTTGTCGATGAGATTTCGCGTGTAGTGCTGGCGGTCCCAGGTCAGATAAGGTGTCAGCGTTTCGGGCAATACGGAAGTATGCTGCAGAAACGACAACAGTTGCTGAGTTTTATCGAACGCGGGCTGAGGAAACTTGTGGAGCTCTCCCACAAAATCCTGAATGGAAAGCTGTTTAGTGACTACTTGGGTTGACATGGTGCCTCTTTTTTCCCCAGTACTGGAACCGGCAAACCCCTGACTACTCCAGTATAAGCCCCAAGAATTCACCCCACGAACATGCAATCCCCGTAAGAATAGAACCGGTATTTGTGCTCGACTGCATGTCGATAGCTGGCCAGAACCTGCTCTCTCCCTCCGAAGGCGCACACCAGCATCAGCAGAGTGGATTGCGGCAAATGGAAATTGGTCAGCATCGCGCCGACGACTCGAAATTGAAATCCCGGATAGATGAACAGGTCGGCTTCGCCCCGCGCTGCCTTTACCCGCCCCGATTGTCGCGCCGAAAATTCGAGCGTCCTCACAGTTGTTGTCCCGATCGCCACGATTCGTCTCTTTTCATCCAACGCGCGGTTGATTTTCTCAGCGGCTTCAGCGGAAATCTCATAGTCTTCACGATGCAGCCTATGTTCCTCCACTTTTTCAACGCGCACAGGTTGAAAGGTGCCCAAGCCCACGTGCAGTGTGATCTCAGCTATTTGAACGCCACTCTTGTCTATCCTCTCGAGAATCTCGGGCGTGAAATGCAATCCTGCAGTCGGAGCTGCCACCGATCCGCGCTCTCGAGCGTAAACCGTCTGGTACCGGTCGCGGTCTGAGGCACGATCTTCCCGGGTAACGTACGGCGGCAAAGGAACATGCCCAGTCCGTTCGACGCGCTGAAAAAAGTCAGGCACGGGCGAAAAGCGAACACGGCGCGCCCCGAAGGTTCCTCTCGCGATTACTTCAGCCACAAGGCCGTCGGGAGAGTCCTTAGGAACTTGAGAACCTCCACCAAAGAACAGCCGCTCACCAATTCCTATCTTTCTTCCTGGCCGCACCAGGCACTCCCATTCATTCGGTTCCTGGCAAATCTGCCGAGTCAGCAGAACCTCGACCTCACCTTTTAGAAAGTCTCGCGCGGCCGGATTTTGGTCACTTAATGGCCGGGCTTTTAAGCCGCTTCTGCGTCCGAACAGCCGTGCGGGAAAGACCCGTGTGTTGTTGAAGACGACCAGATCTCCGGGTTGCAGTAGAGAGGGGAAGTCCCTGAAGTGCCGATGCTCGATTTTGCCCGTTTGGCGATCCAGCCGGAGCATTCGTGATTCCGCCCGTTCTGCCAACGGCTCCTGTGCGATCAGCTCATCAGGAAGCGAGTAATTGAAGTCGGAAACCAGCACCTTTTGCATTGTAAAATCTTCGTATTAGTTGCGGTAAACCGGTCAAAAACAGGGCTCAAGCGGTAATCTGACCTTGTGGCACTAAATTCCGATTGTTTCCATTTTGAAGCTGCGATACCATTTGCGCCCAGGAGCAGGAGTGACCACGGACCACACATACCGGCGTGAAATCGTAAAAGTGGGCAAGATGTTACATCAGCGGCGTTATATTGCCGCCACCGACGGCAATTTGTCGGTGCGTCTGGACGAAGATCGGGTGCTGGTAACTCCCACCGGAATGTCCAAGGGCGCCATGAAGACCGCTGACATGGTCATCGTGGACATGGACGGACGTCAGATCAAGGGTCGGCGGACGGTCACCAGTGAAATCGGCATGCACCTGCTGATTTACCGCATGCGTCCTGACGTTCGAGCTGTGGTGCACGCGCACCCGCGAACCGCGACCGGTTTTGCCGCGGCCGGAATTGCATTGAATCAACCGTTGGTGTGCGAAGTTGTTATCGGACTTGGGCAAATTCCTCTTGCTCCTTACGGAACTCCGGGAACGCCCGAACTGGCCGAAACTCTGCGCCCGCTTATTCCCGACTACGACGCCATACTTATGGCGAATCATGGAGTGGTGACTTACGGCGCCGATCTGATGTGCGCATATATGAAGATGGAAACCGTGGAGCACTTTGCCGAGATAACACTGGTCACCCGCATGTTGGGTCAGCAACAGCCGCTCGATTGCACGAACCTGGAAAAATTGGTGGAAGCGCGCAGCCGTTACCTGGGGGTAAATTCCGCTGCGCCGATGCCGGTGTTCTCCGAGAATGCCGAAGTTTCGTCCATGCACATGCAAACTTCCACCCGCAATAAGCCGCAGCGTTCTAATCTCCGCCCACGCGAAACCGCATCCCTGCTCGGAAATTGATTCCCAGCGCCGGGTAACCCGTGACTTCCTGATACGAGCGGTCCAGCAGATTCTCCAGATTCACGTACGCCGTCACCCGTGGATGAATGGCGTACCAACCCCCTGCATTCACCAGCACGTACCCAGGGGTATGGTTCACGTTATAGCCGAAGAAGTCGGAGTCAGCTCGACGCCCGACGAAGCTCCCCGCGAGATCGGCGCCCCAACGATGGCCGAGATAGCTGGTGAGTAACGTGGCCGCATGCTTCGGACGCCGAATCAAAGGCTGTCCGGCAGAAAGAATCGGATCGAATGCCAGCGGCTCTTTCAAAACCTGGGTCGATGTATATGTGTAAGCCGCGTTGACAGAAATACGTGATTTAGGACGTGCATTGAACTGGACTTCTGCGCCATGAGCGAGAGCCTCATTGATGTTGATGTATTGGCCGCAGAAAGCGCCGTTGTTGGGACAGTCTGGCGCTATCAAGAAATTGAAGTCGACTTTATTGCGGAACAGATCGTTGAAATACATTGCCGAGAATGCGTAGTTTGCGCGCAAGTTCTGGCTGAAGCCGGCTTCGAAGGCGCGAGTCTCCTCCGGTTTCAAGAGCGGATTGGGCAAGGTGGGGAAGCCGCCTCCATTTCCGAATGACTCAGCAAAAGACGGTTCCTTTATTCCGGTGGCGTACGAAAAAATTAACCGCGTGCCCGAGAAGAATTGCCCGCCCTTGAGCGCGAGCAATGTCAGCGAACCGCGTGGAACGAACTTATTTCCAAAGCTTTCATTGTGCACATACCTACCCCCGGCAATGAAGGCAAGCCTCTGGAAGCTGAAGATCTGCTGACCATAGACGGCGTGATTTCGGCGCACGCCGTGGCTGGGGAATGGCAGGTTCCCCGTCGTACCGGTCTCGTCTTCGAATTCGTAACCCACGGTGCTGTTGGCCCAGCTTTCTTCCTGATAGGTCCCCTGGTAGTCGAAGCCGGCACGATTGAATAGATTTACGTTATTGAACTGAAAATCCTGGTCTCCGAAAGGTGTCACGCGGTTTCCCTGCTCTATGCCATCCTGATTTGTGCGGTGCAGCGTGTAATCGTATCCGACAAAGCGATGCTGCCAGCGTGACGGGCCGGTGATCGCCAATTCGAGACTCCCAAGAAAGTTATTCTGACGCGCGCGCTGGTCCAGATCAGGAGGCAGCAGCGGGTCGCCGTTGAAATTCCATTCGTTCTGCACTCCCGTGACGCTGTGGTCGTGACGTGCCCGGAGCCGCAGTGATGCCCAGTCGTTCAATTTGGCGCCGGCATTCACCCCTTCGAGCGAGTTTGAGTAATCGTCGTTCGGACCAGAACCCGAAGCATTGAACTGGCTGCCAAAGACGTTGTAATCAAATCGGCCGGCCGATCCAGAC
>Ga0157373_10000658_pt1 | contig 27156 bp, 33 predicted proteins | sample C65metaG_FD_113460 | JGI IMG/M metagenome (GOLD analysis project Ga0157373, IMG submission 113460) | Corn rhizosphere microbial communities from Kellogg Biological Station, Michigan, USA - C6-5 metaG | ecosystem: Host-associated > Plants > Roots > Rhizosphere > Soil | place: USA: Michigan... | reverse complement strand
TGAGATCTTAATTCGTGATCTAAAGATTCAGAGTAGCCTTCAAGTGCATGTTTTGATGCAGCGTAAAGTGCACCAAAAGGCAGAGGTAAAAGCCCAAGAATTGAACTGATATTTAAGATCAATCCTGAGTGTTTCTGGCGCATATGTGGAATCACAGCACGAGTCATTCGAACCGCACCAAAAAAATTGGTATCAAAAATAGCCTGTGCTTGCTGCATTGAACTTTCTTCGGCACCAGCAGGTGCTATTGCAAACCCAGCATTATTAATTAAGACATCAATTTTTCCTTCGGTCGCTATTACTTTCTCAACGGCTTGGGCAACTGAATCATCTTGATTTACGTCTAACTCAATAAGATGAAATTTGTATTTTGATGAATCTTTTGCTTGTCGGCTTGTGCCATAAACAATAAATCCAGCCTCATGTAAAAGGTTTGCTGTTGCTAAACCAATACCAGAAGATGCGCCTGTAATTAGAACTACTTTACCAGTCATACCATTTTTTCCAATTTGAAGGTGTTCGCTATTCAGTTTCACCTTGATATTTTCATCATAATCTAAAAACAAAATAGTTACTACTAAAATGATAGTGACTTTTATCGAATTTATTTCTAGTTTTTATTGGCTCATACGATTTTCAAACCAATTTCAAAATTAATGGAGAAAGAAATTGCATATAAAAAATAAAAGCTCTGCAAATCATTCACCAACCTTAAAGCTCAATGTCGATAGAACTTTATTTACTTATGGTGAATTTGGAAAAAAGAAGGCACATCAATTATTCTGCTAAATCATTTTAGTGCTGTAATTGATGATTGGGATCCTAGTGCCATTCATGGGATTGCTAAAGAAAAGTGGGGCATCATCTTTGACAATCGGAGTGTTGGCGGTTCACAAAGAAAAACTCCAGCTACTGTTCAAGCAATGGCTGATGATGCGATTGAATTTGAAACGCGTGGTTTAGTTTTATTAATTATTTACCCAGACACAGGTTACGGAGGAATATTTCAATTTCATCAAGACTTTGTGGGAAAGGTAATTCAGTTTTTAGAATAACTTCAATATTGTATAAAATGATGCCTCGGTTGACATCATTTTATATAGCTAGCTTTATACGATATTCTTTGAATTCCAGATAGTTAGAGCTTTACTCGCCGCATTTTCTGCTATTTGTGCTTCTGCACCTAATCCAACTATTAGATTAATACACATTGGAATTAGAATTTCGGTGGTTGGATTAGGGCAACTGGTAAAATGTTGCCCAAGCTCTAACATAATAAATCCATGCAGTGCACTCCATAACTGTGCCGCCATAACATCAGGGTCAATGTCTCGAATATATTTTGTTTCTATCAGATTGACACATTCTTGACGTAAGTATGAATAAGAATTTTTAAATGCTTCTGTACTTTCATTGGCTGAAGCTTCACTTCTCCGAAGTGGTGTATATCGTCCCTGAATAGACAAGCCAAACATCAAATCATAAAGATGCGGATTAGCCATAGCAAAATTTCGGCATTCTAAAGCCATTAAACACATGTTTGTCATTGGCTCGTCTGTGTTTTCTATACTTTTAAATAAACGAGCTTGTTGGGTAAATCCTTCGTCAGCTATGGCTTGCAGCAGCTCAGGCACCCCGCCAAAGTGAGTATAAACACCCATAGTGGACTGACCTGCTTCTAAAGCAACAGTTCTCGCTTTAATTTGAGAAGGACCTTGGTTTTCGATTATTCGCATTGCTGCTTCTAATAAACGTGTACGAGGACTTTTTTTTTCCATAACAAAGTTATTGCGCAATAAAAATAACATTGTTATATTAAACCATAACAATGTTATTGTTAATGCTTAGTAGCTACTAATTTCATATTTTTTCAATAAAAGTTAAGCAAAGCTGAACGGATTCTTCCAGCGAGATATCGAGCTTAGAGACATAAAATGTGGTGACTAGGATTGCATCATGAAGATACTTAAAAGTGCTGTTTTGTCAGCAGTAGCAATAAGTTTAGCGGCCTGTAGTCATTATTCTCAGTCGTTAAATATAAGTAATAGCAAGGCTAATGTTAGTCAAATAAAGAAGGGTTCTGAAATGATTAATAGTGAAATACAGAGAAAGCACATTAAATTGGAAACTCATGACAATGTGCTCATTGCTCACTTAGATGGTGGTCCTTATCAGTTAATGGGGCTAGATATGGCTGAAGAGTTATCTGAACTATTAGATGACCTTGAAAAAAAGCATACATCTGTTGAGGCAGTAATTTTTACTGGAGATCGTCCAGATTATTTTATTGCCCATGCTGATGTCCGTTGGTTGCAAGAAGGTGGAGCTAGTATTCCAAAGCTGGGGCTAAAGACTTCTTCTTTGGTTGCACGTACATCTAAAAGTATTAGGGGAGTTCCAGGTTTAGAGCAGCTAGCGGAACTTACCCCTTTAGATGGTGGTATGCAATTAGATAAATTGCATGAAACTTTTTTACGAATGAATAGAAGTGGTGTGATTTTTATCGCAGCATTAAATGGCTCTGCTCTGGGTTTGGGTAGCGAGTTTGCACAAGCCTGTGACATCAGAATTATGGTTGATGGCAATTATGTAATTGGCCAACCGGAAGTCTTACTGGGTATTAATCCAGGAGGTGGTGGGACTCAGCGATTAACGAGATTAGTGGGAACTCATCGAGCTTTAATGATGATGCTTGAAGGAAAACCTGTATCTCCAAAAGTTGCGTTAGAAATTGGCTATGTAGATGAAGTCGTGCCTAAAGATCAGTTGATAGATAAAGCTTTAGAGCGAGCAATTTATTTGAGTAAACGTCCTAAAACAGCACGAGCTGCAATTAAGCGTGCGGCATATTTTGGTGGGTCGGAAACATTAGAAGAAGGTCTGCATAGAGAGCGAACTGAATTTATTCATATATCCCCAACAGAGACAGCACAAAAGCTCATGAAAGGCTATCTAGAGCAAACCGATCAACGTAAAAAATTACCTTTCTATGATGCTGAAGTATTTCAAGAGACTTTAAAGCGTGGCTCACTTCCATTAGCGTCTGAAGGAAATAAAAAATGAATAAAAATCAAGTAAATGTTTCTAAATATCAGGTTATTAAAGAAGATATTCGTTTTGATTCAGGTGAAACTTATTGTTCTGCATGGCTATTTTTACCTAAAGGCGTAACAAAACCTCCTGTAGTTGTGCTTGGGCATGGCATTGGTGCAATCCGAGAAATGAGATTAGATGCTTTTGCAGAACGTTTCGCCCAAGCGGGTATTGCTGCTTTAGCCTTTACCTATCGATATCTTGGCGACAGTGGTGGTGAACCTCGTCAACTCATGTCTGTAAATCGCCAATTAGATGATTGGGAAGCAGCTTTAAAATTTGTAAAAAACTATCCGTCGCTTGATGGTGAAAAAGTAGCAATTTGGGGAAGTTCTTTCGGTGGAGGGCATGCAATTACTATTGCGAGCAGACATCCAGAACTTAAAGCTGCAATCGCACAGTGTCCGTTCACAGATGGTTTAGCTTCAGCGTCTGCACTAGGCTTAAAAGATACCTTAAAAGTAATTCCAGTAGTAACCAAAGATTTATTTGCAAAACTATTTGGATTGCCGCCAGTCATGGTGCCAATTGCAGCTCCTCCGGGACAGCCCGCTCTTATGAACGCTCATGATGCGTTAGAGGGGTATCTAGCATTAATGCCAGAAGGTGACGAATTCGTAAATTACTTAACCGCAAGAATTATTCCAGAAATTCTAAGATATCGACCTGGATTAGTCGCCTCTAAAATCCAAAGCCCAATACTATTTTGTGTTAGTGATACCGATACGGTTACACCAGCAGGTCAGACTTTAAAACTCGTTAAAGATGCTCCACGTGGTGTTATTAAGCGTTATGAAGCTGGGCATTTTGATTTTTATACAGGTGAGGCTTTTGAGCAATTGGTTAAAGATCAAACTCAATTCCTTAAGCAAAATTTCAATTAACTTGCTGTGATTTCATCTAGATTTGTAAAGGAACTACTATGCAATTTACTATGCTTTCTAAATTAAGGGCAGAGGAAGCCCCAAATGCTCACTGCATTTCTGACTCGAACATTTCTTTAACTAATTATGAGTTTCATAAAGCTGTTCTTCGAGCAGCTGGCACAATGGATAGCCAAGGTATTTGTGAGGGTGACGTTGTCGCACTTATGCTACCAAATCAAGTTGAATTTGTTGTTGCCATGTTTGCCGCATGGTATTTAGGAGCGGCTATAACTCCAATTAATCCTATGCTTACGCACAAAGAAGCAAATCATCAGTTAAAGGATTCAGGAGCAAAACTACTCATCAATTTAACAGGTGAGAAAATCGATAATAATGTCTCTTCAATAGCTGTAACTATGCTCAAGCATGGTGATGAGTTTCAACATGCTCCAGTTGTTAATCCTGAGGCATTGGCTTTATTAATATATACAAGTGGTACAACGGGCTTACCAAAAGGAGTCATGTTAGATCATTCTAATATTATAGCGATGACTGAAATGGGGCGTGAGGGATTACAAATATCAGAAAAAGATCACTGCCTTTTAATTTTGCCCTTATTTCACGTCAATGGAATTGTAGTAAGTATTTTAGTTCCTCTTGCTTCAGGTGGGCGTGTAACCATCCGTCAAAGATTTGATTTAGAAAATTTCTTTACTGATATAGAGCAATTGCGCCCAACATATTTTTCAGCTGTACCTACCATTTATGCAATGTTATATGCCTTGCCTAAAGAGGTTGTGCCAGACGTATCTAGTTTACGTTATGGCGTTTGTGGCGCGGCGCCTGCTTCAGCTGACTTACTCGTTAATTTTGAAAAGCGATATGGTTTTCCAATAGTAGAGGCATATGGCTTATCGGAAGGTACGTGTGGCTCTACATTAAATCCAGTGAATGGTATCAGAAAAGCTGGAACGGTAGGGCTGCCATTACCCGGTCAAAAAATAGCTATAGCTGATTTTAATGGAAGACATTTATCTGTAGGTGAAATCGGAGAAGTGTTGATTCAAGGTAAAAACGTTATGCGGGGTTATCTGAATAAACCAGAAGAAACAGCCAAAACGGTTGTAAATGGTTGGCTACACACAGGTGATATAGGTCGAATTGACGATGAGGGATATCTTTCAATCGTTGGGCGATTAAAAGAAATGATTATTCGCGGGGGCGAAAATATTTATCCAAAAGAAATTGAAGATACATTGCTCGAAGTATCCGAAGTTTTTGAAGCGGCTGTGATTGGTGTTTCTGATGAAAAATGGGGGGAAGTAGTTTGGGCATTTATATCCCTTAAGCCTAATGCCGAATGTTCAATTGATCAAATAAATCAGTATTGTAAGCAGCATTTGACTCGTTATAAGCAACCAGAAAAAGTGATTGTTCTTCCGACTCTTCCTAAAAATGCAGTTGGTAAAATTGATAAACCTAAGCTTCGTGGGCTATATCAAGTTCAGGGAGCATAAAATGTCGAAATTACTAAATATCGTCATGCACCTAAAAAATGGGTTGTCTAAAAGATAACAAGCTAGAGTGAGGAATTATTATGCGAAACACTTCTTCTGACAGCCCATTATTTGATTACGACTGGGTGGTTATAGGTTCTGGTTTTGGTGGTAGCGTTTCTGCCTTACGCTTAGCTGAAAAAGGCTATCGAGTTGCCGTATTAGAGCGTGGAAAACGCTATAAAGATGAGGACTTGCCTAAATCGACTTGGCAACTCAGTAAATTTTTATGGGTACCTTCAATTGGATGGAAAGGGATCATGCGAATGAAGATTTTTCGCCATGTTTTTTTTCCTAGTCAATCTGCTGTTGGTGGTGGTAGTACGGTTTATGGTGGAGTTCTCTATCGGGCTAGACCAGAGTTCTTCAAAAATCCTCAGTGGAATCATCTTAGGGATGATTGGCAACAGGTTTTAACGCCATTTTACGATAAAGCCGAATATATGCTGGGCGTAGAGACAATTAAATTTGATTCTACAAATCAAAATATTGCAAAAGAAATGGCAGCTCATTTTGGTTGTAGTGATGGATTTAAGCGTGCACCGACAGGTATTTTCTTTGGGGAGCCAGACAAAAAAGTGCCTGATCCTTATTTTGGAGGTGAAGGTCCAGAGCGTACAGGATGTATTCGCTGTGGCGCATGTATGGTTGGTTGTCGAGTCGGAGCAGTAAACTCATTAAGTAAAAATTATTTATGGTTTGCTGAAAAAAAAGGTGTTCAAATTTTACCAGAACATCAAGTCACTGATATTAAACCTTTAAATGCATCAGATGGAAGTGATGGCTATCGTGTTACAGTTCAAACAAAAGGGTTGTTCTTTACTAAAAAAATTACGTTTTCGGCTAAAGGTGTCGTGTTTGCAGGAGGCGCATTGGGAACCAATGAATTATTAGCCAATTGTAAATTGAATGGTTCACTACCGAATATCAGCAATAAATTGGGACAATTGGTGCGTACCAATAGTGAATCTGTGCTTAATGTAAGATTGCCTAAAGATCTAAAAACATGGAATGACGTCACTGCAAGTAGCAGTGTACATATTGATCAAAACACACATATTGAGTTTTTGACCTATGGGCGACATGCGGACTTTATGAGTTTGATGTATACCGTTTTAGTGGGTAACGGAAATCGATTAACACGTCCACTAAAATGGTTGTGGCAAATTGTGCGGCATCCGGCACAATGGCTGAAAACAGTGTCACCTATTGGGTGGAGTCAGCACATGATTACGTTGTTGGTAATGCAATCTCTAGATAACTCAATCCAATTTTTACCTAAAAAGCGTTGGTTTGGTTCTGGATATAAATTAATTACTAAGCAGAATAGTGATAAGCCAAATCCAACATATATTGATATTGCCAATCAGGCTGCACAGTGGGTAGCTGATTATACAGGTGGTGTTGCGCAGAGTAATATTTTAGAAGCAATAGCTGATATCCCGACGACAGCACATGTTTTAGGTGGGGCTGTCATCGGAAAAGATGCTGCTCATGGTGTGATTGATCATAATTTACAAATATTTGGATATAAAAACTTATTGGTTTGTGACGGATCAGCAATGCCAGCAAATCCTGGGGTAAATCCAGCTTTAACAATTACTGCTTTAGCTGAATATGCAATGTCTAAAGTAATAGAACCCTAGAGATATCCAACCTTTAAGTCTTGAACTGTTGATCAGTAATTTTAAGGGCTGTTTTGTGTATCAACACGAAGCAGTCCTTTTTTATTTCATTTAATTTTTGCAAGAAATTCAAGTAAATAATAGTTAGTACTAAAAAGATAGTGACAAACAGAATTTATCAATATATAGTTAGTATTAAATCGATACCTACTCTGTTTTTATCTTTTCTCTCTTTGAAAGATCACTCATAAAAACAGATGAATCAGATCAATGAATTAAATTTGAGGATCAGAGAAATGAAATTTTTATTAAATACAGTTGCTATGAGTTTGACGGCATTATCTGTTTTTAGCGCTCCCTTCACTCAGGCAGAAGTTGTTCCATCGTTTTCTTTTAATGAACCATCAATTCAGGCACATAAAGTGTCATCAAGTGCTGTTAGCAATCCGCAAGCAGGGCAACACGCCGAGCAAGATACAAATTGGAAGAATGTACCAACTCAATTTATTAGTGCCGGTGGCGTTAACTTCGCTTACCGAGAATATGGTCAACAAAACGGTGGAACGCCTGTCATTTTTTTAAACCATTTAGCTGCTGTACTAGATAACTGGGATCCACGAATTATTGATGGAATTGCGGCTAAACATCATGTTGTTGTGTTTGATAATCGCGGCGTCGGTGCTTCGACTGGTGAACCAGCAAAGTCAATTGAACAAATGGCAGATGATGCGATTACTTTCATTCAAGCAAAAGGCTTTAAGCAGGTTGATTTATTCGGCTTCTCGATGGTCGGCATGATTTCACAAGAGATTGTGCTAAAACAGCCGAATTTGGTTCGAAAAATGATTTTATCGGGAACTGGTCCTGCGGGCGGTACTGGAATTAGTACAGTCGGACGAGTTTCTAATTGGGATTTAGTTCGTGGAATGGTGACTGGTCAAGACCCTAAGGTTTATCTTTTCTTCACTCGTACAGAAAATGGTAAAGCTTCTGCAAAAGCCTTTATTCAACGTATTAATGAACGTACTGAAAACCGTGATAAAGAAATCACTATTTCTGCCTATCGTGCCCAGCTTAAAGCATTAAAAAAATGGGGAAGTAAAAAACCTGCTGACCTTTCTGTGATTCAACAACCTGTTCTTGTTGCCAACGGTGATCATGACCGAATGGTGCCAACAGTAAATACTTATGATTTAGCAAAGCGTTTACCGAATAGTTCACTTGTAATCTATCCAGATGCAGGTCATGGGGGAATATTTCAGTTTAATGAAGATTTCGTAAAACAATCACTTACATTCTTAGCGAAATAAGAACTTAAATTTAGGACTATGACCATGACAACAATTACACACCAAACAGCTGAGACCCAATTCATTGAAGTAGATGGAGCAAATTTTGCCTATCGTCGATGGGGTAATGCAAATACAGAGCAACCACCGCTATTTTTTCTTCAGCATTTCCGAGGTGGTTTAGACAATTGGGATCCACTGATTACTAATGGTTTAGCTCAAGGACGTGAAGTCATTTTGTTTAACGGTCGCGGCATTGCTTCATCTACTGGCCAACCCCGTACTCGCATTGAAGATATGGCAGACGACGCGGCAGCAGTTATTCGTGCACTAGGCTTAAAGCAGGTTGACCTATTAGGCTTTTCACTGGGCGGGTTTCAGGCACAAGATTTAGTACGCCGCCATCCTGAACTCGTCAGAAAACTAATGCTTTTAGGTACGGGACCAAGAGGTGGCAAACCACGTGGAGATGATCCAGAAGTAGCTGCATTGGTATTGAAACATGCAACAACTGCTGTGCCATCTGAAGAAGACTTCCTCTTTTTATTTTTTGGCCGATCTGAAGCCGCTATTCAGGCGGGTCATAAATTTTGGCAACGCCGCCATGAGCGTAAAAACCAAGATCCAGCAAGCTCAGTTGAAGTCATGCAGGCACAAATAGAAGCCAATATGCATTTTTTACCTAAACTTGATGAACAAGATCCTTTTGCACATTTACGTGAGATTAAACAACCTACTTTCATTTTAAATGGTGTCGATGATGTGATGATTCCAACCATCAATGCATATCACATGGCACTTAACATTCCAAACGCTCAGCTATTTATTTATCCCGATGCAGGACATGGTGCCCAATTTCAGTACCCTGAACGCTTCGTAAAACATGCAATCCAGTTTTTAGATGAATAATGTTCATGAGTTCGGTCCATTCAATTTGATGAATCAAGAAGATAAAAATGATGAAATTTAAATTATTGCTGTGGATGCTGACCAAGCTCATGCAGCGTGCTGTAAAAAAGAACCCGAAATGCGCAGCTTATGTGAAAGATAAAAATGTCATCTTTCAGATTCAAACAGCAAGTGGTGAAGGCCGCTATTTCGAAGTAAAAAACGGCAAGATTAACTCTTATTCAGGGCTAACCAAGTCACCAAGTTTTACCTTTACGTTTAAAACGGGTAGCAAGGGCTTCGCCGTGTTGTCAGCGAAAGACAGTGTAAACACTTTTTTAACTGCACTTAAAACACAAGACCTTGTCATTACCGGAAATTTTGTGGATGTGATGTGGTTTCAAAGTTTAGTGGACTTTATTCAACCCCATTCAAAACCCTCTTTAACTGTGTGAGATAAGCCATGACTCATCTGCAATTAAAAACGAATCTTTTGAATCAGCCTTTAACTTTACCGAATGGTGTCATCATTCCAAACCGGTTAGCGAAGGCTGCAACCAGTGAAACTTTAGCCAGCTATTCAAATAATCCAAACGAAAAACATGTTCGGCTATATCAGCGTTGGGCCGCATCAGGGATTGGGATGATCATAACTGGCAACATTATGATTGACCGCAAAGCCTTAGGTGAGGCCGGCAATGTGGTGGTTGAGGATGAGCGTGATTTTGCAATTTTACAGAAATGGGCAAAAACCGTGACCGAACAAGGTTCTCAATTGTGGGCACAGTTAAATCATCCGGGAAAACAATCACCGAAAGGATTAAATGTACGGAACATTTCTGCATCGGCAGTGCCATTTGGTGCAGAAATGCAGTCTTTATTTGCAACACCTGATGAAGCAACACACGAAGAGATTTTAGAAATTATTCAGCGTTTTGGGCGTAGCGCTGCGATATGTAAAAAGGCTGGCTTTAGTGGAGTTGAGATTCACGCTGCTCATGGTTATCTGATTAACCAGTTTTTGTCACCTTTGCACAATTTAAGAAATGATGAGTGGGGTGGTACACCAGAAAAACGTCGCCGTTTCTTAATGGAAGTTTATGCAGAGATCCGAAAACAAGTCGGTAAAGAGTTTCCTATTGCGATTAAGCTTAACTCGGCAGACTTTCAAAAAGGTGGGTTTACCGAGCAAGACTCGTTAGAAACAATTCAGGCATTAGCGAATGCAGGCATTGACCTGATTGAAATATCGGGTGGTACTTACGAATCTGGTGTAGCCAAAGCTCCACAAAAAGCATCGACAATCGCACGCGAAGCTTTCTTTATTGATTTCGCAGAAAAAGTGAGAACACTCGTAAAAACGCCGTTGATGGTAACAGGTGGATTCCGAACTGTAGAAGGTATGAATCAAGCTTTGCAGTCACATGCATGTGATGTTATTGGAATTGCAAGAATTATGGCCATTGAACCTGATGTCCCGAAATATTTGCTGGCAGGAAAAAATGGTCTTCAGTCAGTGCAACCCATCAAAACTGGCATCAAAAAAATTGATAGTCTGGGGATTATGGAAGTACTTTGGTATACCCAACAACTCAAACGGATTGGTAAAGGTAAAGAGCCGAAACCTAAGGAAAGTGGGTTATGGGCATTTATTAAATCAGTTTTACTCAGTGGTTGGGGAACTTATGCCACCCAACGTAGCCGAGCAAAATAACCCATTTACTTTACATCAGGCCAATAAAAAGCACTCCAATTGAGTGCTTTTATATTTAAATCATTCATTACTTTTGACTGATCGGGCGAGTACCAATTTCGGCTCCCGTCACTTGGTCAATTACAATAGGTTTGATTTCAGTGCCTTGTTCTGCATCAATGAAAGTTACCATTTTCTCAGGTTGCTCAAAGGGTTTATATTTTCGACCCCATGCACCAATCACAAATAAAGCTGGTAAAAAATCTTTACCTGCTTGAGTTAATACATACTCTTCACGTGGTGGGTGTTCAGAATATTGTCTTTTTTCGAGTAAGCCTTCTTCTACTAAAACAGATAACCGTTTTGTTAGCATGGTTGGTGCAATGCCTAAGCTTTTACGAAACTGATCAAAACGTGTAAAACCTGCATGAGCATCTCGTAATATCAACATGCTCCATGCATCACCTAGTACAGAAAGGCTTCTGGCGATTGGGCAGACTTCTAGATTGCTATTTTTACTCATATCGAATTAATAAACTCAATAGTAACTACTAAAACAATACTAACACAAAGTAGCGAATTAAGCGAGTTTGAATGCTAGATATACAATAATAACTCTATGTCCCGAGTCAATTTTGAACTATGTCTGTACTAGGCTGACTTTCTAATAACTTGGATAAATTATTTTCAAGCCAAGTAGTTAAATCAAAAAGTCGTTCGGAAGCCTCGCGTCCAAAGTCTGTTAATTGATAATCTACACGAGGTGGTATTTCTGCATAATCCTGTCGTACGATAAAACCATCGTGCTCAAGCGTTTTTAAGGTTTGTGCCAACATCTTTTCACTAATGCCATCAATAATTTTCTTTAACTCATTAAAACGCAGACGTTGATCTCGAAGTGCAACTAAAATCAAGACACTCCAACGGCTCGTGAGAGTTAATAAAATTTTTCGAGAGGGACAATCTGCTGCAAAAACGTATCCTTTCATCGCGTACCACCTTCATTACAAAAGTTTACATTTGTTTCTAAACTTACTTTTAGGTAAGTACTTACTTTTAGTAAGTTAAGGTACTACGATGATTGGAATATATCAACTACATCAGATGGAGATCATCATGCGTATTGCAGTTACTGGTGCATCAGGTCAACTCGGCCAATTGGTTATTTCTCAATTACTCGAACGGACTGACGCAAAAAATATTGTCGCACTAGTCCGTAATCCAGAAAAAGCATCAGATTTAAGCTCAAAAGGGATCGAAGTGCGTGCTTTTGATTATGTCGATGACGCAGATAAACTTTCGGTTCAATTGACTGGTATTGATAAACTTTTATTAATTTCATCGAATGAAATTGGCAAACGTACAGTACAACACGTAAACGTGATTAATGCGGCAAAACTTGCAAACGTAAAATTTATTGTTTATACGAGTTTATTAAAAGCAGATACAACACCGCTTCTATTAGCACAAGAACATGTTGAAAGTGAACAATATTTAAAAAAATCGAATATCCCCCATACACTATTGCGTAATAACTGGTACAACGAAAATTATGCGATGGGACTTGCACAAGCAGTTGAGCATGGCAAAATTTTTGGGGCAACGCATCACGGCAAAATTGCTTCTGCTTCACGCTTAGACTATGCGACTGCTGCCGCTGTGGTATTAACGCAAGACGGACATGAAAATAAAATTTATGAACTAGCAGGCGATGCGAGTTATACCCTTGACGATGTTGCAAAATGGGCAAGTGAAATTAGCAAAAAAGAAGTCATTTACCAAGACCTACCAGAAGAGGAATATAAAGCGCTCTTGATACAATTGAGTATACCAGAAGGGTTTGCTGGCATCTTGGCAGATTCAGATGAAGGTGTATCTAAAGGCGGCTTATATAGTGATAGCAAAGATCTGCACCAGTTAATTGGTCGTGCCACTACCGGTATGCAAGAGACGATTAAAGAATTCTTATCTTAAGTTAACGCTATAGTTCTTATCTAAAAGCAAAAAGGCTTAAATTGTTCGGATTTAGGCCTTTTGTATATTTTAATAAATAGGTTTCCTATCATTAATATGCAAAGTAAGTTGACCCGATCAGATTTTTTCCTGATGTATAGCGTAACTTTGATTGAATTGCTGTTACTGCTTCTTCTACCATTTCTACTTCTGTTTATTTTTACTTAAGTTTTTTCTTAATTGTGTAATTAAATGAAAAACAATAATTAATTAAATAATTTCTAGCCAATTTCACATTGACACCTTAATTTTTGAAGATTACCATTTGCGGGCTGGCCTACATTGCCAGTCGGTTTTGACGGACCGTAATTCAACCACATCAGGATTATTTCTTCTGAGGAATAGTTTTGTGTGCACATCTCGTTCCCTCCCGTAGCGGTAGGACGGGAGTGGGACACTTTCGAGTGTGCTGGAGTTGAACCAGTCCGTCAACCTGCTTCCGTTCTGCCACCATAATTTATAATGTTTCGGCAGAACTCCCAAAAGAAGGAGTTGGCTATGCACATTCATAAATTATTGGCAGTCACTGTCAAAATCAATCTCGACACAACTTAAATCAATTTAAAGCTTTGATGAGCTATAGGCTTTTCAGGCTTTAATTCGTCACGACTAAAACTTAGCAACAATAAAACTTGAGATGTGCCATGCACAGTCTTTACGGCTTTGCTGTGCCTTTTTTTCTCCCAGAGAAGGCACAGGCTTTTTTATCTCTTTTGAAACAACAAGAATTTATAACGGTAAAACTATGCCAACTTTAGAAACATCTTCCAAAAAATTACAGGTTATTCATACTGCAATAGAGCTGTTCAATCTCTATGGATTTCACAATACGGGCGTGGACTTAATTGCCAAAGAATCCAAAATTCCTAAAGCCACTTTTTACAACTACTTTCACTCAAAAGAGCAGCTTATTGAAAGGTGCATCTATTTTCAAAAAAGCCGCCTGAAAGAAGAAGTGCTGGCAATTATTTACTCAAGCCGTTACCGAACCTCAAGCGATAAAATCAAAGAGATTATTGTTTTACATGTCAATTTTAATAGTCTGTACTATCTATTGCTTAAAGCTATTTTTGAAATTAAAAAGATTTACTCTCAGGCCTACCAAATGGCAATTGAGTATAGAAAATGGCTGCTTCGAGAGGTTTTTGATCTGGTTTTTAGTTTAGAGAACAGCACACTAAAACCCGATGCCAATATGGTTTTAAACTTAATTGATGGTTTGATGTTCCAGATTTTAAGCTCAAATAGTTTGGATGAAAGGGATGTGGTGGTGGAGATGTTTTTTGGGTAATATTTGACAATGCTTAATTCTAAATTTTACGAACTAAAGGTTAGAGATTAATTAAAGTTATAACTGTAGATTATTAAAACTAAACAAATAATGAGGGGATTTTAATGCAAGATGTGAGGACCGGCTTATTAATACTTGAAAATAAAGAAGTTGAGAATATAGCTGATATCTATTCTTTTGAACAAATTAGAGAAATACTGATTTTTGCTCTAACCGATAGTACTTCTGAATATTGGACTATATTAGCTCTAAGCCTATTGAGTAAAAAATCCGAGTATATTTCTGATGAAATAATCTTAATGCTTAAAGAAATAGCAGGCATGCCAAAAAAATATACACAAAAAACCAGACATGAGGCATTGAAAATATTTAAAAAACAAAATGGAAATACTAATTAGGGGAGTTATATGAGTTGAATTTTTCAAAGAATATAGTAGTTAATTTAATATAGGAATAGCTATGTATAGATTGGATATACCGCAGTGAAAAATACGTTAATATTTTCATAGTGTTGGAGTTGTATTGTGCAAAATATAAAAAAGAAAGATGACTCATGTCATTTTTTTACTGAACAAGATATTACAAGTAAGCAAGTTATTAAAGTTTGCTTTGATATCTCTGATTTTTATGAACTTCAACAAGTTTATGATTTCTTTGGCGAGAAAATATATGGAAATAATCGAGAGCATTTGAATGACATTCATGCAAATACAAAACATTTTGGAAGTAATCTGTCTGCATTTCATGACTATTTAAGAGGATATCTCATTGGTGTTTTTCTAGAAAAAAGAAATGAAATTTTATCAATAATTATAACTAATAAAAACAATAAAAATATTGATGAGGATTGGTTGGCTTTTTTTAATATAATAGTGCAAACTTTTTTTGATTCGCATGGAGATATAAAATATGGGCTTTATATGACATTGGATTTTTCAAGAAGTATCATGGTTAATATGATGGATTATTTTAGTTTTTTAATTTCTGATTATCACAATAGACCAAAAGATGAACTAGATGAGAATGGTAATTATGTGTAAGATTTAGTTTATGAAGTTAATTTATAACCGCTATATAAATATAGAGTAAAAACAGTGCATGATGTGATTGAGTCGTCAGTTATTAAAGAGAAATCTCCATTTTTTATTATTACTAAAAATTTCTTTATTTTTGGATTGCTTTGGATTTTATCTTCATTCTTGTATGGTGTTTTTGACTATGATTCATATTCTTCCATATTTATTTATCTAATTAGTTTCTATGCTATTTATTTTTTTGGATATTTAATATCTAAACCTATTCTTGCAGACCTTGACTCTAACACTCTTAATCGAGTTAAGTTTTTAAGTCTTATATTTTTTGCTCTTTATTATGTAATAGTACCTCTACGCTGCTTTCTATTTGAAATTCAACATGATTTATATGGTTTTAGACTTTTTTTTGGTTTCGTTTTTCCGTTCTGGACACTAACCCCAATTTTTATCACTAATCTGAAGAATAAGTTTTATATTTATTTATGTGTCTTGCTATGCGCTCTAGAAGTAATTTTTTGGAAATTGTTTTTTAAAATGAGTGAGTCTGAATTTTACAAGATACCTCTATCGGTAGGGATGTTCACAAGTTCTCTTGTATTCGCCTTAACTTTTCCTTGGTATTTATCTTGGCTAAGAGAAATAGACATCAATAAATGGGTTTTACCATTCTTTTTTAAAGAAGATAGATTTATATCTAAACTTATATCAAGGGTAGCAATAGGGCTCGGTAGTTTCTTTATGTTTTTATTCTATCTTTTCTTCTAAAAAAGAATTCTAAAAAGGAGTACCTATGAGATCTTTACATCAGGTAGCAGCCAGTCAATTGGGTATAGGGGTATGGTACCAGAAAGGATTTGAACAAAATGGTATTTTGTTTATTCGACCAAATCATTACCACCCATCGGAGGCTATGGGGGCGCAATGTGCAAATTGTAATACGATTGTATGGATAACTGGGCGTAATGATCCTATTTTAAATGAGGATTTGCCAGAATATGCTGTTAATGGTGGTTCTCTTTATCGTAATTATATTGAGAATAATACTAAAAGGTTTTTAAACTCTTTACCTTCATGTCCAGATTGCTATCAACAAGCCTATGATTTATTTATAAATAGTACAATTATGCCGAGATATCAAAATGGGGACTACTATTCATTAGAAAGTGATCTAGGTCCTAATGAAGAAATGTCAGCTAAAGTCAAAGATATACCAGTGTGGTGGTATGGTGATCAAGCTGAAGCTAAAAGACTGAGTTTGAAATTGTTATAATATTTTTAAATATATGCTTGATAATCAATAAACTATTACTTGTGAAGATTTTGCACATAGTAGAATTACAGTCTTTTTATTAAGAACCGAGACACAAAGAAATGAAGTTGTTTCCAATACCTGCTGATTTTATTGATGAAAAGGTGACACTTTCATGGTGTGATATCAAATGGGGCTATGAAAATAATCTTCTCACTTCAGAAATACCAATCAAAAAAGCAGAAAATATTGTATCAACAGGGAGCTCTACTAAAGCTGAACTTGAGCTGTCATTCCTTATCTCGACTGAATCAAATGACATCACTCCATTTATTAATGAACTATGTCCTAACTTTAAAGAAGATGAATATGAGAACATCAGTCAAAAATGGTTATATGTAATTCTTAGTTGGCTCTGGCTTAATCGAGAAAGTTTTGAAGATCCTTTAGATGAGGTGGAGCGTATTTATACAGATTTTGATTATCCAGCCGAAATTAATAATTTTATTAAATATATGCCTCCTACAGATGGATATAATCCCTCATTGTATTCTTATGCAGAAAATATTAATCGCTTAATGAAGAATTGGGAAAATTATTTACAACAGAGTGCTCTAAAGTACAAATAAAGCACTGTGTGATTTATGACACTTAAGAATATTAGGCAAATTTTTTAAATACTGGAGAACCATCAAATGCTACAAGATATTGGGGATCAGTATCCAAATGGCGCAATTAATAAAGAAATTATTGAAAATTTTGCAGCTACCTTAAAAGTTACATTTCCACCAGAATATGTTGAACTTATTTCTCAGCATGATGGCATTTATCCTGAAATTTCTAGCTTTGATTATGTTGACACTGATGGTGAACTAAATATCAGTACAGTAGAGTTAGGAGGATATTTGCATGAACCTCGAATAGAAGGGATGCAATTTCCCGAAGGTGATGATGACTATGAGGGAAAATTAATTAGCTTTGGATCTACACCTGGTGGAAATTTTATTTGTTTCGATTACAGATTTCCTTGGATAAAAGATCAACCTAAGATTGTGCTTGTTTTACACGATGAATTCTATAGTTCTGGAATAAATGAGGGTAAAAGAAAGGTTCTGTACCTAGCAGATAATTTTGTACACTTTATAAATTCATTACATGAATTTATTGAGTACTGATTATTACTGCCATTAAAGAAAGCTCATAATCATGAGGGCTTTTATATTACACATTGCTTAAAATATATACAGAAACCTCGCTAAAACGAGTTGGAACGCTACAAACGCGAATGATACTTTAAGTTTCACTCTTCCCAATAAGTGAGGTGAGCAATGAAATTGTTAGCTTTGTTCAGTATGGGAGTTGCAGCAAGTTATTGGTATAAAACTATAAAAGATAGCAAGCTAACTCTTCTGAAACCTAATTTTGATGAAATAGTAAAAAACTTTGTATTAGCAGAATTTAACACCTAATACATACCGTTAATTTTAATTAAATAAAAGCTCATCGGAAGGTGAGCTTTTTTCTTTTATAGATTTCAAATTTTCTTTTAATAATAAAAAACACTCTAATGCACTTGTTTATTTAGTTGTTCTAAACTAACAATGCAGTAAAACAGGAGTGTTAAAGTATGAAATCAATAAGTGAGTACATTCCTAATGAGGAGCAAGAAGAGGAATCGTTGATTACTGCAAAAATTGATTCAGAAATTGGAAAATTAAGAAAAAGAAGGGATGAACATTTACTATGCTATATTGATGAGGAGAAAAATATTAAGTATAAAATTCAAATAGAAAGTTCAATCAAGAGTTGATATTCGATTTTTATCGAATTGTATGATGATATTTGATTAATAAAGCTTATCTACGCTAACCAATACGACTAAAAATTCCTGACCGTTTACAGTAAATAAAGCTCCGCAAAATATCCTTATTTTGGGGGGATTTTTTCTATATGTGTTAAGCTGATCTTCATAAATTTATGGATTATTACAATGTTCATTTGTATTGGCGGTGATTTAGATGGTGAAGTTGTATATGACCGTGAAGGTACTTACTTTGAAGCCAGTGAAATAGATGCAAGTAAACAATCAACATACAACCGCCAGACTTACTTAGTGGGCGAAAATATATATCGTTTTTGGCTTTGTGCAGAATTATCTTATTTTGAAATTACAAAAATAGCGAATGATCACTTGGCGCAAAAACATCCCTATCTTTCATAATTCACATATTAAAAAATAAGCCCGCCAATTATGGTGGGCTTAATTTATCTAGGCGGAGTCGGCTAAATACGAGTTAAGTAAAAACAATTAAAAAAGCCCCTCATATCTGAGAGACTAGTCATATCAATTTTCTGGAATGAATGGCTGTAATTTCTTAAATAACTAAACAAATCAAATTGATAAAAGTAGTTAATAGTATAATAAATCAGTGCACTAATTTATTCTTTATAGTAGCAGAGCCTCAAAACAACATCCAAGGCACTGTTAATAAGAAATTATTTGTTATTAGGATCAGGTTGTTCATTATTCTCAGGCAGATCTTTTACTGTGCCTGGAACTTCTGAAGGTTGAGTTTCAGTAGGTGGTGTTGCAGGATGCTTATTCATTTGAGCTTTGATGATATTAGCGTGGCTAGTTGTATTTTGAGAAAAACTTTTAAAACCTGACATTTTTATCTTCTTATCTTCATTAGGGAGAGTTGATAGTACACTTTAAAGGCCTTTACATTGCGGTAGTTTTAAGACTCATGTGTGTTGATTTGTCCAAGAAAGGATCTTTATATCGACAACTTATTTCATAAATAAAATCAATTATATATAACCTGTTGAGTCTTATCCTTTAAATTTTGAAATTGCCTTATCCAACTTTCAAGTAGGGGTACACAAAGTACACATATATAAATTTTTTCCACGTTTTGGATTGATAGTTTTTTAAAAATTAATTCAATCTAGTTGCCTACAAAATATTCATAGTATAAAAATATCGTTGGGCATAATATGTATGATTAAATTGGAGCATATTAATGCTAAAAGAAATTACAATTATTGATTTCCAAGGTAAAGAAAAAAGAGCGCACGCAAACTATACAGAAGTAGATACTAATAAAATCGGTCATTCATCTAGAGTTCAGAGACCCAAAGTTGAATATATTTTGTTAAAAGGTGAATGTATTTACCCTACTTTAAATTTGGTTTTCAACAGTTCCGATGGCAACAGCTATTATATAGAGTAAACATGATATGTCAGACAATTCAACAAAATGGCTTTGTGTGGGTGGTGTTCTAAGTGGTGAGTGGAGAGAGCAGCAATTAGAAGCATTTGATGTTGATCCTAATGATTTAAATACTCATAGTTATGAAGCAATGAAACTCGTTAATCCTGTTACCAAGACAGAACAGCATTTCTATGTATATACCGAGTTACAAGAACACGCATATGACAGGGCAATAAATTTTGCCTTATCCAAAAATCAATAAGAACAAGAGAGCACTTAGGTGCTCTTTTTTTTAATAAATAGTCGTTGTATTTAAATCATAGATTTTATAAGCCTAGTATTAGCAGAATTTAAAGCCAATACATACCGTTAATTTTAATTAAATAAAAAGCTCATCGGAAGATGGGCTTTTTTTTAATTTATAAATTCCCATAGAAAATTCACTTATATTGTATATTTTTCAATCAATTAAAATAAATTAATTAAAATTAATATATTGTTTTATAATGCTTTTTATCGGAAAATTTTACCAAAAGTTAAAAAAATCTTTATTTTAAATGAAGAGGTTAATGGAAACCTCTTAAATAAAATAAAGGAAATAAAATGGATATTTTAAAATTAATAGGCGGAAATCTGCTTGCCGTGGCTTTAGTAACGGGAACTCAAACAGCACATGCAGAATTTAAACGGTTTTCTGTATCTGCTGGGTGGTTGCATGTCATGCCACAAGGGAAAGCAAATCCATTCAATATAAATACTGCTGTAGCAAATGGAACCACTGCCAAAGTCGGAACTATTTCTACTTCAGCATTTATGAAATCAATAGACCCTAATGCAACATTATCAACTGGGGAAAATGCCAAAGAAGTTCTCGATATGGTATTTAGTCATCCAGTCGATGAAAACGGCAATCAACAACAATCGGTTGGTCAGTTATTAGGGCTTGTAGATGAAAATGACATGGTTTCATCTGATATCACAGGTACAGCAACCATTAAAGGACTAGAACAATGGGAAGGTAAAGGAACAGGGCTTGAAGCAGAAGACGTAGACACTCTGGGTTTAATGTTTAATTACTATGTGAATGAGAACGTGTCTTTACAGTTAATCGGTGGGATTCCTCCAAAAGTTGATATTAAGGGGAAAGGAGAAATCAACGCGCCGTTATCTGGTTTTGCAAATCCTGAAGGATTGGCTGCTTTGGTTATAGGGGATAAGCTTGATTTATTACAAGACATTCCAATCACTAATCTTGGTAATAAATCGAAAGCTGCTACGGTGCGTGCATGGACTCCAGCATTAGAGGCTCAATATCAGTTTGGTAAGGCAGGAGTAAATAAATTTCGTCCATATGTTGGTGCCGGAATTATGTATTCACGCTTCTCTAACATTAAGTTAAACGACCAAATTAATTCTGACTTAATTGCTGCGGGGCATATGATTCAGAATGTACTAGATAACAATGCAGGTGCAGCTTTAGATGGCAAAACTTCAAGTGCAAACCCTTATGTTCGGGTTAAAGCAACGGATGCGATTGCCCCAATTGTGAGTCTAGGCGCTACTTATGACATCACTCCAAATTGGTATGCTGTTGGTTCAGTGTCCTATGCAAAGTTAAATAACCGCGCAAATATTGATGTGATTGATAGCAAAACAGGTAAGCAGTTAATTCATGCCTCAACTAAAGTTGATATTGATCCCTTAATTACATATCTAGGTGTGGGTTACCGTTTTTAATATCCTCACTTAAATATTAATCTATCATTTAGGAAAATTTACGATTTAACCTGTCGTATTTTCTGTGCATGGAAAGCCCTACCAAACATCAATTATTGGTAGGGTTTTTCTTTTTTAACGTATGATATGTTGGTATCAATTATTCTATCCCTAAACGACCACTTTATACTTATAAAGTTGATATAGTTGGCGAGAAGGCTGATGGGGTAGTTAAAATTGATATGAGGAAAGATCAAAAACAGCTTAAATATCTTTATACAATTAAAATTACGGATGAAAATCCTCATGGTTTTCGTATAAGAATAGGAAAACATTGATTCATCATATCTTGCTGTTGTTTGAATCTAAAAGCAGCTATTTTCCTGATACAGCTATTGCTGTTTCTAGCACATTATCGATCATGATGTTGAGTTCATCATTACTCAAATGACTAAATTGTCCGTCAATAATTAAATAGCTTAGACCATGAACCATGCCCCAAGCTAATCTTGCCATCGTTTGGCTTTGTTCAGTATCGACAGAGGTTTGAAATGATGTTGCCGCTGCATATAGCATTCCTGTATAGAATAAATCTGTCATAGATTTTAATTTTTCATCATCTTGAGCAACAGCAAACTGGCTATACATCAGTCTAAATAAAGATGGGTTTTTAATAGCAAAATATATGTATTCTTTACCTGAGTTTAAAAAACCGGCTTTGGGGTTGGTTGCATTATGAATAGCATGCGCTTGAGCTTCTATTAATTGTTCAAAACCATATATGGCTAAAGCGGTCAGTAGTTCTTCTTTATTTGCAAAATGCCTGTAAACCGCATTTGGGGATACTCCAATCATGCGGGTCAATTCTCGCATACTAAAATCAACACTCTGACTAGACTCTAATAATTGTAAGCCATTAATAAGTAAAGCTTCTCTCAAATTACCATGGTGATAGCTAGAAGTTGGATTTATGCTCGATGTTGACACTATAAACATCCTCGTGTAATTTTAATTAAGTATACAGTGTATACATTCGTTGATACATACTGGAATTATACAAAAAATTAATCAACAGGTAGGATGTAATCGAATGAACAGGACAAGTATCCGTAATGAAATTGTTAACAATAAGCTGGTTTCTTCCGTAGTAGGGAAGTTTCTGAGTTTCCATCAAAGCCGAGTTCCCTATAGCCCAGATAATCCTTTTCTTGTAGGTCCCTTTGCGCCAGTTACTGAAGAGGTTTTTTCAAGTGATTTGGTTGTGCATGGAGAAATACCATCTTCATTAAATGGCATTTTGTTAAGAATGGGTCCAAATCCATTAGAAGTTGAAAACCCTGCAAACTATAATTGGTTTATGGGCGATGGAATGGTACATGGTCTAAGGTTAAAAGATGGTCAAGCATTATGGTATAAAAATCGATATGTAGGGACGCATCACATACATAAAAAATTAGGGCGAGAGAAAATAAAAGGTGAGCCTCGAGGTCCAGTTGATGTTGCAAATACGAATATTATTGGTCATGCAGGAAAAATCTGGACAATAACAGAATCAGGGCCGTTTCCAGTCGCTTTAGATCATGAATTAAATAGCCTTAAATATGGTTTATTCAACAGTAAAGATAATTATCCTTTTACAGCTCATCCTCATGTAGACCCAGATACGAGAGAGTTACATGCGATTTGCTATGATGCTTTACTGCCAATGCAAGTCTATTATCAGGTGATTGATCAATCGGGCCAAGTTAAGAAGCGGGTCAGTATCCCTGTTAAGCATGGGCCAATGATGCATGATTGCGGTATGACAAAAACTAAAATGCTAGTTCTGGATTTCCCTGTAACTTTTTCAATCGAGAGAATGTTACAAGGGATGCAATTGCCCTATTCATGGAATGAAAAGCACCCTGCGCGAATAGGTGTCTTACCAAAAAATGGTGATGCACAGGATATAAAATGGTTTGATGTAGATCCATGTATTATTTTTCATTCATTTAATGCATATGATCTTGAAAATGGCGATATCATTTTTGATGCTTGTGTTCACACCAAGACCTTTACTGACTCTATTCAGGGACCAGTAGATAAGCAGCTTATCCAGTTTGAAAGATGGACTTTGCAGTTCGGCACTCAAACTCTAAAACGAGAAGTAATTTCAAAAATTCCTCAAGAATTTCCTCGTCTAGATGAACGTTTTGTGGGTAAACCCTATCGTTTTGCTTATTCAATTTCTGTCGGAAATGAAGGTGAGCCAGTAGATAATATTAATTTAAAAGCAAATAATTTATTGGTCCATGATTTACTCAAAGGTGAATCCTATAAGCATTCATATGGTGATGATTATTTCACTGGCGAAGTGATTTTTTTACCAAAACACTCTGAGAGTGAAGAAGGCGATGGTTGGTTAATTTCGTATATCCATGCTTTAGACGGAATAAAGCCAAGTAAAGTCGTAATACTCGACTCCAAAAAAATTGGGCAAGACCCCCAAGCTACTATTGATTTACCTGTAAGGGTGCCTTTGGGTTTTCATGCAAATTGGGTAGATATTTAAGAAGATAGTTTAATGTGCATTCTGCTAAAAGAATGCACATTTTATAGGATTAATAAGAATTCTCTTTTAGTGGAGGCGAGTTGGCAATACGTGCCATTAAACTCCCTGCTGCGATTAACAATGTCTGCTCTTCGGCAGTGAGACAATGTTCCATGGCATTAGAGAGCCAGGTTTCACGCCGCGCACGGCTTTCATGTAGCAGGCTTAATCCTTCCTGAGTTAGCATTACTCTGATCTTACGTCGATCTTCAGCATCAGGTATACGTTTCAGCAAACCATCAGTTTCTAGAGTACGCAGCGCAGCGGCCAGATTGGAAGAACGCATACCTTCAGACTCAGCCAGCACCGAAGGGGTTGCCATCCCACCATGGCGATCGATGGCACCGAGCAGAAGCAGCTGTGCCCAAGATTTTTCGTCACTGCGTGCCTCGCGCCGCATACGTCGGACCAAGGACATTAACTGCGTACGTAACTGTGTTATTTCTTCAGGATTCTTCTTCATCTTTATTTATAAATAGCTATATCTATTCATATTTTTGCACCACAGGATTATGCGGTCAACTTAAATTGGTAAAACACTGAGGTTAGCGTTAGATATGAGCGCGGGTTCTGATAGCAATGACGACATGCAGCAAAAAAACGAACAGCAGACCAATGCTTCCTCCTAGTAATACATTGAGTACCCGTTCTGCGGCGATATCTGGAGTTTGGCCAACTACTATCATCGCACTGGCGATGCAGGCACAGCGAGCACCAAAACCCAATATATAGTGTGAGAAAGACACCAATGTGAGCATGGCAGTAACGGTTAAAAGTTCATACATCAGCAGGCTATGTGGCATAGCATAGCCTAGCAGCATGCCAAGCGGTACGCCAACCAAGGCTCCCGCTCCACGTTGATACAACTTCTGGCGTGCTGTTGCCATGTCGCCGGTCACTACGCTGGCGGCTGACCAGATCACCCATTGACCATAATCCAGTTGGCGCCACTCGACAATTGCTGCAGCCAACGCTACGGCGAGGCACACAGTCACCACAGCTTCGCCATATACAGCTCGCCTACCGAGATCACCGGTACGATGCAACCTAAATATATGACGCAAACCGTGGCTGATTTGTATATGTTCAACAAGTGAGATCACTGACACCGGCAGCACAGCAACCATCAGAAAGGGCAATAGCACAAGAGCGTGCTGGGAGTATTGCGCTGGGGCGATTCCTTCCGCAGTCTCACATGCTAGATAGAGCGCAGGAATAAAGGTGAAGTTTCCAAGAGACCTCAGCTTGCCGGCATAAGCAGACACTCCCACCGCCGCAGCCGCGGCCAGTGCACAGACCAGTACAAAAGTGACGGGTTGGCCCATGGCGAACAATAACGCTAGAAAGACTAGCAGAAAGGCTAGGGCTTGGCATGCTACACCGAGCGGCGCTAACTCAGCTCTTTCATAAGTGATGAATAGTGAAATGGTCAGGATAGAAGCTTTCAGCCAATTGGTGTCACCCGTCAGTAATGTGAGTGCTAGCAAAGGTGCTAACACCCAAGCAGCACGTTTTAACGACTGTAAATAAATTTCTGATTTTAATGCTGATAGCATCTGAGGCATCAACGACCCTTTAGATCTTCTAGAGTGACAATTTCGGCGATATGGGCAAGTGTCTCCATCGATATCTGATGCTCTTCCAGCGTGGCAGCCGCACAAGCCTCTTCTAGTACCAATACTTGATAATCTCGATCATGCGCGTCGCGGACCGTGCTTTGCACCGCCCAAGTACTGCTGACACCACAGATAATCAACCGCTCGATACCTCGCGCTCGCAGCGCCGCATCAAGGTTGGTGCCATAAAAGGCACTAACACGTGGTTTGATGATTACTAATTCTCCCAATTCAGACGCCAGATCGGGATGAAACGCTGTGCCAGGCTGATCTAGTGCTAGGGCACCGAATTTATCTACTTGGCCAAACATGCGTGAATGTTTGGGCTGGTCAACATAGCCAGTGGCAAAGCCCACCTTGACCAGAATGCGTAGCCAGTCCTTCTGTTGTGCCAGCGTCAATGCTCGATTGGCATGGCTGATGACATTGCGTTCCAGCACTTGCTGTGCTGAGCGTGCAATTTTTCCTTCGGGATGTGAAATATCTAAAATGTAGTCAAGTGCGATCAGAGCAGTATTCACAATGTATGGCCTCTGGTTAATGACATAAATTGGCAGCCTCAAACGGCATTTACCTATAATAACATAGCTATATTATTATAGTAAAATATTACCTGTATCTCCTAAGAAGCTATAACGCGCCAGCGCGTGGTCCTTGAGGAATTTCAGTATGCAAGTAATTAGGTATTTTTTACTTTAAATTTAAGATTTAAAAATACAGATGTGTACCAACGAAGTTAGCGTATATGTCTGATGTGGAGGTATGTTTAAATGACCTTTGAAGAACATTGGAGAAGGTGCTAACTGATTTATGAATAAGAAATCTCTTTCTGTTGTTTTAATCTCTGGCTTTATGCTTGATGAGTCTCTCTGGGATGAATTGGTAAATGTCTTGCCTAGAGAGTGGAAAATATTTCGTGCTACTTTAAAAGACGGATGCACAATAAAGGAAATTGTTCAAAAAATTGCTGAAAATGTACCTGAAAACTTTGTACTGATTGGTTTCTCACTTGGATATATTGCCAGATCTATAGCGGAATAATTTCCTGAAAAAGTTAAGGCACTCATCTTAATAGCATCTTCACTAAGCCCTGATAGTGAGGAACAAAAAAATCAAAAATTAAGTGCTATTCGACTTAATTCTAAAGAAACTTTCCGTGGGCTGACAATTGAATATGCCTGATATAGGCAAAGCAGTGTAGTGGTCTATTTGTGAATTCTTATGATAAATATCTGAAAGAACTAAGCTTTATATGATTGGGTAAAGAAAAACCGAAGGTCACTTGATAGATTAAATCAAAATATAAGAAATATGGTAAAGTTAAAAACCTAATTCAATACATTAAAATTGATATCAAGCTATTGTAGGAAAAACATGGTTAAAATTAAACCTCACCCAGCAACAAGCGGAAATGCATCGGCT
>Ga0157373_10000654_pt1 | contig 27219 bp, 24 predicted proteins | sample C65metaG_FD_113460 | JGI IMG/M metagenome (GOLD analysis project Ga0157373, IMG submission 113460) | Corn rhizosphere microbial communities from Kellogg Biological Station, Michigan, USA - C6-5 metaG | ecosystem: Host-associated > Plants > Roots > Rhizosphere > Soil | place: USA: Michigan... | reverse complement strand
CCGGTACTGTTTGCCGCCGGTTTTGATCACCGCGTACATGGTCAGGACTCTATGTTCGCAAAAAGATTTGCGCCCGCGAGAGGGCCCGCGGGCGAGGAGGCGGCTTTATACAGCCCAAAACCCTCAAGTCAACGTTGCGGAGCCTCGTTGGAAGGCGGCATTGCGAGGGGAAATCAGCCGTCCGCCAGGCGGATGACGAGGTAGATGAACCCCAGTCCCGCCGCCGTGGCGAGCATGGTCGAGAGCCTCGGTCGCTGATCGTGGCTGCGCGGCAGCAGATCCGCCGCGCCCATATAGAGGAAGAAGCCCGCAAAGACGCCCAGGAGCACGGCCAGCGTAAAGCTGGGCAAGGTGATCAGCCGCGCGATCAGGATCCCCGCCATCGGCGCGGCGGCGTCCGCGAACAGCCAGCCTCGCGCGGTGGGCGCGTCCGACCCGCCGGCGAGACTGAGGGTCACGGTGTTCGCCCCGTCGAGGAAGTCGTGCATCAGGACGGCCAACGCCACGATCACGCCGGTGGCCGTCGAGACCTGGAAGGCCAGCCCGATGCCCAGCCCGTCGATCAGGCTGTGCGCGGTCAGGCTGGCCGGTCCCAGATGCGCCCGATGTCGCCCCGCGCCTTTCGGCAGCAGCGCGAAGATACGGTTCAGCACGAGATAGAGCGCAAAGCCCACGCCCACGGCGGTGGTGATGCTGAGATGCGAGTGCAGCTCGCCGCTGGTGTCGAGCGCTTCGGGCAGGAGGTCGAACAGGGCCACGCCGATGATCGCGCCGCTGGAAAAGCCCAGCAGCAGGTCGAGCGCGGAGCGGAACCGCAGCGCCGTGACCCCGCCGAGCAGCGTCGCCACACCCGTCGCCAACCCGACGCCCAGAACGAGGAGTTCATCGACCATGGCTTGGCCGTTATTATATAACATCGGCCTGCGTCAACACCGGGAGAGGTTTCCGAGCGCCTCTCGCCGCCCTAGATAGGCGCCATGACCCAGCCCACTCCCGTAACCGTGCTGACCGGCTATCTCGGCGCCGGCAAGACCACCCTCCTCAACCGCATCCTCACCGAGGACCACGGCAAGCGCTACGCCGTGATCGTCAACGAGTTCGGCGAGGTCGGCATCGACAACGACCTGGTGGTCGGCGCCGATGAGGAGGTCTTCGAGATGAACAACGGCTGCGTCTGCTGCACGGTGCGCGGCGATCTGATCCGGGTGCTATCGGGGCTGATGAAGCGCAAGGGCGGCTTCGACGCCATCGTGGTGGAGACCACGGGGCTCGCCGATCCGGGGCCGGTCGCCCAGACCTTCTTCGTCGACGACGAGGTGCGGGCCAAGACCAGGCTGGATTCGGTGACGACGGTGGTTGACGCCAAGCACCTGCCGCTGCGGCTCGCGGACTCGAAGGAGGCGGTGGAGCAGATCGCGTTTGCCGACCAGATCGTGCTCAACAAGACCGACCTGGTGACCGAGGACGAGCTGCGGGCGGTCGAGGCCCAGATCCGGCGGCTGAACCCGCTGGCGCCGATTCATCGCGCGCAACGCTCCAACGTGCCGCTGGAGGCCATCCTTGGCCGCGGCGGCTTCGATCTGGCGCGCATCAACGAGCTGGACCCCGAGTTCCTCAACCCGGAGCACGGCGAGCCGAGACATGTGCACGACGAGCACTGCGATCACGATCATCATGATCACGACCATCATCACCATGCGCACGACCACGTGGCGGCGGCGGGCATCCGGGGGGTGTCGCTGACGCTTCACAAGCCGGTGGACGGGATCAAGGTCACCCAGTGGCTGAACGACCTGATCCAGACCAAGGGCCCCGACATCCTGCGGGCCAAGGGCATCCTGGACGTGAAAGGCGAGGAGCGGCGCCTCGTCTTCCAGGCCGTTCACATGATCATGGAAGGCGACTTCCAGCGCCCGTGGAAAGAGGGTGAGCCGCGCTACAGCCGGCTGGTCTTCATCGGGCGTGATCTGGATGAAGCGGCGCTAAAGGCCGGCTTTGAGGCCTGCGCGGCCTGAGCAGAGCGGACAAAGAAAAAGGCCGGCGGTCGCCCGCCGGCCCAACCTTGGTGGTCCCCTCTGAACCCCAGCTTTGCCTAGCTGATGTCTTCGTTGATCAGGCCGACCTTAAAGAAGCCGGCTCCTTGTAGCACGTTAAGCACTGCCATGAAGTCGCCATACTTAACATCGGCGTCCGCACGGATAAAGATGCGTTCTTGCTGGAAGCCGCTGACGACCCCCTTGGCCTGAAGCGCGCCGACGAGATCGCTCGGCAGCGTGTCGATCGAAGTCGGACGGTCGGCCAGGAACAGGGCGCCGGACTTCTGGACGTTGATGAACACCGGCTCCTTGGGCTTAACGCCCGGCGGCGGCGGCGTGGCAGGCGGCAGGTCGACGGCGATCGACACCGTCGCCATCGGGGCGGCCACCATGAAGATGATCAGCAGAACCAGCATCACGTCCACGAACGGCGTGACGTTGATGTCGCTGTTTTGACCCAGGTCGTACTTGCCTGACGTCCTACCGGCCAACCTAGCCGCCATCGAACACTCCCTTCGCCGGCTCTTGCTGGGAGCCGTCATTATCGTTCGGCGAAACCCTTAAGCGGGGATCGCGTCAGAAGTAAAGCCCGAGTCTCGCAAAGCGTGCCCGTGACCGCTAATGCGTCGGTGATGAGCGAAGATTTCGACGCATATGTGACCGCCGCCCTGTTCGACCGCGACGCCCGCGTCGTCTTCGCCCTTGGCGACGGTACGGTGCGATTCGAAGGCGGCGCGAGCGTGCAGGCGCACGAAGGGGCGGTCTTGTGCGCGGCGCTGCATCCTTCCGGCGAGGGCGTGGTCACCGGCGGGGACGATGGACGGCTGGTCTGGTCCAGGGCGGACGGCGCGCGGGAACTGGCGCGGCTACCCGGCCGCTGGATCGAGGTGGTCGCCGCCAGCCCGGCGTCCGGCCTGATCGCCTTCGCGTCCGGCCGCGACCTGCATGTGCGCGACGCCGCCGATCCCGGATTTGCGCGGAGTTTCCAGCACGAGAAGTCGGTGGCCGATATCGCCTTCGACCCGAAAGGCCGCCGGATCGCGTCCGCCACCTACGGCGGCGCGGCGCTCTGGTATGCGCGAATCGAAGGCCAGAAGCCGCAGATGCTGAAGTGGGGCGGCAGCCACACGGCCATCGCCTGGAGCCCGGACGGCAAGTTCGTGATCACGGCGATGCAAGACAACCAGCTGCACGGCTGGCGGCTGTCGGACGCCAAGGACCTGCGCATGGGCGGCTATCCCGCCAAGGTCAAAAGCCTCGTCTTCGTCGGCAAGGGGCTGATGATGGCGACCAGCGGCGCCAACGGCGTGGTGATCTGGCCGTTCGCGGGCGCCAACGGGCCGATGGGCAAGGAAGCCGCCGAAATCGGCTTTGATCAGGACGCGCTGGTGGTCCGCGTCGCGGGCGCGCCGGGACGTGACGTGGTGACCGCGGGCTTGGAGGACGGCCGCATCTGGGCTGCCGAGCTCTCCTCAGGCCGCATCGAGAAACTCCGCGCCGACAAGGGCCCGCCGATCAGCGCGCTGGCCATCTCCGACGACGGCTCGCGCCTGGCTTGGGGCGACGAGGAAGGCGGCGCGGGCGTGCTCGAGACGCGCCTTTAGTCGAACCCCCGCATGTCGCACCAGATCTCGAAGGGGTCGCGGCGGGTGCGCAAGGCATTGATGGGGTGCGCCTCGTCGCGATAGCCCAGCGCCATGCCGGAGAAGACCATCAGCTCGTCGGGCAGGTCGAGGAACTCGGCGACCGAGCGGTGGAAGCGGGACCAGAACTCCTGCGGGCAGGTGTCGAGGCCTCGCTCGACCGCCAGCAGCATCAGGTTCTCCATATACATGCCGACATCCGACCACTGCGGGGGCCCAAGCTTGCGGTCGATGCAGAAGAAGAGGCCGACCGGCGCGCCGAAGAACTCAGCGTTCTTGGCGAACTGGCGAAGGCGCGCGCCCTTGTCCTCGCGCGGAATGCCGATGGTCCCGTAGAGGTCCTCGCCGGCCTGGAAACGGCGCGTGCGGAAGGGCTCCCAGAGGTCGGCTGGATAGACGTCGTACTCGGGCGCGTCCGGCATGCCGATGCGCGCGGCGACCATCGTCTTGAACTGCGCCAGCGGCTCGCCGGTCAACGCATAGACCCGCCAGGGCTGCAGGTTGCCGCCGGAGGGCGCCTGATGGGCGACTTCGAGCAGCTCGCGCAACAGCTCGCCCGGGACGGGATCGGGCCGGAAGGCGCGCACGGAGATGCGGCGCTTGATGGCTTCAGTGACGTTCATGGGCCTCTCTGGGGCTTCTCCGGCGACAGGGCGCGCTGACCTCGCTAGCATCGCGCCGCTGCGTCAAGGCAAGGGGACGGGTTTGGCGAAGAAGCGCGTGCGTAAAGGGGGGTTGCTGCGGCGGCTCATCGTCTGGTTTTTGGTCATTGCGGTGATGATTCCGGTGGGGCTGACGGCGCTCTACCGATTCGTGCCGCCGCCCATCACCTTCCTGATGATCGAGCGCCTGTTCGAGGGCCACGGCCTGCATCGCCAGTGGCGGCCGCTGTCGCAGATGTCGCCCGCCCTGCCGCGCGCGGTGATCGCCGCCGAGGACCAGCGGTTTTGCGAACACAACGGCTTCGACTTCGACGCCATCGAAAAGGCCATGGCCCACAACGAGCGCCGGCCGGGCCGCATCCGGGGCGGCTCGACCATCAGCCAGCAGACGGCGAAGAACGTCTTCCTGTGGCCGCAGCGCTCCTACGTACGAAAGGGGCTGGAGGCCTACTTCACCGTCCTGATCGAGACGCTGTGGGGCAAGCGGCGGATCATGGAGGTCTATCTCAACACCGTCGAATGGGGGCCCGGGCTCTACGGCGCCGAGGCGGCCGCGCATCGCAACTTTGGCGTTGGCGCCAACCGACTGAGCCCGGCGCAGGCGGCCAGGCTCGCGGCCATCCTGCCAAGCCCGCTCAAGTGGAAGGCGGCCGCGCCAGGACCCTACGTCCAGCGCCGCTCGCGCAAGATCGGGGCTGCGTCCGGGACGGTCCGGCGCGACGGGTTGTCGGACTGCCTGGCGGACTGACCTAGGCGGTCCGGGCGAGGTCGGTGGCCGACGGCGCCGTCCCGCAGGCCTCGTTCATCACCTTGAACAGCGCCGGAGCCGAGATCGGTTTGGCGAGGTGGCCGTTGGCGCCCGCGGCGATCGAGGCCTCGACGTGCTCGGGCAGAGCGTTGGCCGACAGCGTCCAGATGTGGGTTCGCGGCAGGCGCTTCCTGCGCGCGTGGGCGCGGATCGCGCGGATGGCGGTCAGGCCGTCCATCTCGGGCATCTGCATGTCCATGAGGATGAGATCGAAGCCGCCGCGCCGGGCGGCCTCGACGGCCTCGCGGCCGTTCTCGACGCAGACCAGATCCACCCCTGCCCCGCCAAAGATCAGCTCGACGACCCGGCGGTTCACGGCATGGTCTTCGGCCAGCAACACGCGCGGAGTGCGGTCGAGCGCGAGCGGGGCGGCGCCCTGCGGCTGCGCCTTTTCCGGCTCGGCCGCGCGTCGCAGCGGCAGCGAAAGGGTGAAGGTCGAACCGCGATCCGGCTCCGAAACCGCATCGAGGTCGCCGCCCATCGCCCGGGCCAGCGAGCGGGAAATGGCAAGGCCCAGGCCCGAGCCGCCGAACCGGCGGGTGATCGAGTTGTCCGCCTGCTCGAAACGTTCGAACAGCCGCGCCTTGGCCGTGTCGTCGAAGCCGACGCCGGTGTCGCTCACGCTGATGGCTACCCCCGTCGTATCGCCGGCGTTGTCCGTGGCGAGGGCCCGCACGGCGACGGTTCCGTGGGTGGTGAACTTCACGGCGTTGGAGAGCAGGTTGAAGACGATTTGCCGGATGCGGCCTTCATCGCCCTCGAAGACCCCTGCCGCTTCCGGCGCGACCTCGACCTGCAGCGCCAGCCCCTTGTCCCGCGCGCCGGGCTCGAAGAGGGAGGCGGCGGAACGCAGGCAGCTTTCCAGGTCGAACCGCTCCGGGCGCAGCCGCAGGTGGCCGGCCTCGATGCGCGAGAGGTCGAGGACATCCGAGAGGATCGTCTCCAGGGTGCCGGCGGAGGTCTCGATCAGCCGCACCATCTCCAGCTGCTGGGGCGTCAGCCCGGTGTGCGACAGCGCGGTCGCAACGCCGAGGATGCCGTTCAGCGGCGTGCGGATCTCATGACTCATGTTGGCCAGGAAGTCGCTCTTGGCCCGGTTGGCGGCCTGGGCGGCGTCGCGGGCGGCCACCACGGCCTTCTCGGAGGCGCGGCGGGCGGTGATGTCCTTCAGCACGCCGATGAGGCGCTGCGGTTCGCCACGTTCGTCGCGGATCATCTCGGCGGCCGCAAAGGCCCAGACCTCTTTCCCGTCCGAGCGGTTCACCCGGTATTCGGTGCGGAAGGGCTGGCCCGTTTCCAGGCGTTTTCTCCACAGCGCCTTGGCCGCCTCGCGATCCTCGGGGTGTATGGTCGCCCAAGGGTCGGCCGCGATCTCCGCGAACGTAGCCGTACGCTCCATGAAGACGTCGTGGGCGCCGGCGACCTCGAAGGTCCCCCTGCGGTAATCGGCCTCGTAGGCCATGAGACCCGCAATCTCCATGGCGAGCCGCAGCCGCTTTTCCGAGCTTTCGGCGCGCTCGAGCGAGGTCACCATGTCGGTGATGTCGCTGGTCATGATGACGATGCCGCCGACCTCGCCCTGGGCGTTGCGCCAGGGGCCGAGTTCGGCGCGGTTCCAGCGCTTGACCCCATCGGGCCGCGTGAGCAGCAGCTTTTCAGCGCTCAGGGACTCCCCGGCAAGCACCTTGCGCAGCCATGGCTTCAGGGCTGGGTACATCTGCGGGAAGAGCTCGGGAATGCTGCGCCCGATCACCTCGCCCTGCAGGCCGGTCTCTATCCGCCAACGCGGACTGACCTCCATGAGCCGTAGGTCCCGGTCGGTCATGGCGAGCGCCACCGGCGAGCCCAGGACGAAAGACTGGAGTTGGCGCTGCAGGGCTTGGGCTTCGGATTCGGCCTCGGCGAGGTGGCGGTTCGTGCGCAGGTTCTCGATCTCGTCGGACACCAGCGCGGCGAGGTCCTCGACCAGCCCGACCAGCCCCGGGTCGGGTTCACGCGGCTCGGGCGAGGAAATGCAGAAGGCGCCGATCGCCACGCCGTTGCGCAACCGGACCGGCGCTCCGCAGAAGAAACGTACGAACGGCGGTCCTTCGACCCAGGAATGATGTCGGGCGAAATAACGGGCGTCAGGCGTAAACACCGTCTGCCCAGCCGCGATGATCAAGGAGGCGATCGCCTCGTTGCGTGGAACGACGCCCGCGGGCTTGCCTTCGAACGCCGACTGCCAGGCGTGGTCGGCCTCAACAACCGCGACGTAGGCGAGGGGGACCTCGGCGGCGATCTTCGCCAGACGGGTCAACCGGTCGATCTTGGGCTGCAGCGCAGCCATGTCCAGGAGCCGGATCTCGGAGAGCCGGGCTTCCTCCTGGTCGCGGTCCGCCGTCGGGTGCATGGAACGCAGTCCCCAAACTGGGCCACCAACATGCCGCGTCTCGGTTAAGAATATATACCTAACCGCTAAACAATTCAGAGTAGCCCGATTTCACGAAGTCTCTCGCGCAGGAAGGCGTCGGCGGTGATCGGATATGGATAACGGTCAAGGTTAGCGGCGGATACACAATTGGGCAGCGTTTCGATCAGGTAATCGGGCGCGAAGTGCAGGAAGAACGGCGTCGAATATCGCGCCGTCCCGCGACGCTCGGGGGCCGGATTGACCACCCGGTGCGTGGTCGAGGGCAGGACGTGATTGGTCGCCCGCTGCAGCATGTCGCCGATGTTGCAGACCACCGAGCCGGGCGGCGGATTGATCGCCAGCCAGCGGCCGTCGCGGTCCAGCACCTCCAGCCCCGCCTCCTCGGCGCCGAGCAGCAGGGTGATGGCGTTGATGTCCTCGTGGGCGGCGGCGCGGATGTGCGGCCCATCGAAGGCGGCGGGCGGATAGTGCAGCAGGCGAAGCACGCTGTTGCCATCGCGGACGGCTTCGTCGAAGGCATGTCGCTCCAGCTCGAGATAGGCGGCGATGGCCTGAAGCACCTGCACGCCCAGCCGGTCGAGCGCGCCGTAGAGCCAGGTCAGGTTCTCGCGGAAGCTCTCGATCTCAACGGGCCAGATGTTGTCCGGCATCGTCGCGCGATAGGGATGACCGTTGGGCAGCTCACGGCCGACATGCCAGAATTCCTTGAGGTCGAAGTGCTCGGCGCCCTTGGCGGTCTCCACACCGAACGGCGTGTAGCCGCGCTGGCCCGCGCCGCCCGCCAGATGGTAGGCGCGCTTGGTCTCCTCCGGCAGGGCGAAGAATGCCTTGGCGTCGCCCAGCGCCGCGTCGATACGCGGCTGGTCGAGGTCGTGGTCTGAGATCACCGCAAAGCCGTAGCGTGCGAAAGAGCCGCCGAGGTCACGGGCAAATCCCGCGAAGTCTTGCGCGTAGCGGGTGAAGCTGACCGGCTGGATCACTGAAAAGGACATCAAGCAGCTCCAGGAACCAACGGGGCGACTCCGCGCTTAGGGTGGGTCGAATATCCGGAACCAGCGTCGTTGCGCAGGTCCGTTCATCCTGCAGTCAAGTTCGATACCGGAACTTTGCTGTAGCGCGCGGCGTTTGTAGCGCGACTGTCACCTCTGGAGACCTCAGAATGCACAAGACCCCTGTCATCGCCTGCCTTATGGCCGCGACGGCGCTAACCGCCTGCACCACCGTCGATCCCTACACGGGCCAAACGGTCCGCAGCAACACCCGCACGGGCGCCATCGTCGGCGCCCTGGGCGGCGCTGCCCTTGGCTACCTGTCCAACGACAAGTCCGAGCAAGGCCGCAAGAACGCGCTGATCGGCGCGGGTGTCGGCGCGCTCGCCGGCGCGGGCGTCGGCGCCTACATGGACAAGCAGCAGGCGCAGCTTCGCGCCCAGCTGGCTGATACCGGCGTCACCGTCACCCGCCAGGGCGACAACATCGTGCTGAACATGCCGAGCGACGTGACCTTCGCGTTCGATCGCTCCGACATCCAGCCGCAGTTCTTCAAGGTGCTGGACGAAGTGGCGGGCACCCTGAACCAGTATCCGTCCACCACGATCGACGTCGTGGGCCACGCTGATTCCGTCGGCACCGACGCCTACAACCAGGCCCTGTCCGAACGCCGGGCGAGCTCGGTGGCCAGCTACCTGACCAGCCGCAACGTCCTGCCCGCGCGCCTGTATGTGGCCGGGATGGGCGAGCGTCAGCCGATCGCTTCCAACGACACGGACGCCGGTCGCGCCCAGAACCGCCGCGTCGAGATCGTCCTGCGCCCTTACACGGGCTGAGGCACGTCCTCTTCGTCAGAGGTTTGCGCCCCGTCGGCTCTGCCGTCGGGGCGTATTCTTTTGAGGTCTTCCTGCAGGAGCCGCTCGGTGGTCCGCGCCGCCTCGCGTGAGGCCAGGACATAGGCTTCGTCCTCGCCGCCCCAGAGCGGGCGCAGCTGGTCGAAGGTCTTGCGGTCGTACTGGCGGAAGAGATCGACGGCCTTCTTGGCCTTCGCTGTCGAATAGCCCAGCCGCTCCAGCGCCTTTTTCGACAGCGTCAGCGCCCCTTCGAAGGTCTCGCGCTCGACCTCATGTGCGCCGCTGTTCAGCAGCTCATAGGCGTGGGGGCGGTCCCAGGCCCGGGCGACCACGGTCAGGTTGGGGAAGGCCTGGCGGGCGGTCTCGACCATCTCGGTGGCCTTTTCCTTGTCGTCGATGGCCACGATCAGCATCTTCGCCCGCTCGGCGCCGGCCGCGCGCAGCAGGTCCAGCCGGGTGGCGTCGCCGTAGTGCACGCGGCGGCCGAAGCGGCGCAGCACCTCGATCTGCTCGATGTCGGAATCCAGCGTGGTCGAGCGCATGCCGTTGCTGGCTAAAAGGCGCTGGACGATCTGCCCGAACCGTCCGAACCCCGCGACGATGATGTCCGGCTCGCTGTCGTCGAAGGTGGGGTCGGGATGCTTGACGGCCGGGATCGCCGCATCGGCCGCGATGGCGATCTGCTCGTAGGCGATCATGGCCAGCGGCGTCAGCGCCATCGAAACCGCCACCGCCGCCGTCAGCAGCGCCGCCAGCTGCGGCGCTATCACGCCCGCGCCGACCGTGAAGGTCAGCAGCACGAAGGCGAACTCGCCGCCCTGCGACAGGGCCGTCGCCACCGCCGCGGCGCTCTTCGTCTGAGCCCCGGCGAGCCTCGCCAGCCCGAACATCACCACGAACTTCAGCCCCATCAGACCGAACACGATGCCGAGCAGCAGCAGCGGCTCGCGGGCGACGAGGCCGAGATCGAGGCTCGCGCCGACGGTGATGAAGAAGAGGCCAAGCAGCAGACCCCGGAACGGTTCGATGTCGGCTTCCAGCTCGCGCCGGAACTCGCTTTCGGCCAGCACGACACCTGCCAGGAAAGCGCCCAGCGCCGGCGACAGGCCGACCATCTGCATCAAGGCCGCAACGCCGATGACGATCAGCAGCGCCGAGGCGGTGAAGATCTCCCGCAGCTGCGCCCTTGCGATGAAGCGGAACACCGGCCGCACGAGGTAGCGGCCGATGCCCACGACCACCGCCACGGCCGCGAACACCGCCAGCGCCTGCGCCCATCCCGGCAGCTCGGAGACGAGGTTGCCGTCGTGTTGAGCGATCAGGTGAACAGGCTCGCGGGCCAGCAACGGCAGCAGGGCGAAGAGGGGGATGACGGCGAGGTCCTGCAACAACAGCACCCCGAACGCGGCGCGCCCGACCGGCCCCTGGCGCAGGCCCTTCTCGTCCAGCGTCTGCAGCACGATGGCCGTCGAGCTCATCGCCAGCACCAGCCCGACCGCCAGCGCCGTTCGCCAGTCCAGGCCCAGCAGCATCGCGGTTCCGCCGATCGCCAGCGCCGTGGCCGCAACCTGTGCGCCGCCGAGCCCGAAAATGGTCTTGCGCATCGACCACAGCAGGGCGGGGCGCACCTCCAGCCCGATCAGGAAGAGCAGGATGACGACGCCGAACTCCGCGAAGCGCATCACGTCCGCCTGCTGGCCGACCAGCGACAGGGCGAAGGGCCCGATCACCGCGCCGGCGATCAGGTAGCCCAGCACCGAGCCCAGCCCGAGTCGCTTGGCGATCGGCACCGAGACCACGCCTGCCGCCAGATAGACCAGCGCCTGGATGAGCAGCCCCTGCCCGTGCATGCTAGCCTGCCCCCGACATCGAAATCTTATTCACCAAGGCTTGAATTTCCCGCTCCGGCGGGCGAGACGAAAAGCCCCCCACCGCTGGAGGTCGCATGGCCGACAAGGTCCGCTCCACCGCCGTCGACGCGCTCACAGGCGTGCTGAAAGACGGCATGACCATCATGGCCGGAGGCTTTGGCCTGTGCGGCATCCCCGAGAACCTGATCGCGGCTATCCGCGAGGCGGGGGTGAAGGACCTCACGGTGGTCTCCAACAACTGCGGGGTCGACGACTTCGGTCTCGGCATCCTGCTGGCCGGCGGCCAGATCAGGAAGATGATCAGCTCCTATGTGGGCGAGAACAAGCTGTTCGAGAAGCTCTACCTTTCCGGGGAGCTGGAGCTGGAGTTCAATCCGCAGGGCACGCTGGCCGAACGGATCCGCGCGGGCGGGGCGGGCATCCCGGCCTTCTTCACCAAAACCGGCGTCGGCACGCTGGTCGCCGAGGGCAAGGAAGTCCGCGAGTTCGACGGTCATCTCTATGTGATGGAGCGCGGCCTGACCGCGGACCTCTCCATCGTGAAGGCCTGGAAGGGCGATGGCGAAGGCAACCTCGTCTATCGAAAGACGGCGCGGAACTTCAATCCGATGATGGCGACGGCGGGCAAGGTGACGGTCGCCGAGGTCGAGCATCTCGTCGCCATCGGCGAACTCGACAAGGACAACATCCACACGCCCGGCATCTTCGTCGACCGTATAGTGCAGGGCGCGGTCTACGAGAAGCGCATCGAACGCGAGACGACGCGTCCCAGGGAGGTCGCATAATGGCCTGGACCCGCGACGACCTCGCCGCCCGCGCCGCGCGGGAGCTGCAGGACGGCTTCTACGTGAACCTCGGCATCGGCATCCCGACTCTGGTCGCCAACTTCATTCCGCCGGGCGTTTCGGTGACGCTGCAGAGCGAGAACGGCATGCTCGGCATGGGGCCGTTTCCCTATGAGGGCGAGGCCGATCCTGACCTGATCAACGCCGGAAAGCAGACGATCACGGAGCTGCCGAGCTCATCCTACTTCAGCTCGGCCGACAGCTTCGGGATGATCCGCGGCGGCCACATCGACCTGTCCATCCTCGGCGCCATGCAGGTGGCGCAGAACGGCGACCTCGCCAACTGGATGGTGCCCGGCAAGATGGTCAAGGGCATGGGCGGCGCCATGGACCTCGTCGCAGGCGTCCGCCGCGTCGTGGTCGTCATGGAGCACAGCGAAAAGTCCGGCGCGCCGAAGCTGGTAAAGCGCTGCTCCCTGCCTCTGACCGGCGCGGGGGTCGTCGACCTCCTGATCACCGACCTCGGCGTCTTCGAGGTGAACCGGGGGGCGGGCGTGACGCTGACCGAGATCGCGCCGGGCGTCACGGTCGACGAGATCAAGGCGAAAACCGAAGCGGCATTCGAAGTGCGGCTGTAAAGCCCTTCCCCCTGGATGGGGGAAGGGTTGGGATGGGGGTGGGATACTCTCCGCAACCACTCCCCTAAGCAGCAAATCCCGGAACCTCTTCCACCCCCATCCCCGACCCTTCCCCCATCCAGGGGGAAGGGAGCATAGTGGCGCCATGAAGCACATCCTCCTCACCCTCGTCGCCGCCCTTATCGTCGCCTGTTCGCCCAAGGGCGCCGCCACCGCAGCTCCCGCCCAAGCCGAAACCGCCTACTTCGCCGGCGGCTGTTTCTGGTGTGTCGAGCACGACATGTCGAAGATTCCGGGCGTGGTGGATGTCGTCTCCGGCTACGCTGGCGGCACCATCCCCAATCCGACCTACGAGAGCCACGAGGGCTACCGCGAGGCGGTGAAGGTGGTCTTCGATCCGGCGAAGGTCAGCTACCGCCAGCTGGTTGACCGCTTCTGGCCCCTGATCGACCCAACCGATGACGGCGGCCAGTTCTGCGACCGCGGGCCGCAATACACCTCCGCCGTCTGGGTCATGACGCAGGCGCAGCTCGACGCCGCGAAGGCCTCCGAAGCGGCCGCCGGGGCGAAGCTGAAGCAGGGCAAGATGCTGACGCCCATCTACCGCTTCACGACCTTCTACCCGGCCGAGGGCTACCATCAGGATTTCGCCCAGAAGAACCCGCTGCGCTACAGCTTCTATCGGCAGGGATGCGGCCGCGATGCGCGGCTGAAGGCTGTCTGGCGGCGTTAGCGGGGCTTCGGCGCAAACCCCTCGCCAATCAGCAGCTCCGTGCGCCGGGTGTGCCTGGCGTCGAGGCGTACGCGGGCGATTTCGACCACCTTGGCGGCCTGGAAGTCGGCGATCATGCGGTCGCGATAGACCCCCTCGTAGCTCGCGCCCAGCACGCGGGCGCCGAGCGCGGGCGTCAGCGGCGCTTCGGCCTCGGCCTGGTTGCGCGCGACCGGCCCGCTCACCCACATCGTTAGCGGCGGCGAGCCGGGGCGGCTGAAGAAGTCGCGGCCGTAGTAGGCGGCCTCATTGAACAGGAAGCGGTTGTCGACGGCGACGGCGGTGATGCTGGGATCGATCTGGGCCAGCCGCGTGATGCTCTCCACCGTCTCCTGCCAGCCGCGCGCGCGCTTGAAGCTGTTGGCGGCGCCCATGGCGTCGGCGGTGTGGGGGTTGGCGACCCAGAGGAAGAAGATGGCGGCGATCACCGCCTCCAGCCCCAGTCCGCCGATCAGCCACCACTTCGCCCGCCAGCGCATCAGCCACGCGGCGACCAGCACCGATCCCGCGACATAGGCCGAGGCCGCCCAGTTGGCGTTGGAGCGTGAGATGAAGGCCTGTGCGGCCACGATGACCAGCGGCGGCAGGGCCCAGCAAAGGAGAAGCACATCTTCTTTCGCCAGCCGCTTGCGCACGGCCAGCACGACCGCGCCGCCGATCAGCACCGCGAACGGCAGAGGCCCGAAGACGCCGAACTGCGAACCGATGAACTCGCCAAGTCCGGCAAGGCCGCCAAGCTGGTGGCCCCAGTCGGCATTGGAGGCTGTGTGCTCCAGCGTCGAGAAGTGGTGCTGCGCGTTCCAGATCAGGTTCGGCGCGAGGATCACGGCGAAGGCGGCGATGGCGGCCAGCGCCGTCTTCCAACTCCATGCGTGCCGTGCCTCACGCGAGACGATCAGGTGAAGGACAATGCCGCCAACGGCGTAGGCGGCGGCGTACTTGCTGAGCATCGCCAGACCGAGCGCGACGCCCAGCCCCACCGCCGATCCGAGCGAACGCTTCGTCTGCAGGAGGGCATAGGCGAGCAACGCCAGCGACAGGAAGAACAGCAACGGCGCATCGGTGGAGATGACGCCGCTCGACAGCTGCACGCCCGGCATCAGGCTGTAGACGAGGCAGGCGACGATCCCCGTGCGAGCGCCGTAGAGTCTTTGCCCCACGCCGTAGAGCGCCAACGCCGTACCCGCATGCAGGATCGGCGCGGCCAGCCTCACGAACGGCTCGGCATTGCCGCCGAGCGTCGTCGTCGCCCAGATCAGCCAGGCGATCATCGGCGGCTTGGAGAAATAGCCGAAGGCCAGATGCCGCGACCAAAGCCAGTATTGCGCCTCGTCGGGATAGAGCTCCAGCGGGGTCGCAAACAACACCGCGAGCCGCACCATCGTCAGCGCCGCCACGAGGATGACAGCGATGCGCCAGGCGCGGGTTTCGTCGAGGTCTGCGTCGGTCATGCGGCGCGGACGCTGGCCTGAGCCGCCTTTCCTGTAAAGACCGCGCTCTTGACGTAGGGGACCGTCGAGGCCACTTGCGCGGCCCATGTCGATGACGGTCCCAGCAGAATGGTCGCCCCACAAGGCCATGTGGCTTGGTTTCCCAAGCCACGGTGAGCTTTGGCAGGACGATCTCGAAGCCGCCCAGGATGAGGTGGCAGCCCTCGCCCGCGCGCTGGCCGGGGCGGGCGGGGAGGCCGTGCGCCTGATGGTCTGCGGCGACGAGGCGATGGCGGCGGCGAAGGCGCGGCTGGCGGGCGTCGACGGGATCGAGTTCGTCCCTGGCCGCTTCGGCGACATCTGGCTGCGCGACACCGGCCCGATCTTCACCTCGGCGAACGAGGCCGCGGCTTTCCGCTTCAACGGCTGGGGCGGCAAGTACGAGCTCGAAGGCGACGACATGGTGGCCGCGCAGATCGGCGCCGGCTCCAAAGCCACGTTGACCGCCTACGACTTCATTCTCGAAGGCGGCGCGCTGGACCATGACGGGCAGGGGACGGTGCTGACCACCAGCCAGTGCCTGCTCAACCCCAACCGCAACTCCGGCTGGACGGAGGAGACCGCCGAGGCCGCGCTGACGCAGGCGCTCGGCGCGAAGAAGGTGCTGTGGCTGGGCGATGGCCTTCGCAACGACCACACCGACGGCCACGTGGACAATCTCGCCCGCTTCATCGCCCCGGGCGTGGTCGCCTGCCCGATCGCCTGGGGCAAGGGCGACCCGAACGCCAACGTCTATGACGCGACAGCCCAGGCGCTGATGGGCATGACCGACGCCGCGGGCGAGCGCCTGCGGGTCATGCGCATTCCTTCGCCCGGCTGGATCGACGGCGAGGACGGACCCTCGCCCGCCTCGCACATGAACTTCATCGTCGCCAACCGGGCCGTGGTCGTGCCGCTCTACGAGAGCCGCCGCGCCGGCGCCTTCGCCATCGAGGCGCTGAAGAGTCTGTTTCCCGGCCGGGAGGTGATCGGCCTGCCGTCCACCGCTATCCTGACCGGCGGCGGATCCTTCCACTGCATCACCCAGCAGGTCCCGGAATGACGAAGACCGTGACGCTTGGCGCCATCCAGACCTCCTACGGCGAGGACATGGCGGCCAACATCAAGAAGACCGCCGACTTTGTGCGTGAGGCCGCGGGCAAGGGCGCGCAGGTGATCCTGCCCTCCGAGCTGTTCCAGGGGCCCTACTTCTGCGTCCAGCAGGAGGAGCGGTGGTTTTCGACCGCATACCCCTGGCGCGAACACCCGGCCGTGAAGGCGCTGGGGCCGCTGGCCGGCGAACTCGGTGTCGTCATCCCGATCTCGATCTTCGAGCGAGAGGGGCCGCACTACTTCAACAGCATCGTCATGGCCGACGCCGACGGCTCGCTGCTCGGCGTCTATCGCAAGAGCCACATCCCCGACGGGCCGGGCTACATGGAGAAGTACTACTTCCGTCCCGGCGACACCGGCTTTCGGGTCTGGAACACCAGGTTCGCCAGGCTCGGCGTCGGCATCTGCTGGGACCAGTGGTATCCGGAGGCCGCGCGCGCCATGACGCTGATGGGCGCCGAGGTGCTGCTCTACCCCACAGCCATCGGCTCGGAGCCGCACGATCCTGCGCTGGACACCGCGCTCCCGTGGCGGCGCGCGATGCAGGGGCATGCGGTGTCGAACGTGATCCCGGTGGTGGGCGCCAACCGCATCGGCTTCGAGCCGTGGGAGAACTATCCCGGCGGCGGCCAGACCTTCTATGGCTCCAGCTTCATCGCCGACCATCGCGGCGATCTGGTCGCCGAGCTGGGGCGCGCGGACGAAGGGGTGATCACCGCCGCCTTCGACCTCGACTTCCTCGACGCCCACCGCGCCGCCTGGGGCTTCTTCCGCGACCGGCGGCCGGATTTGTACGGCAGTCTGGTCAGTTCGCGCCCGGCCTAAACTCTTCCCCCAGTTCATCTGGGGGAAGTGGGCCGAAGCCGTAGGCGAGGCTCGATGGGGGTAGAGTCAAAACTCCCCCATCGACCTTCGCGGCCTTCGGCCTCTCTGGCCACTTCCCCCAGACAAGCTGGGGGAAGACACAAGCTACCCCAACTCCGACTTGCCGTTCTTGGCGACGGTGACGCCGCGCTCCTTCACGCGGGCTTCGAACGAGACCACGTCGCCGTCGCGCCACAGGTCGACGGTGACCGTCTCGCCGGGGAACACCGGGCTGGAGAAGCGGATGGCGTGGCTCTTGATCCTGGCGGGGTCCATGTCCGCATAGGCCTGCAGCACCGCGCGGCAGGTGATGCCGTAGGTGCACAACCCGTGCAGGATCGGCCGCGGGAAGCCCGCCATCTTCGCGAAGGCCGGGTCGGCGTGCAGCGGATTGCGGTCGCCCGACAGGCGATAGATCAGCGCCTGGTTCTCCGTGGTCGGGAAGTCGAGCGAGACGTCCGGCGCGCGGTCCGGCACCTGGTGCGGCTCCGGGGCGCCTTCGGCCGGGCCGCCGAAGCCGCCGTCGCCGCGCGCGAAGATCGAGCTGGTCAGGGTCGCCAGCAGGTCGCCGCTTTTCTTGTCCTTCATGGTGGTCTCGACCACGATGACCGCGCCCTTGCCCGCGCCCTTGTCCCAGGCGCCCAGCACCCGGCCGTCCAGCTCGACGACCGCCTCGGTCGGCAGCGGCTTGTGAATCTCGACCTTCTGCTCGCCGTGCACGACCAGCATGAAGTTGATGCCCATCAGGCCGGCAGAGGGACCCCCGCCCCAGGCCATGCAGGTGGCCATCGTCGGCACGCCCTTCAGCCCCGCCTCGAACACGAACGGCAGCTCGGCCTCGTTCATGGGATCGCTGCCCATGCCGACGCCCAGCGCGTAGAGCATGGTGTCGCGGTCGGTCCACTCGCGCGTCTGCGGCACGCTCTTGATGTCCAGGATGTCCGGGTAGCTGATCGGCATGGTCTCTCCCCTTGAAGTTCCGGGCCATTAGCGCAGCCGCGCGCGGGCAGGCAAGACGGGCGGTCGCATTGCCGCTCGGGGATGGATCGGCTAGAAGCCCTCTTTCCGCCCTGTATAGAGACCGGTCCGGGGGGATCGGCGGCGACAACAAATCGAGTTCTTCATGGAAACGACCCAAGACGCCGGCCAGCTTTCCGGCAACGTTCTCTTCTACACCAACCCCGAGCCGCTCAGCCGTGAGATGCACGGCAACCTCGGCGTCTCGCGGGTGGACAAGCCCTTCCTGTTCGCCGCCCAGGGCCACGTGGTGCCGCTGACGGTGGCCGAGTTCGGCCTCGCCTGCATGAACTATCCGATCATCTTCGCCGGCGAGCAGAAGCAGCCGCTGGCGGTGATGGGCCTCAACGCCGGCCAGAACCTGTTCGTCAAACCCGACGGCAGCTTTGAGATCGGCTCCTACGTGCCGGCCTACATCCGTCGCTATCCGTTCGTTCTGGCCAACGATCAGGACGCCGAGCGCATGGTGGTCTGCATCGAGCGGCCCGCCGAGATCTTCAAGGAAGAGGGCGCCGACATGCCGCTCTTCACCGAGGAAGGCGAGCTTTCCGAATACACCCAGAACGCCATCAAGTTCTGCGAGGACTTCGAGACCGAGCGCCGCCGCACCGAGCAGTTCGTGCAGCTGCTGACCGATCTCGACCTGTTCGAAACCAAGCGGGCGACCTTCACCCCGATCATGCCGGACGGCACGGCGGGCCAGCCCCAGCTGCTCGCCGACTACTTCGGCGTTTCGGAAGAAAAGCTGCGCGCCCTGCCGCAGGAAAAGGTGTTCGAGCTGCACACTTCCGGCGCGCTCGAGAAGATCTACAACCACCTGTCCTCGCTGATCGGCTGGGACCGGCTGATCGCCATCGCCGCGGCCCAGGCCGCGCAAGGCGCTCCCGCTGCGGCCAACCTGCAGTAGGCGCTACAGAAGAACCGATTGCGGAAGGGGCGGCTCGAAAGGGCCGCCCTTTTTCGTTTCAGCGCGAAAAGACGCTGCGGGTCAGGCAGGAGAAAACCAGCCGTCCGGCCTCGTCCAGCAGGTCGTGCTGGGCGATGACGATGCCCTTGCCCTCGCCGACCGGGTCCTTGGCCATCACCGTCATCCGCCCGCGCAGCACCTCGCCGGGCGGCGGGTTGCGCATCCAGCGCAGGGCGTCGACGCCGAGCCGCTTGGTCTGCGGCCATTCCTCGGAAGCCTCCTGGTCCAGCCGCGACCAGACCGCGAAGGTCAGGCAATCGGGCGCGCCACGGCTCAAGTCCCAGCCCGGCATGAAGGCTTCGACGAACGCCTCCAGCGCCACCTCGTCGATGGCGGCGGCGCCCAGGTGGACCACCTGGCCGATGGCGATGTCGTCAAAGGCGGCGGGCATGGGGAGACTCTCCGGTGAATCGGCGGCGATCATGCCATTTCTCCGGCGTGCGGGGCGCCCTATAGCTGGGCCGATGGGGTCATTCCTTCGCAAACTGGCTCTGGGCCTCGCCGCCGCCATGGCGCTGACGGGCGCGGCGCGCGCGCAGGCCGTCAACACCGGCCACATCGAGGCCGAGCTCGTCGCGCAGGACGCGGGCGCCACGCCGGGCGGGACGACCTGGGTCGCCATCCGCCAGAAGATCTACAAGGGCTGGCACACCTACTGGCGCAACGCCGGCGACGCGGGCGAGGGGACCAAGCTCGCCTGGACCCTGCCGAGCGGCTGGAAGGCGGGCGACATCGTCTGGCCGGCGCCAAACCGCCTGCTGGAAGGCAAGCCGCCCGCGCAGCTTGCCGTCTATGCCTATCAGGGCGAGGTGCTTCTGCCGGTCCCGGTGGAAGTCCCCGCCAGCGCCAAGGTTGGCGACACGGCTGAGCTGAAGGTCGCCGCCGCCTTTCTGGTTTGCGCCGAGATCTGCGTGCCGGAGGACGCGGTGCTGACCCTGTCGCTGCCGGTGGTGGCAGGAACGCCTGCGACCGACGCCAAGTGGGGCAAGGCCATCGCGGACACGCTGGCGCGGTCGCCGAAGCCCGCCGGCCTGACCGCAGCCTTCCAGAAGACCGGCAAGGCCCTGAAGCTCGCCGTCACCGGCGGGCCTCTGAAGGGCGCGGACCTGCAAGGCGCCTTCTTCTACCCCTACGCCGGAACGGTGATCGTCCACGGCGCGCCGGAGGTCATCGACCGGGGCCCCGAGGGCCTGACCTTCACGCTGACGCCCGGCTACGACTTCACGCAGGGCACGCCCCCCGCCGAGATGTCCGGCGTGCTGGCGTTGAAGGACGCGGCCTACGAGGTCACCGCCAAGGCCGGGCCGCTGCCGCCCGGCGCGGCGGGGCTGGGATCTCCGTCGTCCGGACGCACAAAACAAGGGCTGGAGGTGGCGCTGCTGTTCGCCTTCCTGGGTGGGCTGATCCTCAACCTTATGCCCTGCGTTTTCCCGATCCTGTCGATGAAAGCGGCGACGCTCGCGGGCCATGCCCATGAGGCGAGGGGCGCGCGGTTGCAGGGACTGGTGTTCCTGGCGGGCGTGCTGACGACCTTCCTGGTGTTGGCGGGCCTGTTGATCGCGGCCAAGGCGGCTGGGTCGGCTGTCGGCTGGGGCTTCCAGCTGCAGTCGCCCGCGGTCGTCGCGGCGCTGTGCCTGATCATGCTGCTGGTGGCGCTGAACCTGTCGGGCCTGTTCGAGGTGGGGACCTCGATCCAGAACGTCGGCGGCTCGCTGGCGTCGCGGCAAGGTCTGCTCGGCGCCTTCTTCACCGGCGCGCTGACGGTGGTGGTGGCCGCGCCCTGCACCGCGCCCTTCATGGCTTCCGCGCTCGGTGTAGCGCTGACCCGCAGCGCCCCGGCCGCTCTGCTCATTTTCGCCGTGCTCGGGTTCGGGCTGGCGCTACCCTACGTGATCCTGTCCTTCGCGCCGGGGCTGTTCCGCCGCCTGCCGCCGCCCGGGCCGTGGATGAACGTGTTGCGGCGAGGGCTGGCCTTCCCGATGTACGGCGCGGCCGGGTGGCTGCTGTGGGTGCTGAGCCAGCAGGGCGGGGCGGTGGGCTTGGCCCGCCTGATCGCCGCCGCCGTGGTGACGGCGTTCGCCGCCTGGCTATTCGGCATCGGCCAGCGCCGCAGCGACTCCAAGGTGCGCTTCACCCTGATGGGATTGGCGATCGTCGGCTGGTTGGCCTCGTTCGTCGCCGTGACCCTGCCCGCCTACACCCGCCCCGCCGTCGCGGCCGAACAGGGCGCGGCCGTGCCGTTCGAGGCGTGGTCGCCACAGCGGCTGGCCGAACTGCGCGCGCAGGGACGGCCGGTGTTCGTCAACTTCACCGCCGCCTGGTGCGTGACCTGCCAGGTCAATGAACAGGTGGCGCTCTCGACACAGGAGGTCGCTGACGCCTTCCAGCGCACCGGCGCGGTCTATCTGAAAGCCGACTGGACCAACCGCGACGCCGCCATCGCCCGCGAGCTGGAGGCCCACGGCCGCGCGGGCGTGCCGCTCTACCTCTACTATCCGGCGGGCGCGGCTGAGCCGCGCGTGTTGCCGCAACTGCTCACGCCCGGCCTCGTTGCCGAGGCGCTGGACAGCGGGAGGGGCCGATGACCGCCTGGCACGACTTCGAAGCCGCCGCCCGCGCGGCCGGCGAGCGGCGGATTGTGGGCCTGTTCGCGGTCGAGCCTGACCGGCTGCAGCGGCTGACGGTCGAGGCCGCGGGCCTGACGCTTGACCTTTCCAAACAGCCCTGGGACCGCGCTGCCTTTGACGCCGCGCTGGCGCTGGCTCGGACCTGCGACGTGGAAGGCGCCCGCGCGCGGCTGTTCGCGGGCGAGCCGGTGAACGTCACCGAAGATCGCGCCGTCCTCCACCCGGCCCTGCGCGCACCGGACGGCGCCGACTTCAAGGCCAAAGGCCAACCGGTTTCCCGCGAGGTCGAGGCAGGCCGCGCGAAGATGCGGGCCTTCGTGGCCGAGGTCCGCGCGAGCCCGATCCGGACCATCCTCCACATCGGCATCGGCGGCTCCGACCTCGGGCCCCGGCTGGTGTGGGAGGCGCTCAAGCCCCTGACGCCGCAGATCGACCTGCGCTTCGTCGCCAACGTCGACGGCGCGGAGTTCGCCCAGGCGACCGCCGGGCTCGATCCGGCGACGACGCTGGTCATCGCCGTCTCCAAGACCTTCACCACCCAGGAAACGATGGCCAATGCGCGGGCCGCCCGCGACTGGCTGGGCGGCAAGGGCCAGTTCGCGGCCGTGTCGGCCAACGTCGCCGAGGCCGTGAAGTTCGGCGTGCCGGAAGACCGCGTCTTCGCCTTCTGGGACTGGGTCGGCGGGCGCTATTCCGTCTGGTCGGCCGTGGGCCTGTCCTGCGCCGTCGCGCTGGGCTGGGAGGCGTTCGAAGGATTCCTTGCGGGCGCGGCGGCGATGGACGCCCACTTCACCTCAGCATCGCTGGATCGAAACGCGCCGGTGCTGCTGGCGTTGGCGCACGTGCTGAACCGCAACGGGCTCGGCCGCCCGATCCGCGCAGTCGTCCCCTACGCCCAGCGCCTTCGCCTGCTGCCGGCCTTCCTCCAGCAGCTGGAGATGGAGTCCAATGGCAAGAGCGTCGATCTCGACGGCGCCCCGGTCGCCCGCGCCACCGCCGCCTCCGTGTTCGGAGACGCCGGCACCAACGGCCAGCACGCCTTCTTCCAGCTGTTGCATCAGGGGACCGACATCATCCCCGTCGACTTCATCGCCATCGCCCGCACCGACGAAGGCCCCGCCGGCATGCACGACCTGCTGATAGCAAGCTGTCTGGCCCAGGCTGAGGCCCTGATGGTCGGTCAGCCCGACGCGCCGGAGCCGTATCGAGTGTTCGAAGGCAACCGCCCCTCCAGCACGACCCTTCTCGATCGGCTGACGCCCCAGACGCTCGGCGCCCTCATCGCCCTCTACGAGCACAAGACCTTCATCGAGGGCGTGCTCTGGCGCATCAACAGCTTCGACCAGTGGGGCGTCGAACTCGGCAAGAAGCTCGCGACTGGCATCCTGGCAGAACTCACCGGCGGCCCCGCCCAGCCACACGACCCCTCGACCGCCGCCGTGATCGCCAAACTCCGGCGTAGCTAAAGCTTCACATTTGCCGTATATGCCCGCCCCCATGACGCAGATCGCGCACCACCGCTCGCACCACGCCACCGTCCTTCGCGGGACGGGCCGGGAGCGCTTGGCCTAAGCGACCCTGCCCGAGCCCCGCCGCGCGGAGGGGCTCGTCTGATCAGGCGGCCCTTCCTTGTCGGCCCCCTTCATCTCCTTTAAGCGCCGCGCAACATGACCGACGATCAGAACGCCTTCCGACCCGAGGCCCGCGTCCCCCGCGGGTTCGCCGACAAGCGCGCCTCAACGCTGCGCGCCGAGCGCCGCATCCTGGAGGCGGTCTCGAAGGTCTATGAAAGCTGGGGGTTCGAGCCGCTGGACACCGGCGCGTTCGAGTATGCCGACGCGCTCGGCAAGTTCCTGCCCGACAGCGACCGCCCCAACGAAGGCGTCTTCGCGTTGCAGGACGACGACGAGCAGTGGATGGCGCTGCGCTATGACCTGACCGCGCCGCTGGCCCGGTTCGCCGCCCAGAACTGGGAGACGCTGCCCAAGCCCTTCCGCCGCTATGCGGTGGGCACGGTGTGGCGAAACGAGAAGCCGGGGCCGGGGCGCTACCGCGAATTCATCCAGTGCGACGCCGACACGGTCGGTTCGGCCCGCCCCGAGGCTGACGCCGAGATCATCGCCATGGCCTCGGCCGGGCTGGAAGCGGCGGGCCTGCCGAAGGGCGCGGCGGTGCTAAAGATCAACAATCGCAAGCTGCTGAACGGTCTGCTGACGGGGGCGGGCGTGGTGGCAGAAGGGCAGAAGCTCGGGGTGCTCCGCGCGGTCGACAAGCTCGACCGGCTGGGGATCGACGGTGTGCGGGCTCTCCTTGGAGAGGGGCGCAAAGACGAAAGCGGCGCCTTCACCAAGGGCGCGGGACTGAACGCGAAGGCCGCCGAGTCCGTGTTGGCTTTCGTGCAGGCGGGGTCGGGCAGGCGTTCCGAGACGCTGAACCGGCTGGCCGGTGTGATCGGCGGCTCGGAAGAGGGCGACGCGGGGCTGGAGGAGCTGGCGAAGATCGACGCGGCGCTGAAGGGGCTCGGCATCGCCGAGGATCAGGCGACCTTCGATCCGTCGGTGGTGCGCGGGCTCGAGTATTACACCGGCCCCGTCTACGAGGCCGAACTCCTGATGGAGACCGGCGCCGAGCGTTTCGGCTCGATCGGCGGCGGCGGGCGCTATGACGACCTCGTGGCGCGGTTCACGGGCGAGTCGGTTCCGGCGACCGGCTTCTCTTTCGGCGTCTCGCGGCTGGCGGCGGCGCTGAAGGCGGCCGGACAAGGGATCGGGACGGAGGCTCGAGGGCCGGTCGTGGTCATCGCCTTCGATCAGGCCCGCATGGCCGACTACTTCGGCGTCGCCGCCGAGCTGCGCAACGCGGGCATCCCGGCGGAGGTCTATCTCGGCTCGTCGGGCATGAAGGCGCAGATGAAATACGCCGACCGGCGCCTCGCGCCCGCCGCCGTCATCCTGGGCGAGGACGAGATCGCGGCCGGCACGGTGACCGTGAAGGACCTCGATCTCGGCCGTGAACTGGCGGCCGGCATGACCGACAACGCCGCCTGGCGCGCCGAGCGGCCGGGCCAGCAGACCATCCCGCGCGGCGACCTCGTCGCCGCCGTCCGCCGCATCATCGGAGAGGGGCAATGAGGCCCGAAGCCGCCATCCCCGCGCGGACGCTGGCCGCCATCCGCGCGCCGTTCGCCTCGGCCGGCGCGACGCCCACCGACGCGCCGGTGCTGCAGCCGCTGGCGCTGCTGCTCGACCTCGCGGGCGAGGCGCTGCGTTCGCGCCTGTTCGTGGTGCAGGGCGACGGCGGTGAGGAAGCGGCGCTGCGCACCGACTTCACCATTCCAATCACTAGAGCCCACATCGACAGCGGATCTGCATCCGGCCGCTATTTCTATGAGGGCAAGGCGTTCCGGGTGGCGCCGCAGAGCTCGGGCCGGGCCGAGGAGTTCCTGCAGATCGGCATCGAGTCCTACGGCGGGTCCGACGCCATCGCCGACGATGCCGAGGCCGCGGCGCTGGCCTGGACGGCGGCGAAGGCGGGCGGGCGCACGGACCTGACGCTGCTGCTCGGCGACGTCGGCTTGTTCGCCGCCTTCGTGGACAGCCTCTCGCTGGAGCCGGCGCTGGCCGCGCGACTGAAGCGCGCCTTCTCGCGGCCCCGGCTGCTGAAGGCCGAGCTGGAGGGCGGGCCGTCGCAAGACGCCGAGGCGAGCCGCATCGCCGGCCTGCTGGCGGGATTGCCGGAAGCGGACGCGGTGGCGGTGCTGGAGGAGCTCTGGGCGCTGGCGGGTATTGAGCCCGTGGGCGGCCGCTCGGCGGGCGAGATCGCCCATCGGCTGGTCGAGCGGGCTCATGCGGCGCAAGGCGCGCGGCTGACGCCCGCCGAAGCCGAGCGGGTCCGTGGCTTCCTCGCAATTTCAGATGCGCCGCAGAAGGCGCTCGACGCCATCGGCAAGCTCTCCGGCGGCATGGCCGGGGCGCTGGACGCTTGGTCGATGCGGCTGAAGGCCATGGCCGAGCGCGGCGCCGATCCCAAAGCGATGCGCCTGTCGACCGCCTTCGGCCGCGCGTTCGGCTACTACGACGGGATGTTGTTCGAGGTGAGGAGCACAGCGCTGGGCGACGACCAGCCGGTGGCGGCGGGGGGGCGTTATGACGGGCTGCCCGCGCGTCTTGGCGGCAAGGCGACAACGGCGGTGGGGTGCATGGTCCGGCCCGGCCGGGCGTTCGCGGGGGCAGGACAATGAGCGCGCCGCTGATCTTCGCCATCCCCTCCAAGGGGCGCCTGAAGGAACAGGTTGAGGGCTGGCTGGCCGACGCCGGGTTCCGGCTGGAGATGGCCGGCGGCGAACGCGGCTATCGCGCGACACTGTCGGGCCTGCCGGGCGCGGAGGTGCGGCTGCTGTCGGCCTCCGACATCGCCGCGGCGATCGACGCCGGCGAGGTCCACCTCGGCGTCACCGGCGAGGACCTGCTGCGCGAACGCGGCGAGGGCTTGGACGCGCGGGTGATGCTGCTGCGCGCGCTGGGTTTCGGCCGCGCGGACCTGGTGGTCGCCGTCCCGAAGAGCTGGATCGACGTCGAGACGATGGCCGACCTCGACGAGGTCGCACACCTGCGCACGACCCGCACCGGAAAGCGTATGCGCGTGGCGACCAAGTACCTGGCCCAGACGCGCGCCTTCTTCGCCGCCCACGGGATCGCCGACTATCGGATCGTCGAGTCCGGCGGCGCGACCGAGGGCGCGCCTGCCTCCGGCGCGGCGGAGCTGATCGTGGACATCACCACCACCGGCGCGACGCTGGCGGCCAACAACCTCAAGATCCTCGCCGATGGCGTGATCCTGAAGAGCCAGGCCCAGCTTGCCGCCTCGCTGACGGCGAAGTGGTCGGCCGAGCAGCTGGCGACGGTCCGACGCCTCCTGGGTGTGGTGGAAGCGCGCGCGAGGGCCAAGGGTATCGCCACGCTGGTCTGGCCTGCCGAACAGGACAAGGCGGCCGACGCGGTCGCTGCGCGGTTCGCCAAGCGCGGGGCCTCGCGGCGGGCCAATGGGATGCTGGTCGCCGAACGCGACCTCTTCGACGCGACCCAGGCGCTGGCGCAGGCGGGTGTGGGGCCGGTGACGGCGGCGACTCCGGACTATGTCTTCGAACCCGAGTGTCCCGCCGCCGAGGCGCTGGCGGCCCGGGTTCGTTAACGGGCGCGTTGACAGGGTGGAGAAATTATCTTCTCCTTTCCCCTGCGTGAAACACGGAAGCCGCGAACGAGCTTTCGGTTTCTCCGGCGTTTCGGGGAGGAAACGCCCGCTTGGATCGAGTGACCCGAGGAAAAGCCGGACCCGTCGCGTGTATCCCCCGCGACGGGTTTGGCGTTTCTGGGCCTTCCCTTCAGCGGACAGGATGGCGAGCGACGCGCTAACGCCGCTCGCCAGGCTTTTTAGGCGATCAGATATCCAGAAGTGGTGTGGGCGGCGGTCTGCATCAGCAGGAATTGCTGCTCGAAGTTGCTGAAGCCGTTGTCGCCGTCCTGGGCGTAGACGATGCCGCAGTGCATGCCGGTGTTGTTGTACTCGTCCAGCGCGCTGTGGATGTCCTTGCCCGCCTCGATGCCGTCGTCCGAGACGCCGACGTTCCAGGCGGCGCTCTTGGCGGTGACGTTGTGGCTCTTCAGGTCGTTGTAGGTGAGCAGGTCGCCCGTG
>Ga0157373_10000652_pt1 | contig 27251 bp, 24 predicted proteins | sample C65metaG_FD_113460 | JGI IMG/M metagenome (GOLD analysis project Ga0157373, IMG submission 113460) | Corn rhizosphere microbial communities from Kellogg Biological Station, Michigan, USA - C6-5 metaG | ecosystem: Host-associated > Plants > Roots > Rhizosphere > Soil | place: USA: Michigan... | reverse complement strand
CTTCTCCAAAGCCTTTGCACGGGCGGGCTGTCGCCAACCTCACGATGCTTCTCTTACAACATGTCAAAGCCAACCGACTCGGCGTCGTTTACACTGAATCCGGGTACCATCTGGAAAGTGATCCAGATACCGTTTTGGGTCCTGACATGTCGTTCGTTTCAGCCGAACGTGTCGATCCGTCGGACGAGCACTATTACGAAGGTCCACCTGACCTTGCTGTTGAGGTGTTATCTCCCGGCGACAGAAAAGGTTATGTCGAGCGCAAACTAGCCGTTTACTTAGAGACAGGCACACGCTCAATATGGCACGTTAATCCTAAGAGTCGAACAGTCGAAATAATCTCGTCGACAGGTGAGCGAAGAACGCTTCACGAAACCGACGATCTCGTCGACGACACGATTCCCGGCTTTCGCGTAAGAGTTTCCGAGATCTTCGAATAGGCCAACGCTCACTTGGACCGCAACCTTCCCATCGGAATCTTCGACAGCGGCGTTGGTGGATTAACAGTCTACAAAGCACTGCACGAACGTCTGCCAAACGAACGCTTCGTCTATCTCGGCGACACCGCCCGCGTCCCTTACGGCACAAAGTCACTCGCGACAGTCGAACGTTACGCCGTCGAGAATTCAAGATTTCTCGAATCACACGGCATCAAGTTGCTCGTCGTTGCGTGCAACACTGCGTCGGCACTTGCGCTTCCTGCAATTCGCAAGGCGATCAAGGTTCCAGTGATCGGTGTGATCGAACCGGGATCACGAGCCGCCGTGGACGTCGCGCAAGGTGGGAACATCGGCGTCATAGCGACAGAAGCAACAATTCAAAGCGGCGCGTACCGAAAAGCGATTGCGGCAATGGGCTCAGCCGGAAACGTGATCGAGCGCGCGTGTCCGCTATTTGTTCCGTTAGCTGAAGAAGGCTGGGCCAGCAGCGACGTCGCACGCATCGTCGCCCGCGATTACCTGAGCGACTTGAGCAACACATCTCTGGCAGCGCTCGTGCTTGGCTGCACGCACTATCCAATACTGAGCGACGTGATCAGCGAAACTGTCGGAACCGGCGTAAACCTGATCGACTCCGGCGCAGCGACTGCACACGACGTCGAATCACTTCTACAAAGCTCAGACCTGACACACGATTTGGCTCTTTACCAGGAACGGCATCTCTGTGATGATTTAGACCACTTTTACGTAACCGACGCAGCTGAGAGATTTGCTAAAGTAGCCGAAAGGTTCTTAGGATCGGCGCCTTCGGTACTAGAGGCAGTGGAGATTTGGGGACACGATGAGCTTCGTACGCACTGACGGACGCGCGCCAGATGAGTTGCGTCCGGTAAGCATTACGGCGGGATATCTTCCGTACGCGGAAGGCTCTGTGCTGATCGAAGTCGGAAACACTCGTGTCGTATGCGCGGCTTCGCTCGAGGAGCGCGTGCCGTCATTTTTGCGAAATCAAGGTCAAGGCTGGCTGACTGCGGAATACGCAATGTTGCCGCGTGCAACGCAAACGCGCAGCGCACGTGAAATCGGCCGCGGTGGACCGTCCGGCCGGACGCACGAAATTCAAAGACTCATCGGCAGAAGCCTCCGCGCAGTTGCAGACATGAAAGTTCTCGGCGAACGCACGATCACGATCGACTGCGACGTTCTGCAAGCCGACGGTGGCACACGCACCGCAGCGATCACGGGAGCTTATGTGGCGCTGGCGCTTGCGAGTAGTGCGCTGGTGAAGTCTGGAAAGATCGCGCGGCCGTTGACGATTAATGAGGTTGCGGCAGTGAGCGTTGGTATCGTTAACAACACGCCGCTTTTGGATCTCAAGTACGACGAAGACTCGCGCGCCGAAGTCGATATGAACGTCGTGTGCACAGGTGATGGCCGGTTTATCGAGCTTCAAGGGACGGCGGAGCGCGAGCCTTTCAGCCGTGGGCAAATGGATGAAATGATCGCGCTGGGAATGCACGGGATTGAGGAGTTGATCGCTGTTCAGAGAAGCGTTATCTCTCAGGTTGAATAGATCCGAATAAGTCGTACAGGACTTATTGTTTGAAGCGTAGACACCAGGCCTGTTGAGCAACGACCTGGCTGACAGCGGGCATCTGAGCGCGAGGCAGCCCTGGAGGAAAAATGCGACGCATTTTAGTTTTTGCTCTACTTTTGATCGGATTAACGACGCCGCTGTCGTTTGCTCAACAGCTCTACTCGCACGATAAAGTCGACTACACTTTCGAAATTCCCTCGGCCACGTGGAAATCGATTCTCGAGCCCGACGCCGCTCACGAACACCCGGAATTTGTTTACGGCGATCGCCTCGACGGTTATCTAACCATTCGCAAAGAGATCGTCGATGCAGGCACGACGCCTTCAGAACTTGCGCGACGTGACCAGGACCTAAAACTTCGCTTCCTTCCGGGTTTTGTCGAAGGTAAAGAAGAGAGATTCAACGGCCGGCTCGACGGCGTCACGATATCTTACGAATTCGTCAGGACCGGTAAACCGATGCTGGGTCGCACGTATTACCTGCAGGCCGACCCGCGGACGATCTACGCGCTGCGTTTTACTGGTTTGCGCGACAAGCTAATGCGCATTCGGAATCAAACCGATCTGATCGCTCGGACCTTCAAAACCAAATAAGCATGAAGCTGGCCCATGGACTAGCCATCAAGTCTTCAACAATACATGGCAGAGGCTGCTTCGCCACTATTCCTTTCAAGAAACGCCACAAGATCGCTGAATACACCGGTGAGAAGATCTCGAACGCAGAAGCCAGGCGCAGGGCTCACCGGAAGATGTTGAGAATCTGCGAGGTCAACGGCCGTTGGAGCCTCGACGGAAGTCGCGGTGGAAACGGCACCCACTACATCAATCATTCATGCCGCCCCAACGCGTTCATGCGAATCCTTTACGATCACATTCTCTTCATCGCGTTGCGCGACATAGAAGCAGGCGAAGAGATCACGATCGATTACGAATCAACGCTGCACTCTGACGACAAGCGTTGTATCTGCGGTGCGAGCACATGCCGCGGCACGATCAATCGGCAATAACACGCGGGGGCAAGCCGCCCTTCCTGACTTGTTCTATTCTAAAAAGCTCTTTCAAAGGAGTTTTCTCAGAAGTTTCTATTCTAAAAGGAAGCAACAAGTCAGGAAGGGTGGCTTGCCCCCGCTGTTTTGGCTTACAGCCGCGGCAGCGTGAAACTGAACTTGGATCCGCGTCCCTCTTCTGAATCGAGCTCGACCTGGCCACCATGCTGCTCGACAACTTCGCGCACAAACGATAGTCCCAGCCCCGTCGATTCTTCGTCTTTCTCCTGTCCTTCACGCACTACGCGATAGAACTTGTCCCACACTCGCTCCTTCGCCTCCGCGGGAATCCCGTAACCACGATCCTCGACACACACACGAACTGTTTCGGCTTCGAGGGCAGTCGAAACGGTCACCGTCGTTCGCTCCGGGCTGTACTTGATCGCGTTGTTCACGAGGTTTTTCACTGCCTGCATGATGAGACTTCGATCCGCCGCAACCGGCGGAATGCGATGCGCAGGTTGCTCGATGAGACGAATGCGTTTCTTCTTTGCGACGGGCTGCAGCGACGCAATCGTGTCGCGCACGACTTCGTCGAGTCGCAGAGGAATCTTCAGTACTTCCTGTTTGTCCTTTCGCTCCAACTGAGTCACGGACAGAAATGTATTGATCATCCGCGACATGCGCTGCGACTCGTTGGCGATTATCGAGACAAATTCTCGTGCCTGTGGCGGAAGAGTTTGATCCTGCGTCAGTAGTTCTGCGAAGCCATTGATACTTGTGAGCGGCGTGCGCAGCTCGTGAGACATGAGCGAGATCATGTCGCTCTTGAGCTTTTCGTACTCTTTCTGCGCCGTCAGGTCCTTGACGTAAACAGCTATCCCGATGGGCTCGCGTTGGCGCTCGCGAAGCAGCGAGATCCGCAAGTTGAGGATCTGGTTTTTGTGTTCGAAGTTGAGTTCGCCTTCGTAGGCCACGCCGGTTTGCAACACTCGTCGCACTGCGATCTCCGGTTCGTCGAAAACGTCTGTGCGAAATCTGTGTAAGAGTCCGAATAGATCGAGTTCGACAGCTTTGTCAGAGTTTAGTCCGGCGAACAGAAGAATAGATGGGTTGACGAGTGCGAGCGTTCCGTCGAGATACGCGATCGCTATGCCGTCCTCGATATGCGCTAGTGTGCGGGCTTCACACCTCTGTTCGACTGTTAATGCTTTGAGCACGTTGAGCGCGTCGAGCTTTCGCTTGTTTCCGGTTTGCGAGAAGTAACTGAAACGTTGAATGCCCGGCGGGTGCTTTGAAAAACTGTCTCGCTTGAGGTTGCGAGCGAACTGCGAACCGATCGCTTCGAGTAAAGGAGTATCGTCAACCGAAAATTCTGAAGCCAGTCGAACGAGCAACACGCCCGCAGTCTCACCTTCGTGTCGCAGCGGGACTGCGATGCTGGAAGAGTTTGGACCTTCTGTCTGGCTGACCAGTTCGCCTTTCGCGGCCGCTGCCTGACAGAGTTGAATGCCTTCGCGCCAGACGGAGTTGCGTCGTGGATCTTGTGTATTTGGAGCGGGACCTTTGAAGCGCGCAACTGCTTCGAGAGAGTCTGAGTCGACGCAATGAAAAACGACGGCTTCGTTGACAGGCAGCACTGTGTTCAGGAGTTTCAGACCGCTCATGAGCCGCGCGTTTGCGGCTGAGCTTGTGTCGCTGCCGTTGCTGGGAGAGCTGAGGAGCGTGTGAGCAAACTGGCGATCGAGAGACCAGAGTCGATTTACCTGCGCGAGCAGTAGCGACAAGCCGGCCGTGAAGAGTAACGGGGTGAGAAGAACATCGACGCCGAAGAATTGGGCGGCGACGCAATACATGCTTACGAGAAGGACGATGCTTACGGCGATGTAATGCCACGAGCGGCTCAGGCCCAAACGATTGACCGTAAGGCTCAGGGCGACCGAATAGCCGGCCATCGCTGCGCCGGCAACAGATGCGTCGAGAGTGGTGAGATTGCTCGGTCGCGAGAGCGGAAGCAAGGAAGTCAGATCGGGCAGCAGGCTGAAACGCCAGCACGAATAGCCACCCAGGGCGGCCACGAAGCCGAGACCAGTCGCAGAGAGATATGAGTTTAAGGTTTTTATTCGAATCAAGAGCGGGAAATCGCGCCGGAAGGATTTTTCGGAAGAACCGCGGCCTTGCTGCCAAAAGCCGGTGAGATTATACAGTCTTTGGGCATTTTGTGTACACAAAGCACACAAAAAGGTAGTGTCCTAATTTCGGGTCTTCTCTGTGCGGCCTCTGTGTCTCTGTGGTTAATCATTGCTCCGGAAAGTTCACCACAGAGGCACAGAGACACAGAGGTTGCAGAGAGAAGAATTCAGATTAGGACACCACGCACAAAAAGAGGATCAGAGTCTCTTGAGGACGTGGATGATTGCTGGTATCTCGGAGTCAAAAACCGTCCTCAGATCGAGCAGCACTTTCCCTTCGGCGATGCGGGCAATGATCGGTGGTGACGATCCGCGAAGTTGATGCTCGATCTCCTGAGCCGATCTACTCGGATGAGTGATTGCGATGAGTGTCGTTGGTAAGGTTGAGGTCGGACCGGCGCCCCCACCGATCGCCGACTCTCCCGGAACAAGTTCGAACGTAAGCTCAGTTTGGGGAAGGGCATCGATGAAAGAGCGGGCGCGTTGCTCGAGTTCGCTGGCGGTCAACGACAGCATTTGAATCACCGGCACCTCTACATGCGCCACGTCTTTCAGGTGTGAAACCAGCGTCGCCTCGAGCGCCGCGAGTCGTAGCTTGTCGCTTCGTAGGGCACGGTAGAGCGGATGTTTTCGGAGTTGAGAAACAATCGCGTGCTTGCCGGCGATCATGCCGGCCTGGGTCGACCCGAGAAGCTTGTCACCACTGAACGAAACGACGTCGACCCCACTCTCGACAATCTCGCGGACAATTGGTTCATCCATCACGCCGTACTTGCTCAAGTCGCTGAGTTGGCCCGAACCAGCGTCTTCATAAAGAAAAAGATCTGCGTCACGCGCAAGCGCGGACAGTTCCGAAGATCGAGGCGAACTCGCGAAACCAACGATGCGATAGTTCGACGGATGAACGCGCATGATCAGACGTGTATTCACGTTGATCGCCCGCCTGTAATCTTCGAGGTGCGTGCGATTTGTCGTGCCGACTTCGACCATGCGAGTGCCGGAGCTCGCCATCACATCAGGCACGCGAAAGTCGCCGCCAATCTCCACGAGCTCTCCACGCGAGACGATCGTCTCGCCGTTTCCCGCCAGCACAGTCAGAATCAAAAGCGCCGCCGCAGCACAGTTATTCACTACCAACGCATCTTCCGCACCCGTTAAATCTTTCAGCAACGACTCGACTCTCGCACCTCGCCCACCACGGCCGCCACTCGCGAGATCGTATTCCAACGAGCAATAGCGAGCGGCATCGTCGATCGCAGTGCGAGCGGCTTCAGACAACGGCGCACGACCCAGGTTCGTGTGCAGTATCACTCCCGTCGCGTTAATTACCGGCTTCAGACCTGCCTGACCTTCTGAACGAACACTCGCTTGCATGCGCCTGATTGCCTCCGCAAGCAAAGCTTCCGGATCGTCGCCATTCGCCTGATTACTACGCACCAGCATGCGAATCTCAGTCGTGACTGCGCGAGCGATCTTGGTCAGCCGCCGAATGCCTACTTGTTCGCGCAACTCTCGCGCAGCCTCAGTTCGCAATAAGTGATCGACTGACGGCACGTGCCGCAAATTCGCTTGTTTTTCAGGCTTTGCCATAAGATCCAGGGTGCTGAGAATAAGATGTTGACACACTCGTTTTCAACCTCCTAGACTGCTTGGGACGTCATTGGACCGACGCGCCCCGCCTCAACTTTCCTCGATCCGGAGATTCATTCGTGGGATTACGTGACAACAAACTGCTTAGATCAAAACTGCAGGCGCAAGCAAAGAACAAATTTGCCGACAATCAACCGACGCCTGACGAACAACTGACACGCCTGGAAGACGATATCCGGAAGCTCCGAGTCGAGTTCGATATTTTCTTTAACGGCGGCGCCAAGCGTCCACCTTACGACACCAAAGGCCGCGTCGAAACGTTTCTAAAACGACTGGCCGACGATCGTACGCTAACCTACGCCCAACGCTATCGCTACAACTCTTTAGCCTCTCGCTACAACGCGTTTCGCGATCTTTGGCGGCGGACGATGCAGGGACGTGAAGAAGGACGTGACGCAGTCTCCGCTGCGCGTGCGCACGCCAAAACAGAGATGCCGGCGGAAGTCGAACCGGTTTCGTTCGTCTGCTCCGACGCTCACCACGAAGTGGAAGTGTTGCAGCACCTTTACGACTCATTGCTGGATGCAAAGCGACGCTGTGGCGAGCCGACCGAGGATCTTTCGTTTCCGAAGTTTCACCGTTTGGTAGCTTCAAAGACTGATGGACTGAAACAGCAGTTCGGCTGCGAGCGTGTGAGATTTTCGGTGGCGGTCGAAGGCGGGCACGTCAGCTTCAAGGCCCGAGCGGACCGCGGGGATGAAGAAGCCCAAAAATAAAGGCGACCAACTGGTCGCCTTCATTTTTGTGAGCTACCGGACCCGTGACCGGAAGCAAGTCAGTGGCTTTGCAAAAAGCAAGCCGGGGAGACCTTACATCTTCGTGACCTTTTCAGCCTGAGGTCCCTTTGGGCCCTGTGTCACCTCAAACTCGACTTCCTGACCTTCTTCGAGAGTCTTGAAGCCGTCGCCCTGGATGGCGCTATAGTGAACGAAAATGTCCGAAGAGCCTGGCTGCTCGATGAAACCATAACCCTTCGAATTGTTAAACCACTTGACCTTACCGGTTATTCTAGACATAACAACGAATCCTCCTAACGATTCGGTAAAACGGACGCGAAGCCGGGGGGCTTGCACATCTACAGGTTAATGCTTGTGAGCCGGGTCGCGTCTTGGAGTGACGCTCGACGGAAACACACAACCAACAAAAAATGCATGGTGAAAAGCGCGGGGAGCGCTAATTCATCATGCACAGACTTACGGGGGCAAAACTAACAAAACTCATGGACGTACTGCTGCGGATCTTGAATGCGGGAACCGAAATTGCCGTCCCTGCATTGAAACGACGGCGCATACTAAGCCAAGTATGTCAAAAGTGTCAAGCAAGAAAATTTGAATTTTCGGAGGGTTAACTTAAAGTCAAAGCTTAGGTTATACGTCCTACCCTGTTTTATTTCATTGATTCGATGCCGCGACCGACGAGGATTTGTGACTCGTCATCAGATATTGCTGCGGGTTCACGGGTTGATCGTTGATGCGAACCTCGTAATGCAGGTGCGGTCCGGTCGAACGGCCGGTCGAACCCACTTTGCCCAGTAATTGGGCCCTGCTGACAAGCTGATTGAGCTCGACGTCGATGTGCGAGAGATGGCCGTAACGGGTGGTCAGGCCGCCGCCATGGTCGACGACGACGAGTTGTCCATAACCATTCTGCCAACCCACGAATGAGACGCGGCCACTCGCGCCTGCAACTACCGGAGCGCCCCAGGGCGCTTCAATATCCTGGCCCGAATGAAACTCCCATCCGCTGCCGCCAAATGGATTCCGGCGTCCACCAAATCCCGCCTCCAGTGTCCCGTCCACTGGCCAAACGGTGGGCGTGTAGCCACGCTGGCGCAGAATGGCTTCATACGCGCGCATATCCTCTTCAAGCCGGCCCATCTTCGCGGCGAGGGTTTCGATAGCCATCTCGTCCATCGGCAAAGCAGGGCCGCCAGTACCCGGCAGCACAGCGTCCTCGACAACGCCTGATTTCTCGGCAAGTTTTCGAGAGGTATCTTCAACTTTCTCGACGCGGTTGTTCAGTTTTTCCAGTTCCTGTCTTTGCCGCTCATTTTCCGCACGCAAGCGCTGATTTTCGAAATGTGTACGCCAATGAGAGGCTTGTTGGGTCAAGCCGTAGAGTCCGTAACAGAGGCCGACTGCGAGAAAGAGGAGCAGTCCGCAGAAAATAGTGACTGACCTTTTTTCGACTCGGATTCTTTGGACTCGGGCTTTAGAACGGGAAGTGTGGGCAATGATAAAGGCGTAAAATCGGTCTTCTCTGGCCATTTTGGATCGTGCTCCTGTTGCTGCGCGGACAAACGCACGCGCAACAACCGAAAGGCACAAACTCGCCAAAGGCGATTTGCGCGAATACGGGGAAAGTTGTCTTAGTTACCTTCTTTTGAAGATATGCAGCGAATGGATTGAAAACCCCAAGGTCCCTCCGAGGTGAAACCCATTCGGCCGGTGCTGCAAGGCCCAAGACCCTATCACAGCCCACTGAATTGTTGCAACTTTGCAGGGAAAATATAAGGAGGGTGCAGTGAAAACAGAAGAAAGTTAGCCGCGAAAATCTGCGGCTAACTCTTACACCTCGTTGTTGCGCCTGCGTGAACGGTCGCGGAAGATCGCCAGCACGATCATGACGAGCAGCGCGACAAAGATAACGACGATCGCAATCTTCACGAAGAAGAGCAGAAACCCAACGAGCGAGATTAGTTGTTTCAGCAGAGCAATCACGAGAAGGATTAATGCGACGATTGCTCCGAGTCCACCAGCAGCTTTAAGAATGCCACAACACATAAATTCTATGATCTCCGTTCGAATGGAAGCGGTGTTACATCTCTGCGCCCGAGCTGCGTCGTCTCACCAGTTCTGAAGGCAGCCGTCTCAGCCTGCTTCGTCGTAGCGACGACGGACGGTGGTGGACGTCTCGAATCAAATCGAACAATACGATCCGAGCCTTTGCCGCGACGAATGTAATCAAACAACATGTAAGCGCCGAGCGCAACGAGCGCCACTGGCAGCAGTTCCTTGATCGGCAACGTAACTCTCAGCAACGTGTGCAACAGGAAGAGAGTGCCGATGATGATCAGCGTAGTTCCCCAAGCAAGTGGATTGCCATAGAGTCGACGTGTAATCACATCGTCTTCCGTGTCGGGCGCCAATCCCGATCGCATCAACTGCGCCGTACGACACGCATCGACAGCGGCAAACAGCCAAGTGCCGAGCACGCCAAGAATGAAGAAGTGAACACCCTGCGTCAACACCGCCATCTGAAAGAAGCTCGCGAAAATCGCGAAGTGCACGATCGCTTTCGACGTTTGACCGTTATATGCCGCACCCAATCCCGGAACAAACGACAGCAGCGTTGCGATGAACGGCGAGCTCTTTCGTCTAATTATGCTCGATGGATTTGCGCTTGAGTGATGTCGAAGGAGTTCAACTCCCGCGACGATGCAGTCCTGGCAGAACGGAAATCCGCGCACACGATGATCGCACGCAGGACACAACCAGCGCGCACACTGGTTGCACTGAACGACGGCCGGATTCTTCGCATGGTAGCCACAGTACATCATCGCTTTAAAACTTATTTCTCCTGCCGTTTGTTCTGGCCATTATTGTCCTGCTTACTGCTGGACGACTCCTTCTGCTGATCCGCGCTTTGCTTTAGTGTCGCCGGCGCCGTGGGCGGATTTTGTTCCTGTAGCTCTTTCTCTTCTTCAGCGATTGATTGCTTGGTTTTTGCTCCCGTTTGTTGAGCCAACGCCAAACCTGCGGCGTAAACTCCACCAATCGATCCATCTGCCGAAACGGTGTTCGTGAGCACGAGCGTCGCTACAAGCAACATCGTCGCAACCGTCGCCAGTTGTGGTGACATGAGCGGATCCAGCCACAAGCGGAATCGAGACGCGACGCGCGTTCTCCAGGGAGCTTTGATCTCGTGGGGAGTAACGGTTCCGAGAGTCGCCTGAAGAATTCGCTCATTGAGACCCTCGGGCACCGGCCGTTCTTCCGAGATATATGTGTAACAAGCTCCGATTGCGCGTACGACTTCACCAGGAAGTTCGGTGCAGCGATCGCAGAGCGCAGCGTGACGTTCCCAACGGTGATAGAAATGCGCCGGCAAGAAGCCGTCGAGGTAGTCCGTCAGACATTCCTCGAATTCTTCGCACCCCATCGCTGTGTCAGGCATCGTTCGTTGCAGAATACGCGCTTCAAGCTCTCTGGATGGTGCTGGTACCGTCCCCGTGCGGCAAGCATCGAGTGCGCTTCGCACGGCCGAGAGAGTCTCATGACAGACCGGGCACTTCATCGCGTGCTCGCCCATGAGACGATTAGTTTCTGGACCGACTACGCCCTCAATGTAATCAGTCAAAAGGTTTTCGAAATCCACACAAAGCATCGTTTCTATTCGCTTCCTGCCGCTTTTGTTTTGCTCCTGCCAAGCCTGCCCGCTTGCGAAGGAGCGTTTAACTTATGCCTCACTCATCGCAACAACCTTCATCCGCCGGAGGATCTTCGCCAGTTCGATACGGCCACGATTGATTCGTGACTTAACTGTCCCTTCCGGAATCTTCAGGAGGTCTACGATCTCCTGGTAACTAAGCTCTTCGATATCTCTCAATATCACACACGTGCGTAAATCGGGGGAAAGTTTATCTATGCCCGCCTGCACCTGCGCCCCAAGCTCGCGACGCTCCATCTCCTTTTGCACCGAGTTTGTCCTGGTATGAAGGTGATAACTGTGGTCGGCCAGGTCGTCTGCGAGGTTGTCGTGCGGTGTACGCTGGCGCTTCCGGTAGTCGTCGATGATGAGGTTGCGAGCCAGCCTCATCAGCCAGTTTTGGAGGTCACCCTGCTTGGGGTCGTACTGATCCAAAGAACGATAAACTCGAACAAAAACTTCCTGAGTCAAATCTTCTGCTGTGTCGGAGCGCGAGGTGAAGCGGTACGCGAGGTTGTAAATGCGGCGGGAATAACTCTGCACGATCTCTTCCCACGCCGCGCCGTCGCCCGCGCGACACCTGCGAACCAACTCGGCACCTTCGCTCACTGCCAAAGCCTTAACAGCTCCCACCGTTTCTTCTCCGGGTCCCTGGAGGTCGAATCGTCAAAGGCGCTTTACGACGCCCCCGGAACTAAAGTTCAGCAGAAGTTTGCCACAAAGCCGCGCCGGAAGCACAGGTCGATTTGCGCTTGTTATCGGCGTTTCTTGCCGACAAGTGCGCGGCTGTAGTAGCCTTGCCGACCGGCCCAATATGTTGTGGTTTCAACGCTATCGCAAATACGTCGAGTTCGGCGCCCTGTGCGTGCTCGCCTCGCTCCTTCTCTGGTGGTTTGGCCGGAATCTGGATTGGGTGCAGGTGCGACGCGAGCTCAGCAGCTCAGATCCGTACCTGCTCAGCATCGCCGTACTGCTGATCAGCGCAGCCTACGGCGTTCGAGCATTTCGCTGGAGCGCCCTGCTGAAGCCACTGAGCGCAGCACGCTTGCCCGATCTATTCGCCGCTACAACAATCGGCTTCAGCGCGATATTTCTGGCCGGACGAGCGGGCGAATTCGTGAGACCCGTCGTGCTTTCCATGCGCGATCCGCAAGTCCGACCCAGCGCGTCGCTGGTCACCATCGTAGTCGAACGTATTTACGATATGACCGCGGTCGCACTGATGTTTGCGATCAACCTCGTCTGGTTCAGGCCACCATTTGCGCTCGACATTTCTTTCGAGCAGGTTCGCACAGCGGGTTTCGCTTTGCTCGGCGTAACGCTTCTCGGAATTATCTTCCTCGCGTGGTTCAGAAAGGCGTCGACGACAGTCATTCCGTTCTTCGAACGCTTGTTCTCGCGGCCCTGGATTCCGCAGCGACTTTCGAAACTCGTTTTGCGAATACTCGAACAACTCGCTCAAGCCCTTCGCGTTCTGGTGAACGCGCGCGAGTTGGCGGAGACGATCGGCTGGACGGGCTTGCTCTGGTTCGGCATCGCCCTGGCGAATCTTCTCGTGATGCGCGCATTTCACCTGAACGTCGGATTTCCCGAAACGATTTTCGTGCTCGGCTGGTCGCTGGTAGGTTCACTCGTGCCGACACCGGGCGGCGCTGCCGGCGCGTTCCACGCAGCTACCGCGACAGGATTGTTGTTTCTCGGAGTAAAGAAAGAGACTGCGGCCGCACTCTCGATCGTTCTGCACCTCGTCGATTTTGGTCCGGCATTAATATTTGGACTCGTCTACGTAATCCGCGGAGATCTAACGCTCACGAAATTGCGCGCGATGATCTCACCCGATCAAGTGCTTAAAAAAGAGGCGTAACGCAAATGGAGGTTCAACGAAAATGAAATGTCCATTCTGCGGGTATCTCGAAGACAAGGTCGTTGACTCGCGCGAGTCACGCGAAGGCGACGCAATCCGGCGCCGCAGGGAGTGTTTGAGGTGTGAACGAAGATTCACCTCTTATGAGCGCATCGACGAGATACCCTACATGGTCGTCAAGAAGGACGGTCGCAGAGAAACGTTCGACCGCAACAAAGTAATGGCCGGCTTGTTGCGCGCCTGCGAAAAACGTCCGGTGCCTTCGACAAAGCTTGACAGCATCGTCAATGCGATCGAGAAGTATGTTCAGGAATCGTCGGAACGCGAGCGCCCGACCAGCAAAATCGGCGAGATGATCATGCGACGCTTGAAAGAACTGGATAAAGTCGCATATGTTCGCTTTGCGTCTGTCTATCTGGAGTTTGAAGACGTATCGGAATTCATGACTGAGCTGAAAAACCTTGTGCGGACAAGGAGCAGCAAGTAGTGCCAGGAAAAGGCACAAACTGAGTTTGTGAGTTTGTATCGAGGTGTTTGACGAACCGGGGAATTTGTAATGATCAAACCAATTCGTGCGACCGGACTTGAACGGCTCGAGGTGCAGCGGCTTCGCGACCGTGTCGGACGTCTCTACGCCGCTTTACAGGAAGCCACCGAAGCCGAGAGCCCGCTGGCATCTGGAACGTGGGCGCCGCCCGTAGATCTTTGTGAAACCGAACAGGAGATCTCGATCCGCGTCGAGCTTCCCGGCGTGACTGCGGACCAGATAAACATCGGTCTCACGAACACCAAACTAAGAATCTGGGGTGAAAAGAAACGCCGGCCGAACCGGCGACGAATTATTTCCTACCTTTGCTCCGAACGCAGTTTCGGCAAATTTGGCCGCATCGTGCCGTTGCGCTGGACCGTGTGTATTCGCACCGCCACCGCAGAAGTGAACAACGGTATGCTGCACATTCGCCTTCCAAAGATCGAAGACCGCAGAGGAGAGGAGGTCCTGGTCAAAGTCACCGACGCGACTGGTGAGAAAAGTTAAAAACCCATGCCAATAGCGAAAGAACCAGAGTTTACGGAAGCGATCGAAACCACCGACACCGATCAGCAGTTACAGATTCCAAATGAGCTGCCGGTGCTGCCGTTGCGCGACATCGTGATTTATCCGTTCATGATCGTGCCGCTGTTTGTGTCGCGCGAGAAGTCGATCAGGGCGGTTGACGAAGCGTTGGGAGAGAACAGGATGATTCTCCTCGCTTCGCAAAAGGACCTCGATAAGGAAGAGCCAACGGCTGAAGATCTCTACGCGGTCGGAACTGCCGCGGTCATCATGCGCATGCTGAAGTTGCCTGATGGGCGCATACGAATTCTGGTCCAGGGGCTTGCTCGAGCTCATATCGAATCCGTCGACGCCACTGGTGAGTATCTGCGTGCGCGCGTCAACGTGATGCAGGAAGTGCTTCCTCCTGAGCGTTCGCTGGAAGTCGAAGCGCTCGTGCGCAACGTTCGTGCGTCCATGGAGAAAGCGATCAATCTCGGGAAGAACATTTCGCCCGAGGTGATGGCGATCATTGCAAACCTCGACGACGCCGGACGTCTCGCTGACTTGTCTGCGTCAAATCTCGAACTCAAAGTTGAAGACGCACAATCCGTTTTGGATATTGCCGACACCACTGCGCGGCTGCGACGCGTCAACGATCTGCTGAACAAAGAGATCGAGGTTTTGACTGTCCAACAGGAGATCAATACTCAGGCGCGCGCTGACATCGATCGTTCGCAAAGAGAGTTTTACTTACGACAACAACTCAAAGCCATCCAGAGCGAGTTGGGTGAGGGAAATGAGCTCGGCGAAGAGATCGCGCAGTTTCGAGAGAAGATCGAAGCCGCAAAGATGCCAAAACCCGCTGAAGAAGAAGCAACGCGCCAACTGAAGAAACTCGAGCGCATGCATCCGGACGCAGCCGAAACGGCAACGCTGCGCAACTGGATGGAGATCATGACCGATCTGCCGTGGTCCAGGTCTTCAGTCGACAACCTTGACCTGCAGAAAGCCGAGCGAGTTCTGAACGAAGATCACTACGGACTCGAGAAAGTCAAAGATCGAATTCTTGAAGCGCTTGCAGTGCGCAAACTCAAAGAAAAACCGAAAGGCCCGATTCTTTGCCTCGTTGGACCTCCGGGCGTTGGCAAAACTTCTCTTGGACGTTCAATCGCGAGAGCTTTGGATCGCAAGTTCGTTCGACTATCACTCGGCGGTGTTCACGATGAAGCGGAAATTCGCGGCCACCGTAGAACTTACGTCGGCGCGATGCCGGGAAGAATCATTCAGGCTGTACAGCAGGCGGGCACAAACAATCCGCTGATCATGCTCGACGAGATCGACAAAGTCGGCGCAGACTTTCGCGGCGATCCGTCGTCAGCCTTGCTCGAAGTTCTCGACCCCGAACAGAACAATTCGTTTCGCGATAACTATCTCGGCGTCACGTTTGATCTTTCGAACGTGATCTTCATGACGACTGCAAACGTTCTCGACACGATCCAACCTGCGCTCCGCGATCGCATGGAAGTGATCAGGCTCGCGGGCTACACCGAAGAAGAGAAACGCGAAATCGCCATTCGACACCTGATCCCGAAGCAGATGGAAGAAAACGGGATCACCGCGAAGGATCTGCACATTTCGAGAACCGCGCTTTTAACCATCGTTCAGCAGTACACGCAGGAAGCGGGACTGCGCCAGCTCGAGCGCGAGATTGGAAGGATCTGTCGAAAAGTCGCACGCAAGATCGCTGAAGGTCACAAGGGCGCGATCAGAGTGTCGCTGAAAAACGTGCACGAATTCCTCGGTGCGCCGAAGATTATTCCTGAGGAAGTGTTGAAGAAAGATCAGGTCGGAGTTGCGACTGGTCTGGCGTGGACAGCCGTCGGCGGCGACGTGCTCTTCATCGAAGCGCTGAAGATGAAGGGCAAGGGAAACCTCGTGTTGACCGGACAGCTCGGCGACGTGATGCGCGAGTCGGCGCAAGCCGCCTACTCCTACATGAAGTCCCGGGCGAAAGAACTGGACATCCCCGAGGACGACTTCAACAACTACGATTTGCACATCCACATTCCCGAAGGTGCAATTCCGAAAGACGGGCCGTCGGCAGGAATCACACTCGCGACAGCGATGGTTTCGGCATTATCAACGCGTCCCGTTCGCAAAGACGTAGCAATGACGGGCGAGATAACGCTGCGTGGGAATGTTCTTCCGATTGGTGGTGTCAAGGAGAAGGTGCTGGCGGCGCGGCGGGCGCGGGTCACGACGATTATCCTACCGCAGCAGAACCGCAGGGACATGGACGAGGTGCCGAAAGAACCTTTCAAAGACATCCGCTTCGTTTTTGTGGATAATATGCGACAGGTTTTTCGGGAGGCACTCGGCGAAAAAGTCGTGCCGCCGGCCAGCCCGGGACCGCGTCCTCAGCGACTGCCGCAGCCCGCCAGTGCGCCGCGGCCTGCTTGACTTTGATGCGGTCAGATTACGAGAACAACCAGAAACGAGTGTGTTGTATCTTAGTCACGACTGTCACGATATTAACTTTTCAAGGAGTTTTCTGAATGGTGTCTTCAAGCCGGAGCTATGTTTCTGTTCTTCTCGCCGTTATTGCACTCGTTCTAGCGTCATCCGCCAATGCGTTCTCGCAGGAAGCCAGTTCAAAGGTAACAATCAAAAACTTCGGGCAAATGGATGATCGGTTTTTCCGTGGCGCCCAACCGAAGGAAGGTGACTACAGCCAGTTGGCCGCGCTTGGGATCAAGACAGTCATCGATTTGCGCGACGATCCGGAAGCGTATGAGAAGCAGAATGTAGAAGCTCTCGGAATGCATTATGTAAACATTCCGATGATTGCGAAGAAGTATCCTGAGTCGTCACAGGTCGAACAGTTTTTGAAGCTCGTCGACGATCCGTCGACTGGAAAGTTTTTCGTACATTGCGCGGGCGGCCGGCACCGCACGGGCGTGATGGGCGCGGTTTATCGCTTCAATCATTACAACTGGGACTTCGAAAAGGTTTACTCCGAAATGAAGAAGTACGACTTCTACACTCGTTGGGGACACGGCGATTTCAAGAAGTTCGTCGAGGACTACGCCGAGACTCATCACAACAAAGCGACCACCGCGACCATCACGACGACGGGAGTAAATTAGAAAAAGTTTAGCCGCAGATGAACGCGGATGACGCAGATCAAATCTGCGTCATCCGCGTTCATCTGCGGCTAAACACTTACTGGTACAAGTAAGAGTAGCTCTTCTTCTGATCCCACTCGATTCCCTGAACGTTCTGCCCATCGATCGCGAGGATGTCAGCACTGATCTCATCCGTGCTGACCGTCGGGCTCACATCAACTGAATACACAATGCTCCCGGGCGAGTCCTCAGTCGCTTCTCGGTCAACAGCTCGCAGCTCCTTATCGAAACCGTGTTGCTTGAACACGTCTCGCAGAGCCTTCTGCGTCGACACGACATTCTTTGTCATCACTTTCAACTCCATCGATCTAAAAATCAGCTCCGGCTCCCGCCACTCCAACAACCAGAGCACGATCAACGAGAACAACGCCAACACGACCGCAAGGTCCCAGCGCCCAACACCTGACGACAATCCCAGCGCAAGGCTGATCAGCAGCACAGTGATCTCTTTGGGATCGCGAATGTTGGTCCTGAATCGCACCAGCGAAACAGCCGCGAAAATACCGAACGCGCGTGCCGCGTTGTCGCCGACGATGATCATCAGCGCAGCCGCGACGATCGCGAGCAGGATCTGTGTTTGCGAAACGTAAGGATTGCGTTTGAGCGCAAGAATTCGTTTACGCGGACGAAACGCGAGCGCCGCTCCCAACAACGCAGCGAGAACAAAGCGGGCAGTGATTCGTCCCATCGTTTCAGCCCAACTGTCGCCGCTTGCGTATGCAGTGGTGTGCTGGCTGCCGAATAAACGATCGATAAAGGTGTCGCCAATGGCCGTCGATGGTCCAGCCGCAGTGCGTTCATCGCGCGCGCCCAATACTGCATCTGGCGCGGGAGTTTGCGTGGCTGTCGCAGGAGTCGAACGTTCCGGAGTTGTGCGCCTGCCGCCCGTCACAAAATAGACCACAAGCGCGCTCAGCACGACCACTCCGGCGAAAACCACGATCAGCGTAAATACTTCTTTTCGTCTTTGGCTTCGCATTGCGGTTAATTTCTGCCGATGTGAACACCGGGCGTCAGACTCATCAGTTCATTCGTTCGCGCTCGCACTGTTCGCGCGAGCAGGTTCACTTGAGACGGACTGTAGTTCGCAGCTCGAAAAGCATCCTGAATTTGCCGATCGCTCAGTTGCGATAACAAACTGCCGACCCACTGTGCGTCCTGCACGCTGATGTCTTTCAGCAGTCCGCGATTCTTGCCACCGAAGTGCAGCACAACACGATCGCCTTTGACCTTCTCCAGAAACTTCGACTTCGCATACTTGCCTGGGTTGTTACGGCTTCTCGTCAGCCGCCATAAGATTGGCGTCGTGCTCGCGTGACCAAACGTCGCGCCAAGATCGCTGATCATGTAGAGAAGTTCGTCGCTGTTATCTCCGCTAATGTCGACGATAACGTTGTTTGAATCTTTCAAGTCCCAGTTGTTGATGAGCGCCATCATGATCTTCAAGCCCTGATACTCGGGCCTGCCGACAAACGGATTGCGTTTCCACTTCCACTCGCCCATTCGATCCCAATTTTCAGGACGTGCTTCGAACCGGACGTTCGTGAAAGTTCCTTTGCCGGGTATCGTTACGCGCGGCACGAGATAATTCACTTCGGTCGCATAGCCGAGTCCCCACAGCAGCCTCACCGCTGACGTTTCGGATTGCGCTTCGTTCCCGATCTTTGCGACCCACTCACGTCCGGAGCCGTCGCGAACGCGGTACTTCTTCGAGTAGCCGCCCTTCTCTTCTTTTATGAACGTGATGCGCCGCAGATCCGGACGCATCTCTGATCCGCCCGGTCCAAGCAAGAGGTCACGCTGCGAGATGTCACTCGGCGCTTGCCAGAGAACGGGTGTCCCCGTTGGTTGTTTTTTCTTTTTCTTTTGTGCGAAACCGGTTTCGATCGAAGTGATGTTGAGCAGCAGTGCGAAAATAACCAGCGCCCACACCTTACGCGTGCGATTCATAACTCCTCCAGTTGTGAAAGGGGGATCAGTGAAGGGGAACGCTGTTACTTCAATCGATACCGGGGCGACCGATGAAATATGTTTGCGCGTTGAAGGCTTCCGAGCCCTGATCGATCGGCAGATACCTGCCGTCGGGTTTCAGCTCGCGCGCTTTCGTGTTGTCACTCAAATATGCTTCGAGCAACACGTCTCTCAAGTAACGTTTCGACTTTGGATCAGTTACCGGCGCTACTACTTCGATTCGATGTTTCAGATTTCGAGACATCCAGTCGGCGCTGCCGATGTAGATCTGATCGTTGCCGCCGTTTGAAAACCAGAACACGCGACTGTGCTCGAGAAAGCGGCCCACCACACTTCGCACCGTGATGTTCTCCGACAAACCGGGAATGCCGGGCCGCAACATGCAGATGCCGCGCACGATCAGGTCCACTCGCACGCCAGCCTGCGAAACTTCGTAAAGCTTTTCGATGATTTGCAGATCTGCGAGACGGTTAAACTTCGCGATGATGTGTGCTGGTCTGCCTGCGCGCTTGTGCTCGATTTCGCGATCGAAAAGGTCGTTAAGCTTTTCACGCAGATCCACGGGTGCGACCATGAGACGTCGATAATCAGTCTGCTCTGAAAAACCGGTGAGATAGTTGAACAACTCAGTGGCGTCCCGACCAATTGCATCGTCGACCGTAAACATTCCGAGGTCCGTGTACGTGCACGACGACGTCGGGTTGTAGTTTCCGGACGCGATGTGGACGTAACGCTTGAGCGTGTCGCCTTCACGCCTGACGACGAGCGTTAGCTTGCCGTGAGTCTTGAGACCGAGAATACCGTAGACCACGTGAACGCCCGCCTGGTCCAGTTTGCGCGCCCACTCGATATTGTGTTCCTCGTCGAAACGAGCTTTGAGCTCGATCAGCGCAGTAACTTGTTTGCCTTGCTCGGCCGCGCGAATCAAAGCGGGCGGAATCGGCGACTCCGGACCAGTCCGGTAAAGACAGATCTTGATCGCGACGACCTCAGGATCTTCAACTGCCTGGTTGATGAATCCGGTTACGCAGTCGTACGAATCGTACGGATGATGCAGTAGACGATCCTTGTCACGGATAGCGTCGAAGATCGAATCGTACTCTTCGAACCACTCGGGAACTCTCGGGCTGAACGGAACGTCTTTCAAGTCCGGCCGATCGCAGTCGAAGAGTGACATCAAGTCCTGCAAGTGAAGTGGACCATCAAAAACGTAAACGTCCTCCGGCCCCAGATCCAACGAGGAGGTCAGATACTCGATCATTTCCGATGGCATGTCAGGCGAAACTTCGAGACGTACAGGACTACCAAACTTTCGCTGGCGCACCTCTTCCTGGATGACACTGAGCAGATCTTCAGCCTCTTCCTCTCTGATCTCGATGTCAGCATCGCGCGTCACACGAAACATGTGACATGGTCCAGGATCCATTCCCGGAAACAGTGCTTGTATGTTTGCTTCAATGATGTCCTCGAGCAATACAAAACGAGAGCTTGAAGATCTCACCCGCACAAGTCGCGGCACAACTGACGGAACTTTTATTCGCACAAATCGCGAGTCGCCGTCTTTTCGCCGGCTAATAGACCTCACGTCTTTTGGCGCATGGACCATCAAACCGATGTTGACGCTGAGCGGAGAGATGTACGGAAAAGGATGGCTTGGATCAACTGCAAGCGGAGTCAGGATCGGAAACACCTTTTCGATGAAATATTCGTTGAGACTTTCCTGCTCGTGACGCGACAGCGAGTCGTATGGAACAAGCGCGATTCCAGTTTCCTCGAGCTGCGGGATTATGCCTTCGCGCAAACAACGAGCCTGCTCGTTGACGAGGCCCAAAACTCGTTCTCTGATCTTCGCCAACTGCTCCGCCGGCCCTAAGCCATCCGCGGAAATGACGTTCGCATCGTCGAGTTCCTCTTTGAGCCCGGAGACGCGAATCATGAAAAACTCGTCCAGGTTCGACGAGAAAATCGACAGAAACTTCAGCCGTTCGAGCAGTGGATTGCGTTCGTCGAGCGACTCTTCCAACACGCGCGCGTGAAATTCTAAAAGACTCAGCTCGCGGTTGAAGAACAACTGTGACTTGGCTGCGACCGGTGCGATCTCGGCCCGTCGCGGGAAGTCATGTACCGTGGGTTCTCTTTTGACGACTGTAGACATAGGTTTCCGGGTAATTCGTTATTGAACAAGTAGATTCCTGCCGGAAGAGTGGCAAGCAGTGTTCCATCCTGGACTACGAGGTTAGATCGCGTGGTAAGAGTTGCTCTTTTACGAATTTAGCCATTTTGTTACGAAACAGAGTCAAATCTAATCTGTACGGAATTGGTCCGTGTCAGTGGCTCACAAACGCCACAAAATTCTGCAACGGGAGGGACTCTCAGAGCGTTAAGTAAACCAGTCTGCGCAACCGATGCTCGACGACGCGCATCAGTATTTCGCACGACGGATTTGTAGTGGAAAAACTTACTGTTTAGTCGTGTATTTCAACTCAGGCGTTTGATTGACACCCTAAAAAACCGTGTGGTAACCTCCAACCTGATTTGGCTCCGACTACGTGAGTCCTTTGTAGTATCCCAAATCATAGAGGAGCCACCAGCTACGCAATTAAGGAGTACGACGAATTTGATGTCAGCGAGCTTCCCTCGTTTGATGGCCCGTTCCGCTTTACTAACGGTGCTCATCGGTTGCGCGACCAATAGTTTCGCCCAGATTCCTGTCGCCTCGTCTGCGCGCACAATCCCAACTGAAGTAGAACAGTCGGAAGGTCGCATTACGCAGATCATGACGCGTGCGGAAGATCACTTCCGCAGAGGCAAGCTCAATCTGGAAGACAACAAACGTGAGCAGGCTCGTGAAGAGTTTGATAAAGCAGTCGATTCAATTTTGGAGTCGGGCTTTGACGTCAGAGCGAGTCAGCGTTTGCAAACGTACTACCTCGAATTAGTCGAGCGCATTTACCGCGAAGAGGTTCCTTCGCAACAACCGATCGGACCGAACGCAGTCAACAGTCAGCTCGTCGCGCAGAATACGCAAGACCCCGCCACTCAAAAGCCGGCGCCACCGCCGCAAATTGGTTTTCGCGATCAGAAGTTTGAACCTTCGCCGCTTGATGAGTTGAGCAAGCTGGTTCTCACCGATAGCGAGAAGGAAGTTTCGGGTGAAGATCTTTTGGCGCTGGAACAAGCGCAGAAGAACGTCAATTTTTCATTTACTCTTAATCCATTAATTCAGCAATACATCAATTACTACCAGGGCCGTAATCGGGCCACGATGGAAAATGGGCTGCGGCGTTCCGGTCAGTTCATGAAACTCGCGCGCAAGATTTTCGCGGAAGAAGGTGTTCCGCTCGACGTCACGTGGTTGGGTCAAGTGGAAAGCGCCTGGAAGACGAAAGCTGTTTCGTGGGCGTCCGCATCCGGCCTCTGGCAGTTTGTTCCGAGCACCGGCCGTCGATTCGGTTTGCGACAAAACGCTTACATCGACGAGCGCAATAGCATCGAGCAGTCGACTCGCGCATCGGCCCGTTATCTGAAGTGGCTTGCCAATCGTTACAACGGAAACTGGGAATTGGCGATGGCGGCATACAACACGGGCGAGGGAAATATCGATCGAGCCATCGCGCGCGCGGGTACTGCCAACTTCTGGATGATTTATCCGTACATCGCTGCCGAGACGCGCAACTATGTTCCGAACATTCTCGCGGTGATCCTGATCGCAAAGAATCCCGAGAAGTATGGATTCAAAGGTGTTAAGCCGGATGCTCCGTGGTCGTACGACGTCGTCAGAGTTCCAACAGCAACCGGTCTGCAACTGATTGCCGATGCGACCGACACGAGCGTCGATCAAATTCGCAATTTGAATCCCGAGTTGAGACGCGATGTCACGCCGCGCGGCGACACGTACGACGTGCGAATACCTGCGGGCCGCGCGAAACACTTTGCAGCGTTGATCTCGAGGATCGCTCCCGAACGACGTGAGTCGGCGAGATTGATTTCAGTCGCGCCGGGTGAAGACTGGCAGAGCGTTGCAAATCGAACCGGCATCAGCGTGACGAATCTTCAGGCGATGAATAGCGGCGTCGATCTTAAGTCGACGACGAAGCTTGTCGCGCCGAGCGGCGGTGTGAAACTCACCAAGTGGGTGAGGTCGACCACGCCGAATTCCACGGAAGCTGCTGCTCCTGGAATCGAAACGGTGCGTGCGCGCAAAGGCGACACGATCGCGAGAATCGCAGCGTCGCGTAGTCTCGATGCTAACGATGTGGCGCGGCTGAATGGGATTCCGGTTGACTCTGAGCTTCGTGCCGGTCAGCAGATCAAGGTTCCGTCAGCAGCGGCTGCACCGTCGCGCCGTCGATAATCTTGTAAATCTTTTTTAATCCTGAAATCTTGTAAAAGAAGCTGACTTTAGTTTTCTGCATCCTCACATTGAATCAAGGAGCCACCTCACATGCTCTTCAGAACACTCTCGGCCGCCGTCTATGGAATAGACGCCGATCTCGTCGACATCGAAGTCAATCTAACTCCGGTTCGTGGTGACAGCGATCAGTCGCCGCCTGTCACAATCGTCGGTCTTCCGGACGCAGCCGTGCGCGAGTCGCGTGAACGCATACGCGCGGCAATTCAAAACTGCGGCCACTTCTTTCCATTTCAAAAGACGACGATCAATCTCGCGCCCGCGGATGTTCGCAAAGAGGGCGCGAGCTTCGATCTGCCGATCGCGTTGGGAATTCTTGGCGCAAACGGTGAGCTCGCTGAACGCCACAATCTCATTCACGTCTTATGCGTTGGCGAGCTTTCGCTCGACGGTCGCGTACGTCCGATCAAAGGCGCGCTACCGATCGCGATGCTCGCGCGTGAAGGATCGATTCGTCACCTGATACTTCCTGAAGAGAATGCGAAGGAGGCGGCGGTAGTTGCGGGAGTGAATGTCTATCCAGTCGCGGATCTTCGCACCGCAGTGAATCTGGTGGCTGACTTACGTTCGCCTAATGCGCCTGAGCCGATGCGAATCGACGTCGCCGCTATACTCGGAAGAACAGGACACTACAAAGTCGACTTCAAAGAAGTACGTGGGCAAATGTCGGCCAAGCGCGCGTTGGAGATCGCGATCGCGGGTGGCCACAACATCCTGCTCATCGGTCCACCAGGTTCGGGCAAGACGATGCTGGCGAAACGTCTGCCGACGATCATGCCGCCGCTCGAGTTTGAAGCCGCGCTCGAGTTGACGAAGATCCATTCCGTAGCTGGTCTGACGGGGCGCTCAGGACTCGTCACCGAACGTCCATTTCGCGCGCCACATCACACGATCAGCGATGCTGGACTAATTGGCGGTGGTAGTTTGCCGCGGCCCGGAGAAGTTTCACTGGCGCATCAGGGCGTGTTGTTTCTCGACGAGTTGCCCGAGTTTGATCGCACTGTACTTGAAGTGTTACGACAGCCTCTCGAAGATCAACAAGTAACCATAAGCCGTGCTTCGATGTCGTTGACCTTTCCAGCTTCATTTTTATTAGCAGCCGCGATGAACCCGTGCCCTTGTGGTTTTTGGAATGATCCGACACGCGAGTGTCGTTGCTCACCAAACCAGATTCAACGCTACGTCGGCAGGATCTCCGGACCACTGTTGGACCGGATCGACATTCACATCGACGTTCCCGCAGTGAAGTTTCGCGAGTTGCGCGGAGAAGCTGCGCCTGAAACTGACGCATCGACCACGACTCGCCAACGTGTAATCAACGCTCGCGAACGTCAACAACGTCGCTTCGCCGGCGAGAAGATCTTCGCCAACGCAGCCATGACACCACGTATGATTCGCAACTTCTGCCACATCGATTCGCAGAGCGAGAAGATGCTCGAGAACGCGATGCGACGCCTCGGCCTGTCAGCCCGCGCCTACGATCGCATTCTGAAAGTCAGCCGCACGATCGCGGATCTGGAAGGGGTTGAAGCTATTAATTCGAATCACGTTTCCGAAGCCGTCGGCTACCGCTCCCTCGATCGCACTTACTGGACGTAGGGTCTTGTCGCGACTGTCGATGGTCTTCCGATTCAATTAGACAAAGAATTTGTCGTTGACATAGGACCAACGCAGTAGTAAAGTGCCGCTCCCTCGCGCTTCCCCCGTGCGGTAAAAACTTAAACGTCTACCTCGTTATCTCAGCACACACGACTACTAGGGCAATCAAGCGGTTACTGGGTTCAAACTCTACCGGAGAACTCATCATGTACCTATCCGTTGCTCACCGTCGCAGTTTGCGAATCGCTATTGCGTTAACAGTATTGGTCATGCTGTTACCGCTACCTGGTATCTCATCACTGATATCCGGCGCCGCTCAGGGTCTCCGCGAAGAACGAAAACCAAAGCCGAAGCCTGGAAAGCCCGAAGGTGTGTTGCCCGACCTGGAAGAGATAAAGAGCGAGTCACAGATCGAACGAGAGCCGGTGCCGCCGATTCCTTCAACGATGCGATCGCCGAAAGCTCCGTTGCAGCCGTGGGATGGCAAGCGTGTTGGCGATCCCGGTGCGCACGGAACCGAACGTGGTGATGCTGGCTCAATGTTGGCCTCCAATATCGCTCGAAACGATCGAGGTCACAACGACAAAACTCGCCGCGCGCACGCGCGGTCGCGAGTGAATGCTCCGCCGCTGCTGGATGATGCATTTGTGCAGAACTTCTTCTATTGGGCCGTACAGCACGTACCTTACGCTAACGAGAACACCTTTTGGAATGACCAGTTTCGGGTGGCTTATGCGCAGGGGCAGACGTCAGTCATGCTGGCCGGTGTTGCATTGGGAAAGACGCTGTTTGAATCCGCTGAGTATGCGGCACGCAATCGAAACGATCACTGGTATGTTTACGACCTCTACAAGACTTTTTTGATGCGCGAGCCAGATCCGTCGGGCTGGGCTTACTGGGAAAGTGTCGTCCCTGTCAATGGACGTGAGAATGTGCGCCGCGCGTTTGAAGTATGTCCTGAATTTGCAGGCATCATCGCCAGCATCGTTCCAAACGGCTCAGCCACCGCGAATGCCGCTTCGCTGGTTTCAGCCCGTGTGGACCCACGGAATCAGCCTGGCAATGGCATGCTGACACGCGATGTGAGTTGGAGTGTGCCGCTGTTGAGTTTACGGGGACGAGCGGGATTGGATCTCGGTCTCGCGCTCTCTTACTCCTCAATGGTGTGGACCCGTTCTGGTCCATACATGCATTTCGATGAAGACAATGGTTTTCCCAGTCCCGGATTTCGGCTTGGCTTTCCCTTCGTATAGTGTAAAGTCTTCGACGCACAAACTGCGAAGAATGTGTTTTTAATGATTACGCCGGCTGGTCGCCGCGTGGAACTGCGACAGGTAGGTTCGTCGAACATTTATGAAGCCGCCGACTCGTCTTATCTGCAATTGACGGACAACAGTCCGTATTTGACGGTGCGCTCCACGGACGGCACGCAGCTCAGTTTTACTGAGATCAATAACGAATTCAGTTGCACACAGGTAAAAGATCGCAACGGCAACTACATCACGATCAATCACAATTACCTGGGTCGCATCAGCACCATTACTGACACACTGGGCCGTGTGATCACGTTTAACTACGACGGCAATATGAACCTGTTGTCGATCACGCAGGCTTGGAGCGGGCAGCCGTCTCACCAGTGGGTGAGTTTCGGCTGGGGCACGCGCACGATGCAGTCGAGTTTTTCCGATAGCACGCTGCGAGGAGTTATCGGCACCGCGAACGGCATGGTGATGCCGGTGATCACGCAGGTTAATCTGAATGACACTTCGTACTTCACCTTTGATTACACCAACTCGCTACAGGGATCAGCCATCAGGAACTACTTCGGCACGCTCGAGCGCAACGCCACGACGTTTACCTACGAAGTACCCGCAGGCGACGCGCCCCGTCTAG
>Ga0157373_10000650_pt1 | contig 27304 bp, 31 predicted proteins | sample C65metaG_FD_113460 | JGI IMG/M metagenome (GOLD analysis project Ga0157373, IMG submission 113460) | Corn rhizosphere microbial communities from Kellogg Biological Station, Michigan, USA - C6-5 metaG | ecosystem: Host-associated > Plants > Roots > Rhizosphere > Soil | place: USA: Michigan... | reverse complement strand
GGGCGAACGCGACCGCTTCCTTGTTCTCGTTCACCACCAAGAAGATCTTGGAGCGCTGCTGCTCGAGGTTAACGCGCAGGAAGTCTCTCGACTTGTCCAAGTCGTCAGGCAGCTCATAGAACATTCGGTACTGGTTGAAGAGGTTTGCGGCACTGTCCACGTTCTGGCGGGTGCATTCAATGACTTCCATGTGCGGCTCCCTTGTTGATTGGGAGAAAGATTCTGATCCAGACCGCCCGCGCCTTGCAACGATCCGTGCATAGATAATGCGAACGTGATTAGGGGCGTGTCTGAGCCGATCTTCTGCGAAGGCACCCCAGCGATACACTCCTCGCCTTACTTTCTCGTGTACCCCGGGATCTCAGAAACAGCCCAATTTATCGACGACAAAGGGACTGTATACGCCCTTCCGTCAGCAAAAATCGCGCAAAATGAAGTGGAGCACTGAATAATTCTAAACTCGGAAGGCGCGTCCGCATCTGGTGCTTTCATCATCAATCTGGGCGAGGTGAGAAAACGACCCTTGACGTCCAGCTCGGCCATTTCTCGGCCCGCATCGTAGAAGGGCGAAACCATTAAAGCTAGGAGAGAGGAAATCAGGAACAGCACGGCGAACAACCCGTAGCACAGCACGAAGATATAGATGGATATATTCCTCCAGGATCTCAGAAACGAAGTTTTTCTGACCGCTGAAGGTTCAGGGCGGCCATTAGCATTTGCGGGTATGTACTTATCGTTCAGATAACCTGTCAGGTATTGGATACCTCCGAATATCAAGCTTAGACCAACGACTGTCCCCAAGGCCCAAAGCCAGTGCTTGCCTAAGGAGTTAAATCCAGAGACGAACCAACCAAAGATCACTCGAAACCAAGCGACTGCAGCAGCGCCGATGAAGTCCGTTCCCTGAAGAGGAAACATTGATGACTCAAGGTTTAGGTATGAGAGATACCCGTCGTGGTAAGCCTGGCCATTGAGATAGAAAACTGGTGCGGAAATAGCTAACGCCAACGTTCCTAGTTTCCCCCATGCGATTACTGTGGCTGGCCTCTCGCGTGCAGGCTCTACTACAGGGTTCTGATTTTGCTGTGCAGTCAAGGTATTCATTCCATTGTCAGCAGTGCGCTTTCTACTCGGGTGTTGCCTATTATGCCGAGTCTAAAGCAGTGCTTGCCATTCGGGGCTTTGAGCCGCAGCGGAATCGCGACAATGACGTCCTCCTCCGAATGACACTCAGCCAAGTACGCCAGCGCACTAGGCCGGCAGAACCACCCCGCCAGCTCGATGACTGACTCGTTAGGGTTCGTCCAACAAATGATACGGACATCTCTCGATGCTCGCAGCCTGTACCTAGTCGTTCCTTGATCGAATTGTTGGCTATCCTGCTGGGAGGCGGCGGACGAATTCACCTAGCTTGAAGGGACTTCGCCTCGCCGGCGCAGCGGGGCTTGTGTGCTCTTCATGTGCGCTATCCACGCTTGAACAGCCATACATAACGCAACCACTCATAGCTCCTAGATGAGTGCGTTAGGGTACGGCTACCGCGCCCTCCAAGGGATCATGCTGACCTCAGCAACGTTACAGGGAGAGTTTCAATGTCTGGTGCTTCCGATTACCGCTTAACCTGGTTGTGGCGCCATGCCTTCGTTAATCCACAAGTGGACATCACATCCCTGGAGCAGGAGTTTTTTCGGGACAGATATCTGGCTATGCGAGACAAATCAGCGCAGTTGGTAAGTCAAATAGCGGGAGCAATGCCAGGTATGACAGTCCATGACGTCAGTCATCTCGACGCTCTATGGGAGACAGCGTCACTGGTTTCGGAAGGAGCATTGACCGACTCCCGCCGAAGCTTTCGTGTTCGGAGCAAGTGTGCTCTTGCATGATTCGGCAATGAGTCGTAAGCGTCCGGCGAACTCACCTTCCGAACGCCAGCATTAAGGGCGATGGTGTCCGCGTATTTTTAAGCGGACGCGATCACCCTTATCGTCAGGATTTCCATGCGCCAACGAAGCTCCTATCCAAAACCATTCAAAGCCAAAGTCGTTCAGGAATGCCTGCAACCTGGCGCAACCGTGTCCAGTGTCGCCATCAGCTACGGCATCAACGCCAATGTCATCCGCAAATGGGTGCCGCTTTATCGAGACCAGCCCGCCCCAACTTCGCTACCGGCCTTTGTGCCACTGATGGCCCCCCCTAAACGGCCAGCCGAAGCGTCAGTCATCATTGAGTTGCCCATGGCCGGGCAAGTGATCACGGTGAAGTGGCCAACCTCAGATCCTGAGGGCTGCGCGCAGTTTATTCGGGCTGTCGCCCAATGATCCGCATTGATGCGATCTGGCTGGCCACCGAACCGATGGATATGCGCGCCGGTACCGAGACGGCATTGGCTCGGGTGATCGCGGTGTTCGGTGCGGCGAAGCCGCACTGCGCTTATCTGTTCGCCAATCGCCGGGCCAACCGGATGAAGGTGCTGGTGCACGATGGCGTGGGAGTCTGGCTCGCCGCGAGACGACTGAACCAAGGCAAGTTCCACTGGCCCGGCATTCGCCACGGCGGTGAGGTCGAACTCGACAGCGAAACAACTCCAGGCATTGGTGCTGGGCCTGCCGTGGCAGCGCGTCGGTGCAGGCGGTATGATCAGCATGCTGTAAACGCCGGCCATTTGGCCGGTCTACTTGTCGTCGCATCGCGCCTGCTCTGGCACAATCGGCGGTATGACTTCCTCGCCCAACCTCGACCAGATGACCCCGGGACAGCTTCGTGCCTTGGCGGCACAAGCGTTGCAGTTGCAGTTGCAGTCCCAGGTCGAGGCGATGAGCTGGAAGATCCAAAACGATGAAACCATCATCGAACAGCTCACGTTCGAAATCGCCCTGCTCAAACGCCACAAGTTTGCCAAGCGCAGCGAGCAAATCAGCCCGGCGCAAGGCAGCTTGCTGGATGACCTGCTCGATACAGACCTTGAAGCTATCGAGGCCGAACTGAAACAGCTTCTTCCCGCTTCGTCACAGGCCGAGCCACGGCAATCGCCCAAACGTGCACCATTGCCGCCGCAGTTTCCGCGCACCGTGATTCGTCACGAACCAGAAAGCACCCAGTGCGCTTGTGGCTGCCAACTTCAGCGCATCGGCGAAGATGTCAGCGAAAAGCTGGATTACACGCCAGGCGTGTTCACTGTCGAGCAACATGTGCGTGGCAAATGGGCCTGCCGTCAGTGCGAAACCCTGATTCAGGCGCCGGTGCCAGCGCAGGTCATCGACAAAGGTATTCCAACCGCAGGCCTGCTGGCCCACGTGATGGTGGCTAAGTTTGCCGATCACTTGCCGCTCTACCGGCAGGAGAAAATCTTTGGCCGTGCCGGGCTGACGATTGCTCGCTCGACCTTGGCCCAGTAGGCCGGACAAACTGGCGTGCGGCTCCAGCCGTTGGTGGATGCACTGCGTGAAGCGGTGCTGAACCAGGGCGTGATTCACGCCGACGAAACACCGGTTCAAATGCTTGCGCCAGGCGAGAAGAAAACCCACCGGGCCTACGTCTGGGCTTACAGCACGACGCCGTTTTCGGCACTGAAAGCAGTTGTGTATGACTTCAGCCCCAGTCGTGCCGGCGAACATGCGCGTAACTTCCTGGGCGACTGGAGCGGCAAGTTGGTCTGTGACGACTTCGCAGGCTACAAAGCCGGTTTTGAGCAGGGCATCACTGAAATCGGCTGCATGGCCCACGCCCGTCGCAAGTTTTTCGATCTGCATGTGGCGAACAAAAGCCAGCTGGCCGAGCAAGCGCTGCACTTGATAAGCGGCTTGTACGAGATCGAACGCCAGGCGCGGGACATGAGCGATGAAGATCGTTGGCGAATACGTCAGGAATTGGCGGTACCGATCAGCAAAACACTGCATGAGTGGATGTTGGCCCAACGCGACCTTGTGCCCAACGGATCAGCCACGGCCAAAGCCCTCGATTACAGCCTCAAACGCTGGGTAGCGCTGATGCGCTACCTGAACGATGGAGCTGTGCCGATCGACAACAACCAAGTCGAGAACCAGATACGGATATGGGCACTCGGACGCTCGAACTGGTTGTTTGCCGGGTCGCTACGTAGCGGTAAGCGGGCCGCTGCAATCATGAGCCTGATCCAGTCGGCGCGTATGAATGGACATGATCCGTATGCCTATCTCAAAGATGTGCTGACACGGTTGCCGACACAGCGAGCCAGTGAGATCGGGCAATTGCTACCGAATCAATGGATGCCGGCCTGCTGAATAATGAATCGCCCCGAAGCAGAAGCTTGGAGCGATTCAGATTACAGCCCTAGGCGGGCAGACTCAGGTGCAGCAAGGGTAAGGGGTGGCCCTCGCCATACAGCGGAGAACGACCTGTTTGAACAAAACCGATATGTAAATAGAACCCTACCGCTTCGGGGTTCTGTTCATTCACATCAACACTCATCTGACCGGCATTACGAATGCCAGCCCCAACGAACCATCTAGAGCTGCATTACAGCGAGCGCTCTGCGCAGGGGCTCGTCGGATATCTGAATAGGGCCGTGAAATGGCACATCCATGTCCAATACAAGGTAGACAGAGCCCGCGATGAGCAATGACGAGATGATGAACATTCCAATCACCATCGAGTTTTGGGGAGCGCGGTATCCAAAACTGGCGAATATGAGTGTCAACCAAGCAACCAGCATCCCAATCAAAGGGCCTGGAATCGCTCCCTCTGACTGCTCGACGATCCTCCAGCGTTGTTCAATGAGCGAGTGATATTGCTGACGGATATCCTGAAGCATCGTTTCATGGAAGCGATCCGGGGGCTTGATGCTGGTCAAAGACTTGCCTATGTCATCCAGGTATTTAGCTGCTTCGCTGTTGCGATGCTGCAATGCCTCGTCACCTCGATACGGGTTCTCGATAGCGTGCTCAAGATAGGTGATCAGACGGTTGCGCGTGTCTTGTGTCGCATCCCCATAGCCTCGCAGCGTCCGGTCAAAAATAATCAGGCTGGTTGCATACCCATGGAAGTTTGCATCAATGGACTCGAAGGTGTTCTTGGCAGAGTTGATCATCAGACCAAACACCAGCGATGTCATGACCACAAAAATGTTGGCTACCAAGCGAATGACGGCGTTGGTGTCGTCATCCCTGTGGTGGGATGCCAGCTTAGGGTACCAATGCATCATGAAAAGCGAAGCAGCAACCAGGCAACCGAAAATGGCCAGTGCGATCCAGAGAGAGTTCATGCATCGGCGCCCTGAAAAAGTTGAGTCAAGTCTTGAAGAATAGACTGTCGTGCACCCTCGATGTTTTCCTCTTCAGATATAGGTTTGGCATATGAGAAATGATCAGATAACGGGTCGTAAACCGGCGTTGGTACAGGGCCGCTAGGTGAGGCAAGCTGCCATCGAAACTGGAGTAGGGCAAAGATTCGCAAGTTGTGTTTACCGTCCGCTTACAACACAATGGCGTCAGGAAGATGTAATGCCTGCACGGATACCATGAAGCTGACCAGCGATTATGTCTGTTTTAATGCAAAGATCTTGAAAGTTAGAGGTGCCGGCCGCTAAGGCGTTCCGGAAGACCTCATCCTATAATTTTCCGAACTCTGCGGGCTTCTTTGATATAGGTCAGATGCTAGGGATAATGCCGCCGTCGACACGAATAACCGAGCCCGTTACATAGCTTGCCCGTTCGCTGGCAAGGAAAGTCACGACATCAGCATACTCATCTGGTGTGCCGTAACGGCCTAGGGGGATAGTCGCCGCACTATGAGATTTTATCTCATCAACGCTTCGGCCTTCCCGGCTTGCTCGAACTTCGTCCAACATTTTTGTGCGTGCTGTACTGATCCGACCAGGCACCACAACGTTTGACGTTATACCGTCTTTAGCCACATCTCTAGCCAAAGTTTTTGACCAACCCAGCAGGGATGACCGAGCGGCGTTAGACAATGCTAGGTTGGCAATAGGCGCGACCACGCCTGAAGAGGTACTGGTAATGACTCGCCCCCATCCTCGCTCTCGCATGCCCGGCAGGACTAGGTCAGTGATACCGATCACGGAGATGACCATTGACTCAAATGCCTCACGCCAATGCTGCGAGCTTTGCCCGAACGCAGGCCCTGGCTGGGGCCCTCCCGTATTGTTGATCAATATGTCGATCCCTCCAACTTCGGCTAAGATCGCTTGAACTTCCTCACGGCATCGCTCAGCATCACGAAGATCCCAGTTAAAGATTTTTGCTTCGCCTCCCAAGCCCTGAATCTTTTCTGCAATAGCCCTTAAAGCGGACTCATTACGCCCTGCAAGGCATACCGAGCAACCTTCCTTTGCTAATGCAAGCGCGATAGCGCCACCTAAGCCGCCGCTCGCACTGAGTACAAGCGCGCGCTTACCTTTGATACCTAGATCCATGTCTGCTCCAAATGTTTCTGATCTTCACCTCATCAGCGCGCATGCATCTCGGGACGTTGCGCTTCAGACAAAAAAGCAGGCTCTTGCCACTGACGAAGTGTTTCTAACTTTGCTAAGAGGTTTTTAGCACAGCTGCGATACCGTAATGCTAGGGGCAGCAAACGCAGCAATAAAACCAAAAAATACCATCTTCATTCGCAAAAAAAAGTTGTCAGTTACTCAGAGCAACAGCTTAGGGAGCAACATGGAGCCGCTAATGTCCCTCATCGGCGGTGTATACCAAAATAGCTAGCGTTAGACGGCAGTTATGATAATTAGCGGAGTTTGCATAAGGTTTGGGCATATTCGGCAAATTCCGACGTCAATTTTTCTCGTGGGCCACGGGCTTGAGAAAGAATACCTATACGTCTGACAGGTACCGGGCCCGGCAAGGGGATCCGGACTAGCTTCATCGATGGGGCCCACATTGGGGCCCAATCAGGCAACAATGATATACCCAATCCTCGGCTAACCATGCTGGCGATAGTCATCAATCCGTCGATTTCCAGTCGAACCCTAGGTTGTATGCCCCGCTCTCTGAGATATCTGTCCGCGAGCCGCCCTCCCCATAATCGTTTGTCATACTGAATATAAGGCTCTTTTCTCAGCAAGTCGTGAGGGTTTTCCGAGCCCGAAAAACGCTCAGATGCCAGTACGATCAGGGGCTCTTCGGTCAGCGGCTGCCAGACGCAGGCTTTCGGGACATTGAAGTAGTGCTCGATCAGCAGCGCTGCATCCAATTGTCCAGCGACCACCTTTGCAGATAGGTCAAGCGAATAGCCAACGTCCACAAAAACGGAAAGGTCTGGATGTTTGGCGTACATCTGCTCAAGGACGGGAGACACGATGGAGGTCGTGGCCGAAAAGAATGTACCTATACGTAGCTGCCCGTTGCCTCCGTCATCAACCGCAGCTGCGCGCAGATCACTGACCCTAGTAACGATTTCCTTTGATTGCTCCAGCAACCGCCGACCAGCCTCGGTGATCTTCACCGCCCGCCCGGAGCGGCTAAGTAATGGAACACCGAGGTCGTCCTCAAGCGTGCGAATGCGAGCAGCCACGGCCGCAGATGTCAAATCCAATCGTCTTGCACCCTCGGCAATCGATCCGCATTCGACGACGGTTAAAAAGCTTTGAAGGAAACGTGTGTCCATGCTGACCTGTCCGGACAAAAGAAATTTTTTGTTTTGAAGCCGGATTTTAGCAGTTTTTCAAAGAAAAATTCTTAAGGATACTGACGCACGGCAATTGAGATGTTCGGCTTTTATGGAGGTCTTGGTCGCCATCCACGTTCGTTCGCGATTCAGTCAAGTGAAACCGTCGTGCTGGTTTCTTAAATGAGGTACGTAAAATGCAAATACAAGAAAATGTGCGTGACCAGGTATCCGAAGCAGAATGGGAGGCCCGCGTAGAACTGGCTGCCTGCTACCGGCTAATTGCCCACTACGGCATGTCAGACCTGATCTATAACCACATCACATCTGCCGTTCCTGGCAGCCACCATAATGAGTTCCTGATAAACCCATTTGGAATGCTGTACGAGGAGATCAATGCATCCTGCTTGATTAAAATCAATCTCGCTGGAGATGTGCTGTTCAATCCAAATTCAACATACGGGATCAACCCCGCTGGGTACGTTATTCACAGCGCCATTCATGGCGCGCGTGATGACGTTGGCTGCATTATCCATACTCATACCCGTGCAGGCGTTGCGTTGTCTGCCTTGGAATGCGGCCTACTCCCGCTGACTCAAACATCCATGCGCTTTGGAAATGTCACCTACCACGATTATGAGGGCGTCGCGCTTGACCTGGATGAACGTGAGCGCCTTGTTGCAGACCTCGGTGACTCCAACGTAATGATTTTGCGAAACCACGGTCTCCTAACCGCAGGGCCGAGCGTTGCGGAAGCATTCAACACGATGTACTGGCTAGAAATGGCATGCCGGATTCAGCTCGATGCATTGGCTTGCAACACCAAGCTGATTCTGCCGCAAGAAGAGATTGCCAAGAAGACCGCACATCTTTATGAGCCCCACGTGCGCCGACCTTACGGGATCATGGAATGGCCTGCCATGATTCGTCTCCTAGACCGTCGAGACACATCCTACCAAAGCTGACATCCTACGCTTAATCAACCGTCGAAGTACGCAGGTAGCAAGCGACGGGCGCTGCGCAAAACAGGTACGGCACTTCGCTCTACCTGGATTGCGCGACCTATGCCTATTAGCAGACGCATAAACCAGAGGCGATTGCAGAACATCGCTTTCTAACCTACTACAAAAATAAGAGGGTTCCCCCGTGGCGAGTTCCATTGAGAAAACAGTTACTCGTAAGGTCTTTATGAGGCTGCTGCCTCTTTTGATCGGCCTTTATATCATCTCCTACCTCGACAGGGTTAACGTCGGATTTGCTGCCCTGACGATGAATGCTGACATTGGCTTAAGCTCCGCCGTATATGGCTGGGGCGCTGGCCTTTTTTTCATTGGCTACTGCCTGTTTGAAGTTCCGAGCAATATTCTGATGACCAAGGTAGGTGCTAGGCGATGGATTGCTCGGATCCTGTTGACTTGGGGAGCCATTGCCACCTGCATGGCTCTAGTAGAAGGCCCAAAGAGCTTTCTGACCTTACGATTTTTGCTCGGTGTCGCAGAAGCTGGCTTCTTCCCTGCTGTCATCACCTATCTCACATTATGGTTCCCCGCTAGGTACCGTGCTCGCATTATTTCCATTTTCATGCTGTCGATCCCAGTCTCGCTTGCTCTCGGCGCCCCAATATCCAGCGCATTGCTAGGGCTGGACGGCATGTTTGGCCTCAAAGGGTGGCAGTGGCTGTTCATAATCCAAGGCCTCCCGGGTGTTTTCATGGTTGGGGTTGTCCTTAAATATTTAACCGACTCCCCGCAGGCAGCTAAATGGCTTACTGACGCAGAAAAGGATTGGCTTAGGGCAGAGCTTGAGAAGGACGTTAAGCATAATCATCGTGCGATAGGTAGCGGCACATCAGTCTTCAAAATCTTCCTGAACCCGATCATTTTGGCGCTTTGTGGAATTTACTTCTGCGCCTGCGCGGCGAATGTCGGCCTATCCATGTTCTTACCGCAAATCCTTAAGCAGCAGGGTTTCGCCAATATGGAAATTGGCTTCCTTACCGCGATCCCCTACATCGTTGGTTGTGTCGGCATGGTAACTATTGGCTTCCTGTCAGACCGTTTCCAAAAGCGAAAGGCATTTGTCATCTCAGCCATGCTCCTCATTGCGGCCGGGATGGTGGGTGCGGGTTACCTTGCAGGTAGTGTTTATGCAATCGCTGCTATGAGCGTGGCAACGATAGGTATCATGGGCTGTAAAGGGCCGTTTTGGCCATTGCCCGCGCTTTACCTTAGCGGTACAAGCGCCGCTGCCGGCGTTGCACTGATCAACTCCGTTGGTAACCTTGGTGGATTCTTTGGCCCCGGCATGGTGGGCATGGCCAAAGACATGACTGGAGATTTCCAAAGCGGCCTTTACCTGCTTGCAGCGCTAGCGATAGTAGGTGTGATCTTGACGATGCTTTTTGTTTCCGACAAAGGCCCCCAAGCCAAAAAAGATTCTGGCGGTGAACCCGCCGTAGCTAACGGTTGACTTCTGCTCTTGCGCTGACATGGGTATGTGGCCTTATCTTTTTTCTATCTCAAATGCCTCCAACGGGAGGCACCTTCCGCTTTTCAGCATGACGGCAGGGTAGTAACCGTGTTGGCCACTTTCAGCCGGCGGCGTTTTCGAAGCCCAGGTTGATCGGGTCAAGTTCACCAACGAAGACATCAACCGCACGCATCGGGTTGGTGTCGCTGACGTGATCATCCAGGCTTTCGGAAAGTAAGGTGCATTGACCTCGATGCTCACGGTGAAGGGTAATCACGAGCTGATGCTCATCGATGCCTAGGGAACGAATCCCGATCTCCCCTACTCATCCCATGGCGCCCGTTGGTGGCAGACGATTCAAGATGAATCCAATGCCATGATCATCGCGAAGCTTGAGAGCCTTCCAACCATTATCGAGATCGAAACTTCCGCTGGAATGGTTGGGGTCGTTCACGCCGACGTCCCCAGCGGAATGGCTTGGCCTGACTTTGTGCGGGACATCGACAATCCGCAGATTGAAGAGATTGCCCACTGGGGACGCGAGCGCATCAAAAGGCATCACCGCCAAGGTATTTCAGACGTCTGGAGAGTGTGCACGGGACATACTTGGGTACCAAACCCTCTACGCTTGGGGAATGTGCTTGCGCTGGACTGCACTGGTGGCGGAGACGGGCCTCTAGCGATCTACTGCCCTCAGGACGACACGATTTACGTAGATGGGCGATCAGTGTCTCTTGATCAGATAGCGATGCTTACAGAGCGCCTGGCCGAGCTTGAGCAAAAGGTAAGTGAGCTGAAGGTAACGGTTCACGCGAATAAGCTGATTGAATCGCAAAGCCTTAGTAACGAGTACAACGACATTGCTCGTCGCTTACACGGTTTGGCTGGCGGTGGAGCGGAAAGTCAGCGAGCACCAGGAACTCGTTAATGCCCTTCGCGGACTTAGCCTCGTCACTGGCGCCCGAGGAGCAGCAAAGCTGGAAGATTTAAGTACAAAGGCACTCAGATTGAGTTGCTGCTAGGGAGGCTGTTTGACTGAGGTTACTGCCGCCCCCGGCGCCACCTCAACAACGATTGCGATGCGCTGGATACAGCGAGTTAATTGCCAGCTTGGGTGGTGCGCTGGTCATTTGAACCTGGTGATAGTTTCTGGACTGATCCGGTGGCCCTGCTCAGCGGGCACCAAACATTGGAGAGTATGCTAAAAGCGCTTCAATGGAAAAATGTTGGTCTTGGTGTTTTCCTAGCGGGGGTCAGCTGTCGTGAACCAAGCCGCGACGCGTCTTGGCGCTCTGGGCTTCCATCAGTTACACCTGCGGCCTTGGGCCTGCGCTCGCCGCTTGCCTCACGTTGCGTCGGCGATTTCCTGGTCATTCCCCGCCATCCGATTCGCCACTGCGAAGTTGTATCTATGAGTGGTCGTGGCCACGGATGCTGCAACCTTAATGAGTTAGTAGCTTAGTTGTTAATTTGGATTTTCTCATGAAGCCAGGTCAGATGTTTGATGTGCTACCTTTTTTCAGCAAGATCCTCGGCGTGCCCCCTTTCCCCCAAATCGTATTCTCAAAAAAGCCGCCACTAAGGCGGCTCTCAAGGTTAGGTCAGCAGATCACTTGATCAGCCAAGACTCAACCTCCGCGCTACCAAACTGATTTTTCCATGCCTTGAGCAGTTTGTGGTTTCCGCCCTTGGTCTCTACGACTTCACCTGTAAGCGGGCTCTTGTAGACTTTAACGGAGCGGGCCTTGCGAGTCGTTTTCTCCGCCACGACCGGTGCCCCTTTACGGACTTTGCCTGCCTGCGGATCCAGGATGTTGACTATGTCACGGAGACTGAAGCTGTACTCACCCAAAAGGTCGCGCAGCTTGGTTTCAAACTCGATTTCCTTCTTCAGGCCGGTGTCGTTTTTCAGTGTTTCCAGCTCTGCCAACTGGGCTGCGAGCTGTTGTTCAAGTTTGCGAAATTCTGCGAGACGGGACATGTAAATCTCCTAGGATCCTAGTGGTGACGCCTGTGGGTTTAATGTTAGTTAAAAACCCTCAGTCAGTCATCTGGATTGCATACCGGGGGACGCGAACTCTTCTAGTCTTCAAATTTTGGGCGGAGCTATCCCGCTACAGATTTTGCTTTTTTTGGTTTTTGATCCCAACAATGGGCAGCGCCATTCGGCGCAAAGGAGCGATCACTGATGCCCTACGGGCAGTGCCGCACCACTGTGCTTCCAAGCTTCCAAGCCTAGTCTCGGAGACACCGGACAAGAACACGAAATCGAAGCGAAAGCACGATCAAAAGCAAGGCAATCGAGTCGATTGCCTCAAAGCGTGTCCGGGAATGGTTAGGTGGTGTGTCGGAGATCTTAGCTTTTGGTTTGTATTCAAATCTAACAGCTCCGTTTTTAAAAAAGCTTTTCAAGGGCAAATCGAAAATAAATTTTGCGAAGGCGGTATAGAGACAGCCACAACCTAGGCGCCGAACTGATCCCGCGCCCAGATTGAGGAGTGATGAGATCGCCCCTCGATCATTGGTGACCGATACCCGGCATCGGCATAGGGGGACAGTGCAAAGCGACCGGATGCGCCAACGTCGTTGGCAATCGCCATTCCTGTTGTATGTCTTCGTTTTGGCAGACGATACAATTGGCGACCCATTTTGTTTGGCTGCACCATGAACCTCACCGACGCCATGCTCGTCTTGCTACTCGCCGCCCGCATCCATGGCACCGATGACGGTGTTCGGGCTGCGGCGAAGAGCGTCGTTAAAAAGATACCTCGCAGCAAACGCGATGGGATCTACAAAGTAATCGACAGCAAAAGCCCACTGAAGATGGTTGAGTTAATCGCCGAGCACATCGAACTATGACGGCACTGCTGTCCGACCTGGTGAACCTCTAACCTCCCCCCCTACCACCGCCACTAGCCGGAGAATGCCTCGAGCCGACCGCTGACAATCACCATTGAAGACTGGGACGGCGATGGCGCCATCCTCATTCCTGACGCTGCCCTTTAAGAGCTTGGTGTCGACGTCGGACATGCGGTCTATTTGATCGAAGGGTTTGTTGGTAACACTAGGTGCCTTGTGCTCTCGATGACCGCGAAACTGCCAGATAGAATCGATGAGCTATTTGCAACCACGAATCCCCCGAACTCATAAGCTAGTCGAGACCATGGCCGGTCAGGAGCCTTCGAGTTCTTGGCAAGCCACGTCAGTTTCTACGCCACCCGCCACCTCGGAAGGGTCAGCGCTTCCGTTGGGAATCATCCTTCCTGCAATTTTATGATTTGCGTTCGCGAAGCCCGAAGGCAATCAAACATGCTATTCCCAACCATGGATTGATAACGGAACAAGAAAGCCCCATCACGTGCCGGCGCATCGGCTGAGCGAGCCCCGAGCCACCCCAGAAGAAAGTGATTCACGCTCTCGCTCGCCAAGACGTCACATCAAGCTGGCAGTTGGCAGCCTTTCTTTCTCAGTGACTCGATAACCCACGAGCGATCATTTTCACCTTGTGCGATCTGTTCGAGTTGCTTCTGCTCCGCGTGGTGCTTGGCAGCAGCCCGATCATAAACGTCAGCCACATGGGCGTAAGGAACACACAGAAGCCCGTCCTCATCGCCAATCACCAAGTCGCCGGCTTCGATGACCATGCCATCGATGGCGATAGGAACGTTGATTTCGCCCGGGCCGTCTTTAAAAGGGCCTCGGTGTGATACGCCTGCAGCAAACAGCGGGAATGTGCCCGCGCCAATACTGCCCGCATCCCGGATCGCCCCATTAATCACGATCCCGGCAACGCCACGCTTAACTGCGTAGGCCACCATCATTTCGCCGATCAGCGCGTTGCTCAGGTCGCCGCCCGCATCCACCACAATGACGTCGCCAGGCTCAGCGATATCGATCGCGTAATGCAGCATCAGGTTATCGCCTGGCCGCGCTTTCACCGTCAGAGCTGGCCCCGCCAAAACCCCCTTGCTGTGCATAGGTCGCAGACGTGCACCGCCGGCTGTCATTCGGTTCATGGAGTCGCTCACGTTGGCGACCGGCACCTCCCGAAAGCGGGCCACCCACTCAGCACTGACCTTGCGTGCAGCTTTAAGAACCTGGAATCCAATCGTCATGGGGCATCTCTCTCTTGAAATTGTGTGCTGCCACCGGGCAAGCCTCTTACGTTTTTAGAATTGCATTTCAATTTCATCGATGCAATACCCCTAAAAGTGGTTTCATCCGCCGCTCATCTGCGCATAAATTTAATTATTGAAACGCCATTTCATTATGCTAGTGTGAAAAAACTGGATTCGACATTGCGTCCAGCTGCATCACGAACGTGAACGCCATAAGAACAAGGTACGCACCCATGACCCGCAAGATCCTGCTCACAGGCCCTGCCTTGGCGCATGACGCCATGAGCTACGCAAATGAAATGGGCATTCAGATTGTCCCAACCGCCCCCTACATGCCGGCTGCCGAACTGACCTCTGTCATCCGGGATGAGCAGCCCGATGCAATCATCGTTCGACAAGGAAAACTCACGCGGGAAATGATCGAGGCGTCCTCGAAACTCAGAGCCATTGCCAAACATGGTGTAGGCTACGACACGATCGACGTTCAGGCGGCGGCTGAGAAAGGTGTGCCAGTAACAATTGCTCTTGGAGCGAATGCTCAGTCTGTGGCGGAACATGCGTTTGCGTTGATGTTCAGCGTCGCGCGCCAGACTGCCTGGCTGGATGCTCGTACCCGCAAAGGGCATTGGGACAAGGCGACAGCCAACGGCATAGAACTTTACGGCAAGACGCTGGGGCTGGTAGGGCTGGGGTCAATTGGTGCCATCTTGATGGATCTGGTTGCGCCTTTGCAGATGAAGGTCAAAGTGTTCGACCCATACTTGAAGACTCTCCCAGAGCGTTCTTATGTAGAGCGGGAAACTGACTTCGACCGTTTGATTGAATCAAGTGACGTCATTAGCCTGCATTGCCCATTGACCAATCAGAACCGAAACCTGATCGGCGCAGCACAACTGAACCGAATGCGCCCCAACGCGATTCTGATCAATACTGCGCGGGGTGAACTGGTCGACACACCGGCATTGATCCGTGCGCTGCAAACTCAGAGGCTCGCCGGTGCAGGTCTCGACACCTTCAGTCCAGAGCCACCGCCCTCCGAAAGTGAGCTGTGGAGTTTGCCGAATTTGGTGGCGACGCCACACGTCGGTGCAAACACCAGCGAAGCTCGCGACCGCGTAGGTCTGCTTGCAGTCCAGCAAATCGTTCAGATCTGGGAAGGCACAACTCTCGATCCGCGATGCATCGTGAATCGCCAGTTGATCGATAACTGACTCTCTCTTCGTCCGTGCCCCGCCACGTTTGCGGGGCTGCACCACCCACCGTTTCTCCAAAAAAATAAGCACAGGAGAGCACCATGGCCTCGGCACAAACGAATGCTCCCGTCAGCGAACTCGAACGCGCCACAATGCGTCGGGTCGCCTGGCGGCTTCTCCCCTTTCTCATCCTCTGCTACCTGATTGCGATCATTGATCGCGGCAATATCGGGATGGCGTCGTTGCAAATGAATCATGACCTGGGCCTGAGCCCCGCGATATTCGGATTCGCCAGCAGCCTGTTCTTCGTTTCGTATTTCCTGGTGGAGGTGCCGAGCAACCTAGCGTTGCAAAAGTTCGGCGCGCGAATCTGGATCGCCCGCATCATGATCACCTGGGGCTTGGTGTCAGCCGGCACGGCCTTTGTGCAGGGCGCCAACTCGCTGTACTTCATGCGCTTTTTATTGGGCGCGGCTGAAGCGGGCTTTTTCCCGGGCGTGCTGTTGTACATGACCTACTGGCTGCCAGCGGCCTACCGTGCGCGCATGGTTGCAATTTTCATGGTCGCCATTCCTGGCGCAAATTTCCTCGGCTCGCCTCTTTCGGGCTATCTGCTCACTCTGGATGGCTGGATGGGAATGCGCGGCTGGCACTGGCTGTTCATTCTCGAAGGTGTCCCCGCCGTCCTGCTGGGCATTGCCTGTCTTTTTGTCCTCACCGATCGTCCATCACAAGCAAAATGGCTGAGCGATGATCAGCGTAACTGGCTGGTGAATCGTCTGGACGAAGAGCGGAAGTTAAAGACCAATATCGGTCACATGTCGTTGTGGAAACTGCTCAAACATAAAGACATCTGGGTCATGGCTCTCATTTATTCTGGCGCGTCTGCGGCTGGCAGCACCATGAGTGTCTGGGCACCGCAGTTGCTGAAGACTTTTGGCCTGACCAACCTGCAGATCGGCTTTACCAACGCTATCCCTTACGGGATCGCTTCCGTCGCCATGATCATCTGGGGCCGCAGTTCGGATCGCACCAATGAACGGCGTTGGCATACCTCCGCAACCTTGCTGTTGATCACGGCAGGTCTGCTCCTGGCTTTGGTTACCTCTTCACTGCCCGCGACCGTCGTCATGCTAAGCATGGTGCTCGTCGGCGCCTATTCCATGAAGGGGCCATTTTGGGCACTGGTCTCGGGTTGGCTTTCGAGCAGTACTGCCGCTGCTGGCCTGGCTGCGATCGGCGCACTCGCCAACCTTATCGGCGGCGGCATCATGGTCAACGCCTACGGCGCAATCCACGATGCGACGGGAAGCTACGCACTCGCTCTGATGCCACTCGCCGCGCTGTGCGCGGCAGGGGCAATCGCCGTCCTCGTGATGGGTCGCAGCAGACAGATCAAACAGGCTCATGAGGCGCCTGTACCCGGTCGTAGCTAGACCTAACCCTTCATTTGGCGCATGCCGCCCCTCGGACGACAGGAGGCGCCAAAGAGATCGAGGCTCTTGCCAGACTTCAAGAGCCTCGCCCTTTCCTAGCCGTCAAACCCTATCTAAAAACAACAATGAGAAATCTACATGGCCATCTCACGCCGCCAATTTGTACAGGGCAGTGCTTCGTTGAGCGCGCTGCTAGCCTTTCACGCGATGGGGAGCTATCGGTATTCCAGTGGTGAAAACAGCGCGCACCTCATCCCGCCAGTGGGGAGCGTCGACTGCCACATGCATCTATATAATGATCAGTATCCTGCCGCGCCCGGCGCCACCCTCTTACCGCCGAACGCTTCATATGAGGATTACAAAAATCTGCAGCAACGTCTTCACCTTCAACGGATGGTGATCGTCACCCCTTCCACCTACGGAACAGACAACCGTTGCATGCTGGATGGACTGCGCAAAGCCGCTGGCAACGCGCGCGGGGTCGCTGTAGTAAACGGCTCAGTATCGGACGCAGAGCTGCAGGCCCTGCACAATGCAGGCGTGCGGGGCATACGCTTCAACCTCAGCTATGGCGGCGCAGACCTTGCCGACCTGGAACGCTTGTCGGCACGGGTTAACGAATTAGGCTGGAACGTTCAAGTCGTTGCGCCCGGCACTCAGCTGACCGACCTTGAAACACGCCTTTCTCGACTTCCATCCCGGCTCGTGATTGATCATATGGGCCATGTCCCCCAGCCCGAAGGGATCAAGTCGGGTGCATTCGCTGCGTTGACGCGGCTCTTGGACAATCAGCACACTTGGGTCAAGCTTTCCGGCCCGTACATTCGATCAAAGGAAGGGGCGCCAGACTACGCCGACGTCGGCACGGTGGCCAAGGAACTCGTGCGTATAAACCCCGAGCGTATGCTCTGGGGCAGCGACTGGCCGCATCCGACCGTGACTAAGGAAAAACCGAACGATGCGGGGATCCTTGATCTTTTGATGCAATGGGCGCCCGCTGAAACTGATCGGGCGCTGATATTGAGGGACAATCCGGCAGGTCTTTACGGTTTTAGCTGACTTCATCTGCGGCAACCGCACGGTTGCCGCTCTTGTCATCCCGCACACTTTTGCCACCCAGGCTTCGTGTGAGATCTTCGGCGACTTCCATGAAAACAGTACGGATGGATTTCGCATAATCGGCCGTCAGCCGCGCAGCAGGGCCGGAAAGCACAATGGCTCCGAGGATCTCGTGCAACGGGCCAAAAATCGGCAACGCCATCGACGCGGCATGCGGATCTGTCGCTCCACTCGAATAGTAAGGCTCCAATCCATCCTGCGCACGCAAGTAAGGCGTGCGCAACGCTTCGGCGCTAGCCGCTCCGTCCATAGGCCGCATGTCACCTGGCTGCAAATGCAGGCGAAGCCTGTGAGGTGAGTTCACCCGATACTGGCAAAGCCGATACGCCCCATGACGTACGTAGAAGGAAGCGGTTTCCCCCGTTTCCTCCGTAAGCTTGTGCAGCCTCGGTAATACGTGCCGCTCCAGATCCAGAGCATCCTGATACACAGCATTGAGCCGCATCACCTCGCTCGCCAGCATGTAGCGACCATCGGCGAGCCGATTGACAAAACCGTGGGTTTCCAACGAAACCATCAGGCGCATGATCGTGCTTTTGATCAGGCCGGTACGTTCAACCAGTTCGACCAGGCTCAGGGCGGTATCCCCGACCTGAAATGAAGACAGAACGGTGAGCACCCGATCCGCAGATGCAACTCCATTCACCGCTGGGCGCGGACGCGTTTTGACCATCGTGGACTCCTGAGCGGCTAACCGAAACGCCGTTGTAAAAACAGCCGCATTATCCGACAGCTGAAAACGGATAGCTATCGACGCCCTTGGCCATCGGCCCAGAGGCAACATGAGGCTATTTCGGACTCAGGATATCAACCGCAAGGGGCTCGCTCGGGTGGGGCATCTTAAATTGCCTGTAAATCCTTGAGGTGCACATAGCTGTGTTGACGCCTCCCAAGATCAAGCACATACACCCGAGTGCCATGTTTCAACTTTTGCGTCGTGAAGCGACTGCCACGTAGCAAACGTGGCGCAATCTAAAAACTCATCGACTGTAAGAGCCTACGGCTTATGATTGGGCTCAGTGCAGATAATCTTAAGTCCTAAAAATCGCTTGATCGATTACGAAACGGGGAATCTCTTGAACACGGCAATCAAAATCACGATTGAAGACTGGAATGGGGACGGTGCGATTCGGATTCCTGACGCTGCCCTTCAGGAGCTTGGGGTTGATGTCGGGGACTCGGTTTTTCTGATCGAAGAGTACGTCGGCAACAACCGTTGCTTGATCCTCTCGAAAACGCCGAAAATCCCTGATCGCATGGATGAGCTGACTGAAGCCTGGGACAAGCCATCACTGCGGTAGAAGCGCGGAATAATCCTCCGATTAGGGGTATGGTAGTGCTTTCACTCAAGGATGATCCATGGCCACGCATACCTCCTCCAATGCTCAGAAGCACCTCGCTGTCCTGATCGACGCCGACAACGCCCCTGCGGCAATCGTCGAGGGTCTCTTCGAAGAAATCGCCAAGTACGGCGTCGCCAGCGTCAAGCGCATCTACGGCGACTGGACTGGCCCGCAACTGGGCGGTTGGAAGAAAGTCCTGCTCGACCACTCCATCCAACCTATCCAGCAGTTCGCCTACACCAAGGGCAAGAACGCAACTGACAGCTCGTTGATCATCGATGCGATGGACTTGCTTTACACACGGCGTTTTGACGGGTTCTGCCTGGTATCAAGCGACAGTGACTTCACACGGTTGGCATCTCGGTTACGGGAGGAAGGCCTAACCGTCTACGGTTTCGGCGAGGAGAAGACTCCACGGCCCTTCGTGGCCGCCTGCGACAAGTTCGTCTACATCGAACTGCTGCGTGAAGATGCCTTGACGCCGGCGAACGAAGAGCCTGTCTCCGACCCGACCTTGAGCACTGACGCTGCCAAGCCGGCAGCCGCCGAGGCTCCGAAAAAGCCAAAGGCCCCTGTGGGGTTCATCGCCAAGATTCTGGACGACATCGCGGACGAGGATGGCTGGGCACATCTAGGCGCGCTTGGTGCGAACATAACGAAGCTGCGGCCTGAGTTTGATCCGCGCACGCACGGCTACAAAAAGCTGAGCGACCTGATTAAGGGCTACCCCCACGCTTTCGAACTTCAGGCACGAAACGCTTCCGGTGGCAGTGCCGTGATGTATGCAAGACACAAGCAACCCGGAAAATAGCAGCTGACTAGGAAAAGGATTTCGTAATGGAAAACAACTCTGCCCCAGCCTGCTCGCCAAGGGAGCTCTTCCCATGTCTGCGCCCCCCGATTCCTGAAGTGTTTGCTGCCGCAAAATATCTGGATGCCGCAGTGTCTGCGCATATGATCGGCGACTCAGAGCTAGCCGAGCACCTTATACGTGCTGCCAATATGGACGAGGTTCGAGCATGGACTGAGTCGCTTTGGGGAAAGGCGAGCCCTTATGTCCGACCTCGGGCGTTGCCCAACTCGCCACCTGTTCTGTCCAGAGGTGAACGGGTTGTAGAACGTATGCCCACCGGAGCGGTGCTGGCCGAACTCCATAGACGAGACGGATTTCACTGCAGATTTTGTGGCGTTCCCGTTATCCGAAAAGTGGTTCGCGTCTTCCTTGGGAAACTCTATCCGGCAGCATTGCGGTGGGAGAGGACGAACCTGAGCCAACACGCGGCATTTCAAGCCATGTGGGCACAATATGACCACGTTCTGGCCCATGCTCGAGGCGGCGACAACAGCATCGAAAACACCATCGTCACCTGTGCCCCATGCAACTTCGCAAAGATGAATTACACGCTGGACGAACTCGGGCTTTCTGACCCTCGGACTCGCCATCCCCTCAAGAGTGACTGGGACGGCTTGGAACGGGTACTACAGAGTCCGACATCCAATTTGACCGTGGAGCAAAAGCTCGCGGTTGAAACCGATCTGCAATAGCCTTACCGCCCAACGCTTTTCGGCAAGGCTCTGCCCGCACAAGGAATGCCATGCTCATCAAGTGCCCCAGTTGCTCCAAACCTAACGACCTCAAGCTGGAGGCGGCAGTCAATTGCGGCCATTGCAAAAAGTCCTTGAGCGGCCACACATATGGGCGCGTAAAAAAGTCGGTGGCAGCGGTGGTGATCGCTTTCACCGCAGGTTCAGTGGTCACGAAGAAAGTCGGTGATCATTACCACGCCCAGCGATATTCAATTCAGAATGAGTACGCCCTCGTCGACATGTGCCTGAACGGATCACAGCAGCCCCTTGCCCGATTTCAGTATCAGGGAAAAAAGGAGGACTGCATCTGCGCGCTAAGCGAGGTGCAGAAGAAATTCGGGGTGAAGGATTACCACGAACACGCGTCACAGTACCTGGCCGCCTTTGATACGGCAGCCAGGAGCTGCAAGGCTAGTCGGACATCGTTAGCCTACTGACGGAGGCTATTAACGTTTCGGTGCTGGTGGGTTGTTGTCTCGGCCACCACCAGACGGTTTGCCGTCTTGCTTGCTCGGCCAATTTGGCTGGGGCGAGTTCGCCGCAGACTCTGCCCTGGCGGCGAATGAGCCCTTAGGGATTTGGCCACCGTGCTGCCTGGCAGTGGCTGAGGCGATACGCGAAGCGTCGGTTTTAGTCATCTTAGACATCGTTCTATCCTTTCATTGAGTGGTTAAGTCCCCGCTGGGACAACTCAGAAATTAGCGAAGTGCGTGGAGACAAATGGGGACAGAAACACAGCGCCTGCAAGACGAGATCAAAAGGCTGATCAAACAATTAGGTTGGTCGCAAAAGCGCTTCGCTCGGGAGCTTCATGCCATGGACGATGATGCTGACACCTGGACAGCTGTCGAAGAAGAAACCAGCCGCTATGAAGAGCGGGTGAAAAAGCAGCTGACAAGGCCGACAGTGGCACCCGAGCTATTACGCCGGTATCTACAGCAGCTTCAGTCACACGAAGCCTTCGCAAACCTCGATGTAATAGTCCCTTACTTCGAGGCAGATGCCAGCCTTCCCCAAGAGCTATTGGAGGGGATGAGGAAAATCTCGGCGATGCTTGATGATCAAGGCCCAGAAACGTCTGTGGTGCCTGAGCCAACCTGGAAAAGGGGCTCGAAACGAAGTCAGGAGTGAAGCCAGGATGGGCGCCACTCTTGAACTCGTAGCCGTCGGCAAGGCTGATTGGCTACGTCTGAGAGCCTGGTGCGTACCATAGGCTTGGTCAGGGTCGGAATACGACCCTGCCCCTCATGTAGGCGGCGAGCTTCGTCGTGTACCGGGTGTCCGTTCCTGCGTGCGACCTGACTCAGTGATTGTGGATCCTGATTACTACACGCTCAGCTTGTGAATGGCCTCAGCTCACCGCCGCGTGAATGCCCCGAGCCCCCCATCGCACGCAGAAGAATATTCCTCATGCTGTGGTAGCCTCCTTGGCCTTAAACGCTAGTCGCATCATTCTTATTCGAGAATGGGCCAGCACTGAAGGTGGTGAATTCAGGAACGCTTTATGTCGATCAAAATAGCCGTGGCGACCGTGCTTAAGGCCATGCGGAAGGCTCGCGGGCTCTCACAAAAAGACTTGGCGGAAGTCAGCAGCCGAACTTACGTCTCGAAGCTGGAACGTGGGCAGAGCAGCCCGACGCTGGAGATGATGGCGACATTGAGCGCCCCGCTGGGCCTGAGCCCACTCACATTGATAGCCGTCACTATTGGCGCCGAGACTGGGCAGCCGATCAGGTCGCTGATTAGCCGCATGGAAGAAGAGATTGGTCAACTGAACGAGGCTGGCGTACTCCAGGCGCTGGAAATTCCCATCGCCATGACGCCATCACCTGCAAATCGGGCCAAGGCTCGCTCCAAAACCACAATTCCACCGCGAGCGTCTAATCAGACCGAGCTTTGCTTCGGCGATTGAGTGAGGACACGGAAAGTAGACGTTGCTTTCATGCTCGACGTCGCCTAGCCGCCCGGTCACGGATGCAACAACAACCCCTTGATCGCCTTATCGACAGACTTCTTGGGCCCCCTCAACACCAGGCCTACCAACTGAAGGTTCTCAGGATCTTCCTGCAGGAACACCTCTCTGTTGGCTTCGTCATGGCCGGTGGAGAACATTGCGTACACGTAGGGCAACATCGTGAGTTCCCGCTCCAGCCCCGTCCGGTGAGCCTTCTGCAATCCCTCAAGACCTGCTTCGAACACGAGCATGGGTTGGATCGACATATTGCCGTACTCGTGTCCGTGGGCATCGACATACGGCTTGCCGAGTATCTCGGGCGCTGCGGAAGCCACACCGGTAGCGAGAAACGCGACGACGTTCATTCTCTGCCAGGTGGCGAGGTCGTTTCGGACGATGAAAGCGATTTTGGTGTCAAACATGGGGTACTCCTCAGGGCTGTATGGCGATGATGGAGTTAGCAGCTAATGCAGTCTGTAACGTTCGTGCAGCATCTCAAGCAAGAGTCTTCGAAGGCTGTCTACAACTCCGAAACCGTTGGTTTAGCAACCCGAGCATCCCGCTCGCCACTGTCATCCAGTGCCTTGGCAACGAGTCCGCTGCGCAGACAGCGATTGATAAAGTTCTGAACGTACTGAGCAGCCACAGCTCTTCCTTTCGGAACAGCCATGGCCTGACGAATCTCCGTGAAGTTGTCACTCAGCACCCTGACGCCTGCCGTCGCCTTCGCGAATCTAGCCAGGGGCTGGCGTACGCCGGCAGCGGCATCGAGGCCAAGCTCCAAGAACGTATCAACAGCCCCAGCCGAAGTGGTCGCCCGAACCAACTCTGCATTTTTCAAAGTCCGGGACAAGAACAGGTCATACGCCGCTCCTTTACCCACTGCGATCCTGCAGCCACCCGTGTCCAAGGCAGAGGCGCGCTGAAACTTGCTCTCGGTTTTGACCAGGTAGGTTCCATCGATGCAGACGTAGGGGCTGGAAAAGGAAATTTTCTCGGCCCTGACCGGCTCAATAGCAAGAAACGCAAGATCCCAAGCCTCGTCCTCTAACGCCGCGAAGACCTTGCCGGCTGCGTCATAGGCGGTCAGGGAGATAGAAATTTCGAGTTCATCAGCGAGCACATTGGCCAACGCGACCGATACCCCCGAAAAAACTCCAGTCCTCTCATCGATCTTCGCCAAGACGGGGTTACCAAGATTGATCGCAACCCGCAGATCTCCATGCGGAGCGATGTTCTTTCGTACAGCAGCAAGATCAAATTCCACAGCTACTCGCTCCTCTCAGTTTCTGATTTATCACCGGCAGCTTCATTCCAACTGACCATGAACCTTCCAATGGTCAGAACCAACGCCACACCAACGGCGCCGGCTGCGTAATGCGCCCATGCAGGTACGGCTGGAAGACTGATGTCGGTGATCGCCATGCTGCCGGCGATCCAACCCAACAATGCAGCCCCAAGCGTGATGACAATCGGATACCGATCCATGAAATGCAGCACCAGCTTGCTGCCCCAAATGATGATCGGAATGCTGATGACAATGCCGAAGATCACGAGCTCCAGTTGGCCGTTGGATGCGCCCGCCACAGCAACGACGTTATCCAGGCTCATCACCGCGTCAGCGACGATGATCGTTTTGATTGCTCCTAGAAGCTTGGGGCTAGCAGCCAAGTTGTCGTGTGCGTCTTCGCCCTCCGGGACGATCAGCTTGATCCCGATCCAGAGAAGGAGCACGGCGCCGATCAGCTTGAGGTACGGCAATTCCAGCAGTTGCAGAGCGAAGAAAATCATGGCGATCCGGAGAAGGATCGCTCCCAACGCACCGCCAATGATGGCGCGATTGCGCTGAGTTTCTGGGAGCTTGCGGCAAGCCAGCGCAATGACCACCGCGTTGTCGCCACCCAGCAAAATATCGATGGCGATGATTTGCATCACCGCCAGCCAGAACCCTGGCGAGTTTATGAGTTCGATCAAGATGAGCTCTCCAGGCCAGGGGGCCGGTCAATCAGATGGTTTTAAAGATCATGCACACAGGGCTGCCGGTCTTGATGACCTGGCCGTTTACTGCAAGCGCTCCGGAAGCCTGGTCGACGTCGAAGCCGACAATGGTGTCTGTCTCTTCGTTGGCGACAAACAGACGCTTGCCATCCGGAGTCAGGTTCATGAAGCGAGGCTTACGCCCTTGAGACGGAGTGTGAGCTTTGGCAGCAAATGCCCCACTGTCCTCCAGCGCGAAAGTCGTCACACTGTCGTGGCCTCGGTTCGATACGTAGAGGTATTTTCCAGACGGCGCCATCACAATGGCTGCCGCACGGCTATTGCCTGTGAAGTTCGACGGCAGAGTGGAGACGATCTCCTGAGGCTTGAGCGAACCTTGCTCAGGATCGTAGGCGTAGCCGGTGACGCTGCTGTCGAGTTCGTTCACGACATAAGCGTTCTTCCCTGCCGGTGTAAACACCACGTGGCGCGGGCCCGAGCCTTCTCGTGCTTTGACCATGCTGACCTGGGTAGCACCATACTTCGCGTTGTTCTGCTGCACGCGGTATACGAAGACACCATCCAGTCCTTTGTCGGGGATCACGAGGAATCGTCCGGACGGGTCAAACGGAATCATGTGTGGATGAGAGCTGCTTTGCTCCACTTTATGCGGCCCAGGTTCGCCAGGCAGAGATTCAAGATGAGCGAGCTCGCCGAGGCTACCATCATCCTGAATCGGGAAGATCGCAAAGCCGCCAGTGGCGTAGTTCGCAACAGCCAGGAACTTACCGGTCGGATCAACGCTGAGATGAACGGGGTTCTTGCCTTGGGTGCCAACCGTATTGAGCTTGGTCAGCTCACCGGTCTTCGCATCAATGGCGAACGAGCTCACCTCGCTGAGATCACCATGCACGCAGTAAAGACGGGTCTGCGATTGATCAAAGGTCAAAAACGATGGATTCACCAGTTCATTGAGCGTCTGAACAAGTGTGCACGCGCCAGTTTCAGGGGCATAACGGTATACGGTAATGCCTACGCCACGGGCATTGCGCTCTTTGGTTGTGCGTGATCCAACGTAAGCAAACCGAGGGGTCTGTGACAGTTTGTTATTGGTCATTTTGCTTTCATCACGGGTATCAGCAGCGTGTGCCGGGAGGGTGAAGCCACCAGCCAATACACTGCCTGCCGCGAGCGCAGAAAGCTGGATGATTTGACGGCGGAGCATCGAGTGACGCGGGAATTCGGATGAACTCATAGTGTGGTTCTCTGTTGTTTTTATTATTGAACAGGGGGTGTGCTCATGCCGGGGGCAAGCCGGCATGAGCACGGGCTGGATCAGAGGACTTCAGGAATCCGTACCCAGCCTTCCATCAGTCGGCGAGCACTGCGGCTCATCACAGCCTTGTCCACACTCCAGGCACCATCCTCCAGCACAGTTTTTGCGCCTACTGCGACGCTGCCGGCAGTGTGCCCCATACGAACTTGACGATCCCCGATGTCACCAACGATGCGATTCACCAGCGTGCCATCGAGAGCTGCCGCGACGGCAACAGCGACTGCACCGGTACCCGTAATCGCATGGTGCAGCTTGCCCATCGACAAGATGCGCGCGATCACGTCGATGTCGCCAGGCTCAACGAGCTTGCCGCCTGCAGCCTGATAGGCTTGAGGCTTGGCCACAAAGCACAGCTTCGGAGTGTGGGGACGCAGACGGGTTGCCTCTTCGGCAGTAGTGGCCAGCCCCATGGCAACGGTGCAGTGAGCACGGATGGTTTCGCAGCGAGCCAACAGGTCGGCATCGCCATTGACCTGATCCTGAGTTTCGGTGCCCTTCAGGCCCACCCGGTCAGCTTCAATGAAGATGGTAGGGTTGCCAGCGTTCAACAACGTGACGGGCATATTGCCAACGCCTGGAATGTCCAGTTCGTCGATGGCGTTACCCGTCGGCAGGATGCTGCCCCACGAGCCACCTGGCTTGAGAAACTCCAGCACGACTTCAGCAGCGGGGAACGCCACACCGTCGAGTACGAAGTCACCTTCTTCCTGAACCTCACCGTTGCGCATAGGAACATGCGCAATGATGCGTTTCTGGATATTGGCCTGCCAGATACGGACGACAGCTATGCCATCGCTAGGCGCATCGACTAGACCTTCAGAGATGGCGTAGGGGCCGACAGCCGAGCTCAGGTTGCCGCAGTTGCCCGACCAGTCGATGACTGGCGTCTCGATGGCCGGAGCCCCGAACAGGTAATCAACGTCACAATCTTCGCGACTGGATTTACCGATGATCACCACCTTGCTGGTACTAGAGGTCGCACCACCCATCCCGTCGATCTGCTTGCCGTACACATCCGGGCTACCGATCACGCGGAGCAGAATGGCGTCTCGCTCTTGGCCTGCAGGCGGCAGATCCTTGTCGAGAAAGAACACACCCTTGCTGGAGCCGCCACGCATGTAAACGGCTGGAATACGTCTTTGAGTCATTTGATATCTCCTGCGACAAATC
>Ga0157373_10000645_pt1 | contig 27422 bp, 19 predicted proteins | sample C65metaG_FD_113460 | JGI IMG/M metagenome (GOLD analysis project Ga0157373, IMG submission 113460) | Corn rhizosphere microbial communities from Kellogg Biological Station, Michigan, USA - C6-5 metaG | ecosystem: Host-associated > Plants > Roots > Rhizosphere > Soil | place: USA: Michigan... | reverse complement strand
GGTAGAAGCTGAGTGCGCGGTCGGCCGCCTCTTTCATTTTCTTGGGGTCAAGATCAAGAAAGGCGTCGTAGGGTAATGGACTGGTATTCGGGGGGTTGGGCGTTACCTTGAACATAGTTAAAACTCCTTATGCCGTGAATAAAGAGCCAACCAACCTCGCTACCAAACGAAGGGTGGTGGCCATACGCAGGTTGGTAGACCGGGACATAAGGAAACCGGCGCACCCGAAGGTGCCCTGCGCATGACCACCATAATGCCGAGACGAAAAAAACGCCGCGAATGGTGATGCTGTGCATTCCTTATATCCGGGCTACCAAACCCAATCACTGTTTTGCAGTGACCAGCAAACGATATAGCCCGGTACCAAGCCGCACAAGCCGGCGGATTCTGGCGCACGCGTAGGTAACGACGCAAGGTGTTGTAGCCGTTAGGACGTAACACCGAGTGTCTTTAAACGCTTACGTTAAACGCATGAAAGGCTGGTGCGAGTCGGCCGGGAGCTTTGGCATTTGGGCCAGTAGAATGTAATCGCTGCTCAGCACTAAAGTGACTTGTCATGGTCAATAAATCCCGCACGACCGTCAGCGGTCGTACTGCTCGGAGCCGACCGGATCCGCATTGGCATTTTGATCAAGGACAGTGAAAGCATGCTCGCCGCAAGATAATCAGCAACCGCCTCCACCTGGTTCCGTGAATCGGGACTCGCCGTACGTTTACCCCTCAATCCAATTCGAAGATTAAAAGCATGCACCTACGCAAAATTGCAGTTGGGCTGTCGGCCCTTGTTTTGCTCTCCACCGGGGCAGAAGCCCGCAGTCTGCTGGATCTCCTCAAGCCGCCCACCCAGCATCAGGAACATGTGTCCCGCTCGGGCTCGATCAGCCAGAACGCGGCGCTGGAACTCTATTCAAACAAACAGAAACAGGCATCGTTTGACGGCTGCACAGATCTGTTCCCGGCAGCCAAACCGATCAACATGGCCACTGTGCCTGCAACCATGAAACCCTTGGCCTTGTGCTCTGACAACTTTGCGGTGCTGTACTCGCAAACCAGCAAGACGCCGCTGGTAGTGGTCGAACGCCTTAATGCCGCCCAGTTGCAGGATGCCAAAGGGGAGGAGCGCACCAACCAGTTCTACCCGGACCCACGCATCCCCAAGAGTGGGCGGGCAGAGTTGAGCGACTACCGTAGCCAACACCCGGCCGTGGACCGTGGCCATCAATCCCCGGCAGCCGATGCACCGAACCCCAATGCAATGGCCCAATCCTTTGCGCTGTCGAACATGGTGCCGCAAGACCCCACCAACAACCGGAAGATCTGGAGTAAGGTCGAGGCGGATGTCAGGAAATTTGCCAAGCGCGCCGATGGCAATGTTTTTGTCTTTACCGGCCCGCTCTTTGACTCGGGCCACACCACCATCGGCGACAACAAGGTCTGGGTGCCGACCCGTCTGTTCAAGCTGGTTTACGACGCATCGTCCAAGCGTGCCTGGGCCTACGTACTGCCCAACGCTGAAACCCGTATCGAGCGACCGATGGACTATGACGCTTTCGTGAAGAGTACCGGGCTCCACTTGCTGGGGAATCTTCCGGTCACAGGTTCCGTAGGGCGCTCTTGATGGCTTGATGAATTACACCCCAAAGGCTGGATGCAACCGATGGGGTGTTTCATTCACGGATGTATAGCGGCTCACTCAGATGCGAGCGCGACATCCCCCCGGACCTGTTGGGTGTCTGCGGCCGTCTGGCGACCCACCTTGAACCATGCTGCGTACAACGCCGGGACGAAGAAAATCGTCAGCAGTGTTGCCACGGTAAGGCCGCCCATGATCGCGATTGCCATGGGGCCCCAGAACACACTGCGCGTTAACGGGATCATTGCAAGCACGGTGGCCAGCGCCGTCAACATCACTGGACGGGCTCGGTGGATGGCAGCATCCAGCACAGCATTCCACGGGTCACGCCCTTCAGCGATCTCGATTTGCACTTGATCGATCAGGATCACCGCGTTGCGCATGATCATGCCACCCAGTGCGATGATCCCCAGGATCGCAACAAAGCCCAGCGGCGACTGGAACACCAGCAGCGCTGGCACCACGCCGATCAAGCCCAGCGGTGCGGTCAGCACCACCATCCACATGCGGGAAAAGTTCTGCAGTTGCAGCATAAGCAACAGAAGGATAGTGACCAGCATCAGCGGGGCCACCGCGAGTAGCGCTTTGTTGGCCTTGTTACTTTCTTCAACCGCTCCGCCCACATCGATGCGGTAACCGGTCGGCAGCCTGGCTTCGATGTCCTTAAGCAACGGCTGGATTTCCTGCGTCACGGATACACCCTGTTCACCGTCCTTCACATCGGCACGCACAGTGATCGCCATGTCGCGATTTCGGCGCCACAGTACCGGCTCTTCCAGTTCCGCGTGCACCTGTGCGACTTGCGACAGCGGCACCACCGTGCCCTGACGCGTATAAAGGTTGATGTCTTTCAGCGTGTCGAGGCTCAAACGTTCCTCTGGCACGGCACGAGCCACGATGTCGATCAGGTCCTCGTGCTCACGTAGCTGCGACAAGGTAGCGCCGTTCATCACGGTCTGGGTCGCCAGCGACACGTCGGCCGGCGTGAGGCCGAGCGCGCTCGCCTTGTCCTGATCCAGCTCGACCTTCAGCGTGCGAACCGGGTCGTTCCAGTCGAGCTGGAGATCACGCACCTTCGAGTTGGCCCCGACCACCTTCTCCACCTGGCGGGCAATTTGGCGTACAACCTGGGTATCGGGCCCCACGACGCGGAATTGCACGGGGTAGCCGACGGGTGGACCCAGCTCAAGCCGGGTTACACGCACCCATGCCTGCGGGAATTGTTGGTCAGCCGAGGCCATCAATCGCGCACGTACCCGCTCGCGTGCATCCAGGTCCTTGGTCATCACAACGAACTGGGAAAAGCCCGGATTCGGCAGCTCGGGGTTGAGCGAGAGGTAGAAGCGCGGTGCGCCGGCGCCGGTGTAGGCGGTGAAGTACTTGACCTCGTCGTCCTTCGACAGCAACGCCTCCATCCGTTTCACCTGCTCGGTGGTCGCCGCGATGGACGAGCCCTCTTTCAAGCGCAGGTCGATGACCAACTCAGGGCGCGAACTGTTGGGGAAGAATTGCTGCGGCACAAACTTCATGCCGGCCAGTGCAAGTGCCAGGGCTCCAAACGTTGCGCCGATGACAACCCAGCGGCGCTCAATGGCGGTATCGATCAGGCCACGCAGCCTGCGGTAGGGCTTCGTGTCATACGGATCACCGGCATGCTGGTGCTTGCCGAAGTCTTTGGGCAGCATCTTGACCGCCAGGTACGGTGTGAAGATACCCGAGCAAATCCACGAGAACAGCACTGCGGCGCCGACGATCCAGAAAATGCCACCCGCGTACTCGCCCGTGGTGGATTTCGAAAGGCCAATGGGCAGGAAGCCCACGACGGTGATGAGTGCGCCGGTCAGGCGCGGCATGGCGGTGGACTGATAGGAGAAGGCGGCCGCCTTAACGCGGTCCATGCCGGCCTCCATCTTCACCACCATCATTTCGATAGCGATGATCGCGTCATCGACCAGCAGGCCGAGCGCAATGATCAGTGAGCCGAGCGAGATGCGCTCGAGGTTCCAACCCATCGCCAGCATCACCAGCGCCACACCACCCAGCACCAGCGGCACCGAGGTCGCGACCACAATGCCAGTGCGCCAACCCAGGCTGGCCAGGCTCACCGCGATGACGATGATCAGCGCCTCCATCAGTGACCGCTCGAAGTCCCAGATCGCGTCTTTCACAGTGGAGGGTTGGTCGGCTACGCGCTCCAGCTCCACGCCGTGCGGCAGCTCGGACTGGATCTTGTCGACCGCCGTCTCCATCGCGTTGCCAAGGTCCACGATGTTGCCGTCGCTGGTCATCGTGATGCCCAGCATCAGCACTGGCTGGCCGTTGTGGCGAACCGTGTAGGTTGGCGGATCCTCAAAGCCACGTGTAACGGTCGCAATGTCGCCAAGTTTGATCTGCCGGCCGCCTGCGGCGATGGGCACGTTGCGGATAGCCTCTTCGCTGGTGAACTGGCCGCTCACGCGCACCATGACGCGGTCGCCGTTGGTGTCGATCTGGCCTGCGGGCAACATGGCGTTCTGGCTCTTGAGGCTTTCGGCGATGGCCAGCGGTGTAATGCCCAGCGCTGCCAGGCGCTCGTGCGAGAACTCGACGTAGACACGCTTGGCCTGCTTGCCGATCACATCGATCTTCTTGACCATCGGCACCTTCAGCATGCGGCGCTTGATGTCCTCGGCGGCGTCCGACAAGTCAGCATGGCCAATACCGTCGCCCTTGACCGCGTACATCAGGCCATACACGTCGCCGTATTCGTCGTTTACGATCGGGCCGATCACGCCGTCAGGCAGCTCGAGGCTCAGGTCATTGAGTTTCTTGCGCGCCTGATACCAGGCCTCGCGCTGATCGGCCTTGGTGGTGCCACCGCGCACGGTGAGCGTCATACCCGCGTAGCCTTGCCGCGCATAGGTGACCACTTTCTCGAAGTTGTCGATCTGCTCGAATTTCTTCTCCATGCGGTTCAGGACCTGGTCCTGCATCTGCTGGGCGGTGGCGCCAGGCCAGATGACCATGGTAGTCATGGAGGGCACGGAAAAGTTCGGATCCTCAAGCTGACCCAGCCTGGTGAAGCTGAAGACGCCGGCCACCGCGACAAGGAGGAGCATGAACAGGACGATGGCGCGATGACGCAGCGCCCAGTCGGTGAGGTTGAAGTTGTTCATCGGGCGGCCTGCTGCGTGGTGTTCGCGTCAACGATTGTCGTCACGGGTAGCGCGACCTTCAGGCCGGAAGTCATTTTCTGGACGCCGGCGGTGACGACCAGTACGCCAGCCTTGGGGCCAGAGACGAGCACCTCATCTTTGCGGTAACCCCAAACGGCCACATGCTCCAGTTCGACGATGCCTACCGGATCTTTGCCCGCAGGCGTGACTACCCACAGCGCCGGCTGGCCGCTGCTTTGCGTCAGTGCTGTGGCCGGCACTGCCGCTACTGAGACATCAGTCATCACGCGTTCGGCCATTACCGTGGCAGTGGCGCCCAGCGGCAGCGCCTGTACAGGCTTAAGCCGCGCGCGATAGGTGCGTGTCTGCGCCGAAGCCTGCGGCGACAGTTCGCGTAGCGTGACATCGAATACCTCGTTCGGCGCACTGGCCAGCGATGCCTTGAACTGCGCGTTCTTGAATACGGACAACTGATCTTCGGGCACGTCGATGACGATCTCCGATTCATCTGGATTCGCAATCGAGACAACCCGTTGGCCCTCCGCCACGACCTGGCCTGCCTCAATGCGCACAGCCGTGACCACACCGCTACGGGACGCGCGCAGAACGGTGTACTTGAGCCGATTGCGTGCGAGTTCAAGCTTTCGCGCTTCAGCCTCGGCGGTCGCATGCGCGGTTTGGGCATTCGTATGTGCGCGCTCGTCGTCGGCCGCACTGACCGAGCCGTCAGTCTTCAGCGCGGTCAGGCGCTGGCGATCCGAATCGGCCTGGCGAGTTTGCTCGACGGAAACCGTCCACTGTTGTCGCGACGCTTCCTCAGCGAGGCGGTAGTCGCTGTCATCCAGCACAGCCAATAGGTCGCCTTCGCGCACAAACTGACCTACGTCGACCTTGCGTTGGGCTATCTTGCCGCCCACGCGAAAGGCTTGGTCGACTTCATGCCGCGACTGTACGATGCCCACGTAACGACTGCTTTCGCGGGCATTGTCGTAGCTGATTTCAACGGTGCGTACTGGTCGTGGCGCCTGCACGGACGGTTTGTCCGGGCTGCACGCGCAAAGCAGAGCGGCGACGGCCAAAACGCCGGCCGTAGTAAGGGAATTCTTCAAGACAGTTCCTCTTTGAAAATCGACAGATTCTTAGGAAAGTGGTGGCCGGTCGGCTTTGGCGGTTGCAGTCGGGTTTGAGGGTTGTTCGAACACCTGCCAGCCCCCACCCAGTGCCTTGTAGAGCTGCACACTGTCGAGCAGCAGCCGGGTGTTGCTGTCGTTCGCACTCAGGCGCACCGCGAGGCGTGTCCGTTGCGCGTCCAGCAGAGGCAACAAGTCGATCTGCCCTCTGTCGTAGAGCGACTGTGCATGGTTCAGTGCCGCCTCTGCGGAGTCGGTGGCCGACTGCAACGACGCAGCACGCTGGCGCTCTTGCCCCTGCGTGACGAGGGCGTTTTCCACGTCCTCGAGCGCGCGGACAATGCCGTCTTCGGCACGTAATAACGCCTCACGCTGACCGCTCTCGGCGACGTCGTTGATCGCGCGCGTGCGGCCGGCGTTGAAGATCGGCATGGTGAGCAGAGCGGCCACGTTGGTGAAGCGGGCAGCGCCGAGATCCAGGCCGTTCATCTCAAGGCCCTGGCGCCCATAAGAGGCACCGAGGAACAGCCGGGGGAACCACTCAGCCGCGGCTTGTTGACGGCGCGCATTGGCAGCATCGAGCTGCGCCATCAGCGCCAATACATCAGGCCGGCGCTGCAGCAGGGTGGCGGGTTGTCCCTGTCGGGCCTCGGGTGCCAGCACGTTGGCATTGGATGGCTGGATACTGGTGGCGTTAAAGGCCTGGTCACCGATCAATACTGCGATGCGGTGCCGCGCTACAGCAGCCAGGGTTTCCAAAGGAGGAATCTGCGCGTGCGCCGATGCGGCATCGGTCTGTGCGCGCTCGACGTCGAAGGAGGTTGCCAGTCCCGCACGGTGGCGTGCGTTAACCAGGCGCAGTGTTTCGTCCTGTGCCGCGGAGATGGCGCGCAATGTTTCGACCTGGTGCGTCGCACCCACCAGTGTGAAGTAGTTGCTGGCTACATCGCTCATCACGAGCAGACGAACGCCGCGTACACCGTCCTCCGCAGCCACTGCCTCGGCGTCGGCCGCTGCCGCACCAGCGCGCAGGCGTCCGCTCAGATCCAGCTCCCATGAGACGTCAAGGCCCGCCCCCACAGTCTCGGTATCTGGCATCCCCTGTTTCTTGGCGGTGCTGTAACCGCTGCTACGATCGGAGCCGAAGGCGGACATTCCGACACTTGGAAAGAGCCCGGAGCGGCTGATCGTCTCACCGGCACGAGCGGTACGTACGCGCTCGGCAGCTATCTTGATATCGCGGTTCTCGCGCATTGCGCGGCGCACCAGATCTGATAACACCGGGTCGTTGAACGTCTCCCACCACGCGACTTCGGGTTCCATCTCGGAAGCCGTGCTTGCGGCGAACTTTTGCGGTAGGGGAACCGACAGTTTGGCCGCCTCCGTGGAACAACCGGTCAACGCCAGAGCGATAGAGGTGGCGAGCGCCGCACTCGTTACAAAACCGAGCAGGCGTTCAGCATGTAGCAAGGGCGCCTGCCCGAGGTAACGGGCCAGTGAACAGGAAGTGGAAAGTCGCGACATCAGAGTGAGCTCGTGTAGATTCGAGGTTGCATCAGCGTAGGGGCGGGTGTGCGCGAAGTCGTCAGCGAACCGTCGCTGTTCGGTCGCCATGCGCTCATCTTGCGTTGCTGTTGAAGGGGTCACTCGGGGCCGGTGTCTACCGCCTGTTCACTGACCGCTGACGCCAGATCCGAGTCAATCGACTCCAGCAACTCTTCAGCAGACGAGAACTCGCGTTGACGCCCGGTGACCAGGTTTTCGAGGCGGCCTAACAGGGCTCCCGGCGCGGCATCACTACGCAACTTGACTACGTATGAGCGGCGGCTCGGGTATTTGGATTCAGGGTTCAGGCTCATCGCAGACCAGGGGTTCAAGAAAGTTCGACGAAAGCGTAGGCCGTCCCCTGGGTCGAGTCGTAAGCGAAAGGTCAGAGTTCGGTCGGGTCAGCACCCGCGAAACAGAGACGGCGACCAATGAAGGGTACGCCGTCGCTTCAAGGCGACTTGGCAGTCTGAAGCAGTGAATGCGCACGTTTAGCCAGTTCGGTTCCGGCCGTTTCGGGCAATCGGTCAATCAGCGTCGACAATGCCTGGTGGTCCTCGGCCGTAGCCGCGTGATGCTCACACAACTCCACCCGCGCTAGCAGCTCCAGCCACGGTGCTTCCTGGGCGCGAGCCTCCTCAACTGCACGCCGCACCGCAACGTTGCCGGCGTCGGGCTGACCCTGCGCTCGCGCAATCGCTGCCTCCAGCAGTAATAGCTGCGGCAGGTATACGCGCTCGCCCAGTTCCTCGCCCACTCGAAGTGCTTCCCGTAGCTCGACTTGTGCGGCGTCGCAATCACCCGCCAGCAGCAACGCCTCGGCGGCGTAGCCGAGTACCTCGCTGGCTCCGGAGCGCATGCCGAGCCCGGTGTGTTCTTCGTAGGCTTCGCGGATGCGACGGTAGCCGTCGCTCGGGGAGCCGCTGCGCGCGTCGGCCCAACCGTGCCACCAACGGCAAGCCGTACGCCCCAGTGCAAGCGAATGCTCATCGACCAACGCCTGCATGTCGTCGGCCAGCGCAGCCACACGCACGTGGTTTCCCATCCGCACCTCGATCAATACCTCCTGCCAGGCGGCGACTAGCCAGGTCATGGGCTGGCGCAACGCCTGCGCACGTACCCGCGCCTGTTGCAGATGGACTCGAGCTTGCGCAACCAGACCAGAGCGCAAGAGTTCTATCGCCAGCATGCCTTGAAGCATGACTTGGGGATCCGCCGCAAAGATATTGTTTGCCCCTATGTCCAGCGGCTCGGCGATCGCGAGGGCGCGCTCTAGCCAACGGCGGGTTGTCTGCGTGCGCCCCTGGAGGTGATGTACCTCGGCCTGCACGATGCACGCCGCCAGCATGAGCGCCGGATCGTTTGTGTCGCAGGAGAGGGCTTCGGCACGTTCCGCCACCTCCAGCGCCAGCGCGTAGTCGCCGCACAGTCCGAGCAGATAGCCGAAACCGTGCAGCAGGCGCCCGCGCATTGGATGCTCGGGTACATCGGCTAACAGCGTGTACGCGCGTTCGAACGCGTTCCTGGCTTCACTGCCGACACCGAACGTATGGAAGGCCGACACCCCCTGCAGCGTGGCCAAGGTGATTTCGAGCGCATCGAGCTCCGTTCCTTCTGGTGCCTGCATGAGCAGGACCAAGGCGCGCTCAGTAAGGCCATAGCTCAAGTCCGGGCTGAAGTGCACCAATGCAGCTTCTGCGGCCTCGGCGTAGTAGCGCAGCGCAGTCATCGGCTCCCGAGCCCGATCGAAGTGCATTGCCAGCTCCGAGGCAGCAACCGGTATGCCGACTGTGCGCTCGCGTTCGAGAGCAGCGCCAACCTGGTGATGGAGTTGGGTACGCAAAGAGCGCGGTGTGCGGTCGTACAGTACCTGGCGGAACAGCGCATGCCGGAACGAGTAGGGCGGCTCTGCCGTCTCATCACCTTCACAGGTCCGCGACGGTATGAGCCATACCTGCTCGCGTATCAGTTCCTCACAGGTGTGGGCCACCGAAGCGAGGTCGCGCTCCAGGGCCAGTGAAACCGTCTCAACCCGGAACTCGACCCCGCACACCGCTGCGGCCGAGAGCAGCGCACGCTGCTCCGGCCCAAGCTTGGCAATGTAATGATCAATGATGGCTGCGAGGTTTTCGGGAACCGCCACACTCGCAAGCCGAGCTTCGATGATGGCGTCGTCGTCCGTTGTGTCCATTACTTCACTGATGACTGACGATACGAACAACGGCACACCGTCAGTACGCTCGTGCAGGGCACGCACAAAGGCCTCATCGCATGCCAGCGAGGCCGAACGCAGCGCGATATAGTCAGCGACCTCGGTTTCCGAGAACGGATCAAGCACCACTTCCTCGCACAGACGTTGCAGGCGCAGTTCGTGGCGTAACGAACTGAGGGGATGATCGAGCGCAACCACCTCGGCGAGGCGGAAGCTCGACAGCCACATCAACCGCGTGCGGCCGCGTCGTCGCGCCACATAATTGATCAGCTGGACCGTCGCCCGATCGCTCCAATGCAGGTCTTCGGTCACCAGCAACAGCGGTCGCTGCTCCGTGTAGCGATCCAGCAGTTCACCCATTTCCCTCAACATGCGGTCCGGACCGACTCCGGCAAGCTCGCGCTGCAACGCGTCTCGCTCTTGCGCGGTACTTAACCACGGCAGTTGCAGCAGCCAGGTCGGCGCCACGGCGCGCAGCAGCGCCGGCAGGGTCGGGTCGCTGCGGCACAGATCGGCTAACGCCTCCAACACCGGCAGGTACGGCTCGCCGGTGCCGTAGTGTTCCACGCAATGGCCGCGTGCGCAGGCGATGCCGCCAAGGCTGGCGAGGAAATGTTCGATTAACGTGGTCTTGCCAATCCCCGGTTCTCCAGCGAGCCAGACCACGGCACGCTGGCCGCCATCCGCCCGTTCCCACGCCCGTTGCAGTCTTGATAGCTCGGCGGTGCGACCGATGAATGGCGGTGACGGATGCGCGCCGGCCGCCGGCACCGGCACCGATGCAGGTGGCTTCGACGGTACAGGGGAGGGCGCGGCGATGAAGCGATAGCCGCGCCTCGACACGGTCTCGATATAGCGGGGCTGCCTGGGGTCGTCACCCAGCACCTTGCGCAGATCGCTGATGGCCGTCTTCAGCACCGAATCGCTGACAAACCGATGCCCCCACACGGCATCAAGCAAGGCATCCTTGGTCACTAGCGATCCCGGCTGGCGTGCAAGGACGCACAGCAGTGTGAAGGGAGTTGGCGCCAACGCCACGGCTTCTCCGTTGCGTAACAAGCAGGCGTTGGCTTCGTCGAGTTCGAACTCGACGAAGCGCAGTTGGACTGGATTCGGTTGGGGCTGTGGACGCGCCACGATTGATTCCTAAGACTGGGGCCGTTCTCCAATAACAACGCTGATCGGCTCTGAAGCCAAGCCTCATCGGTCGGAAACTGGCGCATGCGTGACTTCACTGCTTCGGCCCAGAGCCCCTGACACCTCGGTATTCCTCTCATAGTGGCCTGGCAATGATCTCAAAAAAATAATGACAACAATATCAATATTGAAATTTGTCTCAATTTTACATACCTTGACCCTGCCTGACGATGAGACCTGCGCGCCTCACGACTTCAATCACAACAAGGGCTCAAGATGAACAACAACAAGAAAGTTTCCGAATTGCCTCCTTCCGCTGTCGACGTGCTGGTCATCGGTAACGGTCCGGTAGGTGCGACAATCGCGGCGCTGCTCGGCCGCTATGGGGTCACGACCCTGGTACTGGACAAGACCCATGAGGTCGTACTGATGCCTCGTGCCATTGCTCTGGACAACGAGGCGCTGCGCATCCTGCAACTCGCCGGTTTGTCGGAAGACGCTTTCGAGAAGATCGTTATCCCAGAAGTGAGGATGCACTCCCCGGTACTCGGGCAATTTGGTCGTGCCAATACTGAGGGGTGCATCGACGGCCATCCGAAACTAGTGACGTTCTATCAACCCGACCTCGAACACGCGGTGCGCAGCCAGGTCTCCCGACTGAAGTCAGTGACCAGTCTTGGTGGCTTCGAGCTTGAAAGTCTGGTCGAGGAGTCGGATGGCGTCGTCGCCTCAGTACGGGATCAGAATGGGCAATCGCATTCCGTTCGCGCCCAGTACCTGGTCGGTGCGGATGGCGCAAGCTCCAGGGTCAGGGCACTGATTGGCCAGGAGTTCGAAGGGCAGACCTATGCGGAGGATTGGCTGATTGTCGATGTCATGAACCGGCATAAGTCAGCGATTGATCACATTGAGTTTCTCTGTAATCCGCGGCGGCCGACGCCGCACATGCCCGCACCCGGTGGAAGGGAGCGTTGGGAGTTCATGCTGCAACCCGGTGAATCGCGCGAAGAGCTGGAAAGCCCGGAAAGCATAGCCCGGCTAATCGCGCCATGGATCAACCCGCGAGAGTTGCAAATCGAGCGCAAGGCGGTGTATCGATTCCACGCGCGCTGCTGCAACAGATTCAGCAAGGGACGCATCTTCCTCGCTGGCGACGCAGCACATATCACCCCTCCCTTTGTCGGGCAAGGCCTCGTCGCGGGACTTCGAGATGGCGCCAACCTTGCCTGGAAACTGGCATGGGTCCTTCGCGGCCATGCCGCGCCTGCAATACTCGATACCTATGACGTAGAGCGCCGCCCCCATGCCCAGGCGATGATCAATCTAGCGAAACTCATGGGCCGCCTGGTGATGCCCAAAAACAAGATCGCAGCTTTCTTTATCCACGGCTTGATGCGCACGCTGGCGTTGACTCCCGCTACCAGGAGGTACTTCGAACAGTTGGACATCAAGCCTAAGAACACCTTCAAGCACGGCCTGTTCGTGCAGCATCGCCGGGGCGACAAACTGGTACGTGGCAGCCTGTTCCCCCAGGCCTGGGTTCGTAACATGCAAAAGCAGATCAAGCTGAGCGACGATGCTCTGGGAGACAACCTGACCCTGGTTGGATTGGGTGTTGACCCGTTGTCACTGCTAACCACTGATCAGATCGTTTCCTGGGAAAAAATGGGAGGCCATTTCTTAGAGGTCAGAACACGCGGCCAACGCTCCGGCGGCAGCTGTGACTTCATCGAAGACATGAACCATGACATCCTGCCGCTGGCCCCTAAAGGAACGCTGGTCGCGGTTCGTCCTGACCGTATCATCATGCACCACGCCCCTGGCGCAGAGGCAGACAGTCTCCTTCGTGACTGCCGGGGCCTGCTGGTTAGCGAACACGCCACTCCTGACAGCGTTTCCGTTACCATCAACGAGCCCACTAGATTACGAGCTTGATAATGCATTCCCCCATTCTTCCTTTAGAAGCTGCGCCAGAACCTCTCACGAGAGGCCACAAGAAGCGTGAACGCACCCGTCGCGGCCTGGTGGACGCGGCATTGCGCCTTGTCGCACGAAAGGAGGTGGGGGAGATCGCGCTGCTCGAGGTAGCCGCGGAAGCAGAGGTATCCAACGGCACCATCTACAACTATTTTCGAACTCGCGATGAAGTACTGGAGGCGGTGGGCATCGCCATGGCCGCCGAGTTCTCCGATGCCATTTCCGCCCTGAGCACGGATGTGCACTGCGGCGCCCAGCGGCTTTCGATTGGCGTGCGCATGTTTGTATGCCGGGCCGCCGACGATCACGAATGGGCCAATGCTCTGCTGCGCATCATCCATTTCGATCAGGCCATGCGCTCGCGTTTGGCGGCCCATGTGCTTGGCGACCTGCGTGAAGGTCTGCGCGAGGGCACTTTCGCTTACGAGGACGAAGGCATTGCCCTGGACATGGTTGTATCGTGCACAACCGGAGCAATGCGCTCGGTTGTCGAGGGGCGTGCAGTGGCAGAGCACGATCTGCGGGTCGCCGAAATGATTCTCCGGGCTCTGGGCGTAACACCTGCCAGAGCCAAGAGAATCGCCGGCAAGCCGCTACCTGCCTGAGCTGATGTCATCCTTGATCGGCCAGGCTTGATCAATCCATCGCCGATAGCGCTTTGCCTGGCGACGAGACTTCAGCTGATTGCCGATCAATGCCATGAGGGGCGACGTCCCGGGTTGTGTCCGTTTGCCTTGGCTCAGCAAGCCAAGCTGTTTCTTGATCACCGACGCCACTGCGAGCGATGCCAGCGCCTTGTTCTTCCAGTGAACGACGATGGGCTCCACTTTGATGTCCCGACCTGCCATCCACTGTCTCGGCAGGGCTGGCTCGATTGCCAGCGCAGTGGCAAGTCCGACCATCGACACTGAGCCGCTCACCACTCGCTCAGCGACCTCCTTTCTACGCACTCCGCCAGTGACCATCAGCGGCATGCGCGCTATTTCTCCTATTCTCTCCGCGAACTCGAGAAAGTAGGCTTCTCGAGCCAAGCGGCTGCCATCGCGGGTCTGCCCCTGCATCGCCGGGCTTTCGTAGCTACCACCCGATAACTCGACCAGATCGACCGCCTTGGTGTTGAGCATTTCCACCACGCGAGCCGCATCCTCGGCATTGAAACCGCCTCGCTGAAAGTCCGCGGAGTTGAGTTTCACAGCGACGCAAAAGATCGGTGCTACTCGCTGACGTATCGCGTCGATGGTTTGCAGCAGAATCTGCGCACGATTCTCCAGGCTACCGCCCCAGCGGTCATTACGCTGGTTGGTCAAGGGTGACAGGAATTGGCTAAACAGATAGCCATGCGCTGCATGAATTTCCACACCAGTGAATCCGGCGCGCTCTGCCAGCACCGCCGCTTGGGTATAGCGCTCAATCAGCTCTTCGATCTCCTGCTCATTCAAGGCCCTGGGCGGCACAAAAGCTTTTGACAGTCCGGGGATATCGACCGCCACTGCGGAGGGGCCCCTTGCCGGTTGCCCCATGGAAGCCAATAGCTGTCGTCCGGGATGATTGATCTGCATCCAGGCCTGGGCCCCACGGCTGCGGCAGGCATCGGCCCATAGCCGGAAATTCACCAGGTTCCGATCGTCCTCAAGCACGACGCCAGCCGGTCCGGTCAAGGCGTGGCGATCAACCATGACGTTGCCAGTGATGATCAGACCGGCCCCACCTTCCGCCCAACGCCGATAGAGCTTAACCAGCGCTTCCCCTGGAGCGTGATCCTCATTGGCAAGGTTCTCCTCCATGGCAGCCTTGGCAATTCGGTTTGGAATCACCGTACCGTTAGGCAATCGAAGCGGTTTGAAGAGCTTTGAGCCGGTCATGTTCTGTCCTTCAGCTAATAAAAATTCGCCAACATAATTGAACACGCGTGTTCAATTATGTCAATGTGCAGGACTTTTGTTGACCAGACGACATCGATCGCTGCATCCAGATTACTAGGTTGTAGGCCTGTTTTCCGACAGAAAGACCTACAGGCTTAAAAATAGAGTTGACGCAAAATGAACACGAGTGTTCAATCGACTCATGAGGTAATCCTGGAGAGAGAACCGTGGAATCCCTGAATCCAACACAACGCCGCATTCATCAAGCTGCCTTTCGCCTGTTCGCCGAGAGAGGCACCTCACAAGTGAACATCCTTGACCTCGCGCAAGAGGCAGGCGTGGCGCGCGGGACGGTTTATAGCAACATCGACAGCATGGAAAACCTGTTCGAGGCGGTCGCCAGCCATCTCGCGAGGGAGATGCATGAGCGCGTCAACAAGAGCTTCAATTCCCTCTCGGATCCCGCTCAGCGCCTTGCCAATGGCATTCGATTCTTCATTCGCCGAGCGCACGAAGACTCCCAGTGGGGCGCGTTCATCCATAAATTCGCCATGAGCAATTCTGCGTTGCGCGAAATGTTCAGCAGCCAAGCGACCAAGGATCTTCTGAGCGGGCTTGCCACTGGGCGCTACACGTTTGCGCAGGAGCAATTGCTCTCAGTACTGACGCTGATATCGAGCAGCGTGCTCGGCTCGATTTTCCTGGTACTGGAAGGTCACAGGACGTGGCGCGAATCGGGCTCTGACACCGCCGAGCTGGTACTGCGGGCATTGGGTGTGCCGCCAGAAGAGGCTCGTGCGTTGGCGACCAAAGAGTTGCCGGCACTTCCATCTCTCGACTGAGTTCGTCACTGACTTGACTGAATAAACCCCTGATTTTTCAGGGGTTCGGGACAGCTTTGCCCTAAAACCCGGAAAACAAGAACAATGAACAACAAAAACGAATTGCACCGGTTGGCGACACCACACCCCGCGCGGCATCCGCAGCCGACGGTAAAGGCCCAGGATCTGACTCACCTGATCTTCCAACGGCCGGACTTGAATGAGGCGGCGCATTTCCTGACTGACTTCGGCCTGACGGTAAGTCGGCAGGAGGCTGATACGCTCTACCTGCGGGCCACCGAAGCCACTGCGTATTTTTACCGCGTCCAACGTGCCGAACATGCACGTTTCATCGGATTCGGACTTGCAGTGCAGTCCCTGGAAGATCTGGAAAAGCTCACTCGAATCCCGGGTGCGTCATCGGTCGAGAAATCGGAACATCCGGGTAAAGGGTATTACGTCAGACTGACGGATCCATCCGGTTTCATTGTGGAGGCCGTTTGCGACCAGACGCCAGGCAAGACGCTGGCTCATAGAGCTCCTCTCCACTGGAACCTGGTGCACGAGCAACCGCGGATCAACGCCACGCAGCGCCCGCCGATTGCTCCCCCTGAAGTACTCAAACTCGGTCACATCGTCATTGAAGTGGCCGACTATCAAGCGACCTGTGCCTGGTATACGCAGCATTTCGGGTTTATTCCCAGCGATGTGCAGGTACTCCCCGACGGCACGCCTATCGTCACTTTCATGCGCCTTGATCTCGGTGATATTCCCGCCGATCACCATACGCTCGCGATTGCGCAAGGGTTCATGGCCACCTACAGCCATAGCGCCTATGAAGTCGTCGATGCAGACGCCGTGGGTATGGGGCAGCGCGTCCTGCGCGAGCGCGGTTGGGCGCACTCATGGGGTATCGGCCGGCACATTCTGGGCAGTCAGATCTTCGATTACTGGCAGGACCCTTGGGGCGATAAGCACGAGCATTACTGCGACGGGGATATTTTCACGGCCACTCGGCCTGTGGGCATTCATCCGGTGAGTCCCGAGGCAATGGCGCAGTGGGGGCAGCGCATGCCCAAGAGTTTTACCAAGCCCAAGATGAACTTGACCAACGTGCTTCTGCTGATCCGCAATCTGCGACGCAGCCCGGACCTGACCATTCGCAAGTTGATAACACTCATGCGGATGTTCGGGTAGAGCTGCCGCCATGTCGGACAACTCAACCCGGTTTGGTCGGCGGGACGTGCTTAAAGCCGGCGCTTTGATTGCTGGCGGTGCGTGGGTCTACACCGTTGTCAGCCCGCCTTCAGAACAACACCACAGTTCTCGCGCCACCGAACGCGGGACAAACGCCGCTCCAGGAGTACCTTCAATGTCTGCTGTACACGTAGTCCGCTTTGAATTTCAGAACGGTATCCACTGGGGCGTGCTTCGCCAGGGCCGTATCACGATTGTCCCCGGTGTTTTTGAAACCACCGGTGAATTCATTCGCCAGAACAGTATCGACGACCTCGCTCAACTGAAAGGTACAGAGCTTGCGGAGGGCGAAGTAAAACTGCTGTCGCCGGTGACCCGTAACCAGCAGTTCGTTTGCCAGGGCGCCAATTACCGTCAGCACATGATCGAGTCGGGCATGGACCCGGATGCGAAGAAATTCAACATGATCTTCACCAAGGCGACGAGTTGCCTGGTGGCGGCCGACAGCGACCTGATCAAGCCGCGCCACGTGCGCTTCCTGGACTACGAGATCGAACTGGGGCTTGTGATGAAACGCGCGATCACCGGTTCAGTGTCTGTCACCGACACCAATCTGCATGAGTTCATCGCCGGCGTCGTCATCGTCAATGACTACTCGGCGCGTGACATTCAGATTCCCCAGATGCAGTTCTACAAGGGCAAGAGCTACCGCACTTTCGGCCCGGTCGGCCCGTACCTCTGCCTTCTGGATGCCTCGAACATTCATTACCTGAAAGACTTGCAGCTGCGCCTGACGGTCAACGACCAGGTACGACAGAACGACAGCACGGCCAACCTGGTTTACGGCCCCGCTGAAACCCTGACCGAACTCTCCGCCTTGCAAGATCTCGACGTTGGCGACCTGATCGCCACCGGCACTCCAGCGGGTTGTGCGCTAACGATTCCTTCGCCTGCGAAACAGCGCATTGCAGCCCTGATGCCCGAAGCCACCAAGTGGAAGCTTTTCCTCAAGGCGCAGGAAGGCCGGACGCAGTATCTCAAGGCAGGTGACGTGGTCGAGGCACGCATTCGCAGCGCCGATGGAGTGGTCGACCTCGGTGTGCAACGCAACCGAGTCGTGGGGGAAGCCTGATGGTTGTGCAGACCCTGAACGACATCGAAAGTCTTGAACGAGTCCCCTTGTCGGAGCGTGGCCTGGCTTGCAGCACTTATGAAGCGCTGCGTCAGGCGGTCGAGCGTACCCCCGAGGCACCAGCGCTGAGTTTCTTTGCCGATGCCGCCGATTTCAAGCGCACCTGCGAGTGGAACTACTCCCAGCTCTTCGCGGAGATCACCCGCGCGGCCAATGCTTTCCATGACCTGGGTATAAAACCGGGTGAGGTGCTGGCCTTCATCCTGCCCAACCTGCCGGAAACCCACTTCACTATCTGGGGCGGGGAGGCGGCGGGGATCGTCATGGCGATCAATCCTCTGCTTGAGGCCAAGCAGATGGCTGGTTTGCTGAATGCCGCGAAGGCATCGGTGGTGGTGACACTCGCGCCGACTCCAGGCAGCGATCTGTGGCCCAAACTGGCTTCGCAGCTGGATCAGTTACCCACGGTCAGGTCTGTCGTTTGGGTCAGCATGGAACCCTATGTCGCCGAACCTGTGCGTGAGGCTCTGAAGGTCGCGGCGCTGAAGGAACGAGACTTACACAGCGGTATCGCGATTCATGATCTGCAATCGCTGATGAAGACTCAGCCGCACACACACCTCAAGAGCGGTCGGCAAATCCGCCAGGAGGAGTACTCTTCTTACATCTGTACGGGCGGCACCACCGGGCTGCCCAAGATCGCGGCGCGTACCCATGGCTCGGAGGTCTTCAACGCATGGGCCGTGGCTGCTCACTTGCAGCCACGCAGTGGGGGCCAGGTTATCTTTTGTGGCCTGCCGCTGTTTCATGTCAATGGCCAGTTGGTGACTGGACTGATGCCTTGGACTCAAGGCGACCACGTGATCCTCGGGACGCCTCAGGGGTATCGTGGCGAGGGGGTGATTTCACGATTCTGGGAGATGGTCGAGCACTTCGGTATCAACCTCTTTTCCGGCGTGCCTACTGTCTATGCGGCACTTCTGCAAAATGAATGGCAGGGCCGCGACCTATCCAGTCTTCGCTTTGCCATGTGTGGCGCCGCACCCATGCCGGCTGAGCTTTTCCGAGAGTTCGAGCGCCGGACCGGGGTAAAGATCCTTGAAGGTTATGGCCTCACCGAGGGCGCCTGCGTCTCCTCGATCAATCCGCCCCATGGCGAGCGCCATATCGGCTCCATCGGGATACGGATCGCCTACCAGAATATGCGCGCGGTCTTGCTCAACGATGCGGGAGAGTACCTGCGCGACGCCGACGTGGATGAGATCGGCCTCATCACGATCACTGGTCCGAATCTCTTCAATGGCTATCTGGAGGAGCGTCATAACCAGGGCCTCTGGATCGATATCGACGGTCAGCGCTGGCTGAATACGGGTGATTTGGGTCGCCAGGATGCGCAGGGTTATTTCTGGCTGACCGGACGCAAGAAGGAGTTGATCATCCGTGGCGGTCACAACATCGATCCCAAGCAAATCGAGGAGGCTCTTCAGGCGCATCCTGCAGTCGCCTTGGCCGCTGCAATCGGCAGCCCCGATGCCTACTCGGGCGAGGTGCCGATCGCCTACGTTCAACTGCGCCCCGGGCAAGTTTGCAACGCCGAAGAACTTGAGGCGTTCGCGCATCTCAACATCAGCGAGCGGGCAGCCGTTCCCAAGCGCATTGAAATCCTCGAAGCGTTGCCACTGACTGCCGTGGGCAAGATATTCAAGCCCGCCTTGCAGCAGCGGGAAATTGCCAGAGTAGTCCAGCAGGAAGTGGAGCGTATGTGTCTGCAGGAAGTTGAGGTAGAGGTGGTACAGGATGGACGACGCGGGCTAGTCGCATGCATCCGGGCGGGAGGCAACCAGGAGTCGCTGGCCCTTCTTCTAGGGCGCTATAGCTTTCAAGTGGAGTGGCTTAAATGAGTGCAAGTTCGCCTTCATAAGTTAAACAAACATGCCCTGGTACTCATCAGCCAGGGCCCTTTTCACAACTTCGATCAACTCCAACCGGCACTGACATGTGCACGGGAAGGCCAAGCCTTGCCTGCGTACAACCAACAAAAAGAATAAGAGGTGGACAATGAAAGTGAATAACCGTGCGATCCCGTGTTTCTCTGTTCAGCAAGCATTTGCTTCCTGGATCAAATTAACCGGCGCCGTAGCCATACTCAGCGCTTCAACAACTGCGGGGGCCAATGGCATTGCCCTGAACGAACAAAGTGCAAGCAGTGCGGGAACTGCTTATGCAGGAAGGTCGTCATCCGCGCTGGACGCCAGCACCATCTTTGGAAATCCAGCAGGCTTGACCAAGTTGAAGCGTAGTGAGATTTCCGGCGGAGCCGCGGTCGTCTCGGTGAGCGACGACATCAGTGATGCGCAAAGCAATGTTCCGGGCACCAATAAAGGGGACTCGGTACCTTTGGGAGTCGTGCCCTTCGCTTATATGTCGACGCCACTTGATGATCGCTTTTCGATTGGTCTGGGGCTCTATGCACCAAGTGGTCTAATCAATGATTACGAGAGCAGTTTTCAGGGCCGTTATCATGGTTCCTATAGCACGACCAAGGAAATAACCCTGCAGCCCACCATTGCCTATCGGATCAATGATTACGTGTCCATTGGTGGTGGGCCGACCATCAACCGTTTCAATGCAAAGCTTAAGAATTACCTGGCCACCGGCGCCCTGAACAATGGTGAGGACACACTGGTCACCATCAAAGGCGATGACACTGCACTTGGCTACAACGTAGGCATCCTGGTCGACTTTACCGAGGCAACCCGCTGGGGGATTAACTATCACTCGAAGGTGGATTATGAACTCGAAGGGCATACTGAGGTTTCTGGTTCCCCGAGCGTTATTCCGCTGGACGGGAATTATGACAACAAGATAGACCTCACGATGCCCGAATCCGTGGACACCTCTATCACCCATCATTTCAATAGTCGCTGGACGGGCTACCTGGGGACCACCTGGAAACGTTGGAGCCGGATCCAGAAGGTCGAGGCAGTCAACAGCGGTCTTTCCCCCGTGGGCGAGGCGGCTGGCCTTGGAAGTGTGACTGAAGAAATGAACTGGCGTGACACTTGGAGCACCGCAGTGGGCGCCGCCTATCAATTGAATCAACAATGGCTGCTGCGCGCAGGCTACGCCTATGATCCATCGCCCGTTAGAAATGCCGATCGCAGCGTGCGCATTCCGGTTGGGAATCGCCAAGCCGTGACTTTGGGCGGTGCTTATTCGCCGAATGCCGATCTGACGATAGACTTTGCTTATGGTTATCTCTGGGATTCCAAAGTCTCGGTAAAGCAGGCGAACAACTCCGGTCTTCAACCGGAATACAGTGCAAGTTACGACAATAGTGCCAATGGAGTTTCAGTGCAGGCAACCTATCGGTACTAATCAGCCTAACCCTGAGTATTTCCATTACAAATTGATTAAGTAGTTTTTCCAGCACCCATTACTGAACCTGTCATGGGACTCTTTACAGCGGGCGGACGCTACGCGTTCCACGGCGTTAGTAGCCATGCCTAATCGAGGCGCTTTACCAAGCTCCTCGCTGTCGGTGCACTCTCCACAAGAGGGTCTCTGCTTTAAATCTGAATCTGCGCCTGTCTGAAGGTCGTCGCTATCCGTGGCGATTTGGAAGACCCCGAACTCGCGCTCCGCGAGTTCGGGACGGCGCCACCGAATTACGCAACCGATGGGGTGCTTCATTCACGGATAGATAGCGGCGGTTTAAAAGTTGCCGCGTGACATCGGATTTCAAACGTGACGCACGACTTAAACAGTCTTTCTTTCGGTTCGGTATGGCAAACAAGGGGCGGCTATTTCGGGGCGGGTCAGTAGCCCTCTATCATGTCGGCAGCCTGTTGAGTCGCCTGGCTGGTGCGAGTGGCGAGTTTGCGGACTTCGTCGGCAACCACGGCGAAGCCGCGTCCGGCTTCGCCTGCGCGGGCGGCCTCTATCGCTGCGTTCAGCGCCAACAGGTTGGTCTGGTTGGCGATGCCCTGAATGGCGGCAACGATCTGAGTCAGTTTGGTGAGGTTTTCCTGCATGGCCTGGTGTTGTCGTTCCTGGGTCTCGCGCAACTGTCTCTCCTCGTGGCTCGCGTGAATGTCGGTGATGGCGCCCACCACCCGCAGCGGTGAACCGTCAGCCGCACGCCGGGTCTGGCCACGGCCGCGGAACCAACGGTACTCACCGTTCTTATGCCTGAGCCGGTAGTCGACGTCGAAGGGAGTCTTACCGCTGCGATCATCGACGTGTGCGACGAAGGCGCCTATCGCGCGCTGGCTGTCCTCCGGATGCAGGCGTGACGACCAGGCCTCCAGAGTATTGGGAAACTCTTCGGCCGTTGTATGGCCGAGCAGGCGCCGCATCTGTGAAGACCACCAGATGGCGTTCTTCGGATTGGCCGGATCGCCAGCCACCACCTCGATGTCCCAGAGCCCGTCGTGAAGCATTTCCCGGGCAATCTCGAAACGGGTGGCAGCCAGTGAAAGCGCCTCGTCCTGCAAGCGTTGTGCGTGGATGTCGCGCAACACTCCGGCGATGGTCACGGGCATGCCTTGGGCATCGCGGCGGGATTTTCCGCTGAGGCGGCACCAGCGATATTCACCTTCGAAGGCCATTCGAACGTCCAGGGCATAGGATGTTCGGCCGCTGCGATCTGCAAGATGCTTCGACAACGCATCGTGGTTGCGCTGACGGTCACCCGGGTGCAGCCGCTCGCTCCAGAGATTGAGCTGGTCGGGCATCGGTATCTGGATCGGCCAGGACCCCGACCACCGCAGTGCGCTATCGGTATCTGGTTGTGTGGTTGCGCCGAGCTCCATTTCCCAGAACAGGTCACCCGACCCTTGAACGGTGAGTTCCCAGCGAGTCTCCAGCTGTTGCAACTGAACGTCGCGCTCGGCGAGGCGTGAGGTGATTTGCTCAAGGTTTTGGCTCAGCTTCTCTTCTCGCACCCGCAGATCTCGCCGTTCACTGAGCAGGCTCTCCACCCTTGTGAGAATCTGCCGCAACAGCGGATCGGCCGACGTGATCGATGAGTCAGCGATCTCGGGTCGATCCAGCCTGTCGGCGAGTGAAGCCAGTGTCCGATGGGTAGTTCTGCTGAAGAACAACATACAGCGCCTCTCAGTCCGTGAAATTGAAGTCAAAGGTCATAACGAGGCTTGCCCGGCCTCGCTAAAGTAGGTGTATTGAAAGGCTGTTCACCGAGCAGTCAGTGTGACAATGCCTGGAGGTCGAAGGATGTAGCGCCCGGCAAGGTTGGCCACGTCTGTGGCCCGTCCATGATCTCTTCCGGAGTCAGCAGGCAGGCGTCCAGTTGCCGCTTCAACATATCCAGGTCGAGACCCTGACCGATGAAGACGATTTCCTGCCGGCAATCACCGGTGATGTCGTCCCATTTGGCCAGAATCCCTTGTCGGCGATAGTCGTCCTGGGGCCATTGCGATTGCGCGATGAATGTCCACCAGCGCCCGACATAGTCCCAACGAAATTGCCCGCCACTTTGCACCAGCATGCCGATGTCCAGATGCCGGCTGGCGACCCAGAAGTAGCCTTTACAACGCAGTAGCCGCCCGTTGTGCCAGGGCCGCTGCAGGAACTCCAGCAGACGTTGCGGATGGAATGGCGCACGCTCCTGATATACCCAGGAAGCAATTCCATAGGTGTCCGACTCGGGAGGATGCTCGTCACTGGCTTCCAGACTTTTCATCCAGCCGGGTGACTGCACCAGACTCGGCAAATCGAAACGACCGGTGTCGAGGATCTTCGACAGATCGACGGCACCGTGGGTCATGGGCAGGATTTCCGCCTTCGGATTGAGGCCTGCGAGGAGGGCGCTCAGCTCCAGAAAGCCTTTCTCGCCGATCAGGTCCAGCCGACTGACGAGGATGACGTTGGCGTACTCCACCTGTTCGATCAGCAGATCGGACAAGTGGCGTAATGGCGTGCCCGTTTCGTCCTCGCCGCCAACGGTGTCCCGCGAGGCCAGCAGCGCCTGGAAGTTGCTGCCGTCGACGACGGTGACCAAGGTGTCGAGCCGCGCCAGTTCGCTCAGACTGAAGCCTTGCGAGTCGAGGAAGGCGAAGGTCTCGGCGACCGGCATCGGTTCGGAGATTCCGGTGGACTCGATCAGCAGGTAATCGAAGCGCTGCTGACGCGCCAGCAGGCTGATCTGCTCAAGCAGATCAGCGCGCAGCGTGCAGCAGATGCAGCCGTTGCTCATCTCGACCAGTTCATCGCTGCCGCGGTGTAGCGACACATTGCGCGCTACGTCCTCGGCGTCGATGTTGACTTCGCTCATGTCGTTGACGATGACCGCCACCCGCATGCCTGCGCGATTGCGCAGGATGTGGTTGAGCAGGGTCGTCTTGCCGGAGCCGAGGAAGCCCGAAAGGACCGTCACCGGCAGCCGGCCCGACAGGGCCCGGTCAATCATGCGGCCACCGTTTTCGCATCGACGGCCTTGTCCAGGTAGCTTTCGAACAGGTCGACGACTACCAGGCCATCATCCGCGGCATTGCCCCACAGATCCTTCACCTGGAATTCGACGTGGTAGGTGGGCTGGTGCGCTGCGCTCAAATCGCCGTGACCGATGGCATCCGGGAACGGCCATTTTTCCGAGGTGCGGTGTCGGACGATGCCTTCCTTGCCGCGCACATAGGCCGGCATGCGCACGTGTCCGGCCACGTACTCGTCGCGAACCACTACCCGGTCGCCCACTTCAAATGGCGGGCGGCCAGTGATGGCGGGGCGGCCCTTGTCATGGGGAGGGTTGGCCAATTTGAAGGTTGAACCCAATGCCTGATCGAGTTCTTCCTGGGTAATGACGCCGGTTTCGACCAGCAACGTGGCCGTGGCGATAACGTAGCGCTCGTAATATTGCGTGCCAACGTGCTGGCGGACATCGAGTCGTTCTACGGCGTGACGTATTTCATCGACGCTGAATTTTTTCAATTGGTCGGCGCCGATAAACATCAGGCTGTAAGCCAGGTGTTCCCATTCCTGTTTGAATACTTGTTTGTAATCCTGGCTATTGATGACATGGGGAACCTTGCCAAAGCCTTGAAAACCACCGAGATCGTGAAAGCCATCCATAATAAAAACCTCCGAAAATTAGAAGATGAAGAGAGTCTTTTGGGTCAACGTACGCGGGGCAGGGCAACCCCGATCAGCACATCCTTGGTCACCAGTTTCTGAAGCTCTTCTTCACTCATGTGCTCGGAGCCTTCGGGCCTTACGGGCAATACCAGGTAGCGGCTTTCCGCGCTGGTATCCCAGACTTTGACGACCACATCGCTTGGCAACTCCGTGCCCATCTCACGCAGCACGGTGCGTCCTTCACGAACCAGGCGTGCACGGAACTCAAAACCCTTGTACCACTCCGGCGGCAACCCCAGGACCGGCCAGTTGGTGCAAGAGCACAGGCTGCAGACGATGACGTTTTTCAGCTGGGGCAAATCCTCCAGGGCCACGATGTATTCGCCTTGCGGGCCGGTGAAACCGAACTGCGCGCACGCGGCGGTGCCGTCTCTGAGCAACAGCTCCCGGAACTGTGGATCGACCCAGGCCTTGGCGACTACACGGGCGCCGTTTTCCGGGCTCCATTGGTGCACCATCAATTCGGTCAACTGCTCGATATAGCCCTCTGGAATCAGTTCCTTGTCTTTCATAACCTTGAACAAGGCCCAGGCCCGCTCGCTGGGCGTCGAAGTGGATGCTGGGGATACAGTGGCGCTCATGGTGTAACTCCTCATCGGTTTAGCACGGTCAAAAAAGTGAAGAACAGCCCCCGGTTTTTTATTGATGTCCGGGAAGTTTGGGGGGAGTCAGCCTTACAACGTCTTCCAGTCGACAGCGGCCTCGAACGCTGCCGCCGCCTGGTAAATTGTGCCTTCGGCATAGTGCTTGCCAACGAACATCAGCCCGACGGGCAGGCCATCCACCAGACCGCACGGGATCGACATGGCCGGATGGCCGGTAATGTCCTGTGGCGCGGTGTTGCCGATCATTTCCAGCGCTCGGGCCACGTACTCGGTGATCGAACAACCCGGCTCAGGGTGGGGCTGGGCAATGATCGGCACGGTCGGCATGACCAGAAGGTCGTAGTTCTGCAGTGCCTTGTCGTAACCGGCCCGGGCAAAGCGTGCGATGTTCTGAGCCTTGGCGTAGAAACGACCGTTGTAGCGTTCCAGACCGTACTGGCCGACGAACATGCACAGCTTGAGCGACGCGGACAATGCGTCCGCTTGTTCGCGCCAACCGGCCTGTTTATCCAGCAGACCGACGTCGTAGAGCCCCTTCCAGTTAAAGCCTGCGCCATTGCCATGCATCATTTGCATGGTCAGGCCTTCGCAGCCGATGGGGTGCCACAGCGAACCTGCCAGGTTGTGCTCGGGAACGGAGACCTCTTCGACGTGAGCTCCCAAGGCTTCGAGCCGGGCGATGGCGCCGCGTACCTTGTCGGCAACGCGTGGATCCTGGTTGGCCAGCTGGAAGCCTTCCTGCAGGATGCCGATCCGCAGGCCGCTCACACCTCGCTGCAGATAGTCGCAATAGGCGTCGACTTGAGGGGCGGCCTGGCGAGGATCGAGCCCGTCGGCACCGGCCATGACTTCCAGCATCAGCGCGTTGTCACGTACGTTGCGGGTGATGGGACCGGCATGGTCGATCGAGGCTTCGATCGCCATGATCCCGGTGTAGGGCACCAGACCGTGGGTCGGCTTCATGCCGTAGGTGCCGCAGAACGCTGAAGGGATGCGGATCGAGCCGCCTTGATCGCCGCCAACCGCCAGGTCCACCTCGCCGGCTGCCACCAATGCAGCGCTTCCGGAGGAGGATCCGCCAGCAGCGAAACCGTGCCGGTATGGGTTGTGTACGGGCGCCGGATCAGAGGTGTGGCTGCCACCGGAGAGGCAGTAGTGCTCACAGGTCGCCTTGCCCAGGATGGTAGCCCCGGCGTCTAGCAAACGGGTCACCACGGTTGCGTCAAACGACGGTACAAACCCTTCAAGGATTGAGGCGCCGTTCATCATCGGGACGCCAGCCAAGGAGATGTTGTCTTTGAGCGCAACAGTCTTGCCAGCCAGCTTGCCCTCACGGGCGCCATTTACTTCAGTCCTGTAATACCAGGCGTTGAGCAGGTTTTGCGGGTTAGACGGGAGGTAGCCGGAACTGCGGTCGTAGCGCACCGGCGGGGTGAAATCCGGCAACTCGTCGACCAGGTCATATGCGTCGAAACTTGGTTGCATCAGTGCCAGGTATTCCGCTGCCTGCTCGTGGGTCAGCTGCATATTCAGCCGGCCAGCGATGTCCTGCAGTTGGTCGAGGGTAGGGCGAACAATGGCCATGGTTTTCCTATTCTTTTGTCTGTGATCGACGTCTGTGATCGACAACGGGTCAGCCTGTACGGGAGCGTTCGAGGGTGATTCGAAACACACCTCGCGCCGAGTACCTGGAGCGACATCAATCGAGTGGGTAACTGGGTTCAAGTTAGGCATCCTTCTCAGCCTTTGCTTGGCTGAGAAGGACAGCCATTTGGTTGAAAAGGACAACCTGCCAAGCGGGGCGCGCTCAGAACACTTTCAAGACGCGCAGGTTCAGGCGTGCGCCTTCCTTGAAGCCTTGTTC
>Ga0157373_10000644_pt1 | contig 27424 bp, 26 predicted proteins | sample C65metaG_FD_113460 | JGI IMG/M metagenome (GOLD analysis project Ga0157373, IMG submission 113460) | Corn rhizosphere microbial communities from Kellogg Biological Station, Michigan, USA - C6-5 metaG | ecosystem: Host-associated > Plants > Roots > Rhizosphere > Soil | place: USA: Michigan... | reverse complement strand
TGGCTGATGCTCACTTCATTGGTCCTGGCCACGGCTCTGACATTGATCAGCGGCTGGAATTATGTGCGGGGCAGCCGCCATTTGTTGAAGTCGCAGTGAGAGGAACCGGGAGCGCGGGATTCATCCCAATGCCTTCAAGGATTGGGTTCAAAACCCTGTAACTATAAGCATCTCAGCGCGCTCAAGTCGGCTGGTTCCCCTCCGGGGAACAAAATAGTTGGAGGGGCCTTATCCGGTGGTGTTCGCTCGCTTTGCTCACTCGACCACCGGCTACCCGCTTTGATGCCTCCGGCATCAGAAGACCGAACGAGTGACGGCAAGGCCCGCAATCTCTTCATCCCGCAGGGATATCAGCCGGTAGCCGGTGCGTTGAGCGAATGAAATGAGCGATACCACCGGATAGATGCCTCCTAAGATTTCCGCATCCCGGAGGGATGCCAGACAGCGCCGGAATCAGGAAACGACGAGTCAATTCTCAAGCCGTATGCCCACCCTTAAAGGTATTGGATGAATCCCGCGCTCCCGGCGCTGTTTCACCACTTTACCGTCTTAATATAAGCAGGGGCTGCGGTTTCCTCCAGATTACTGGAGGCGATGATGCGATAGCTGCCGGTGCGGCCTGTGGGGGAGGTGAGGCGGATGGTTTCCGTGGCGTACTCGATGGGGTCTGCACCGGATAGATCCGAGGATTGCGCGTAGCGGATGGGTGTGCCGGAAATCGAATGGGAGCCGAGCCACGCTGGCTGGATCATCCGCGGACCGTAGCTTTCCTGATAGGCGGGTGGCTGGGCGGGAGTGGGGAAAACCTCCGGTGATCCGAAAACGGAGAGGCTTTCGAATTCATCGTTGGGCTTGGTATAATAAAGCTGATAGCTGCCATCGGCGAGGACTCTCACCTTCGGCTTGCCCCAGCGGCGCTCCAGCGCGGAGGAGCGCAGCACGGGCACGCTGACCTTGGATAAATCCGTGGAGGCGTTTTCCGCCGTATAAAAGGTGCCGGGAACAAGGGTCCGCTCCGGGGGCGGAGGGGTTTGCGCACAGTGGCAGAGAAGCAGGAGGGGGAGGAAATGGAAAAATTTCACCCACCATTCAGAGTCCTGCTTCCGGCGCTCCGTCAAGCTGGAGATGATGGGCCTGTTGGATCACCTGATCCTGTAACTTCTCGCGGGATTTTTTCAGCTTCTTCCAGAGGGCAGGCTCCAGGAGAGCGGTGAAGCCATGACCGGCCAGCCATTCGGACAGGGTGGCCATGTCGTTCTCATCTCCCAGAATATCTGCCAATTCATGGATGACCGGAGGGATGATGCCCGCACGCTCTGGGAGAAATTTCACCGCACCGGTGTAGGCCTTGAGCGATTTCCGCAGGTCGTGGAAGGCTTCTTCCTTGGGCCGTTCCAGTTTGCCAGCCCGTTTGCGGAGTTTTTTGCGGAGTTTCTCCAGTCCTTCTTGAATTCGATCGGAGAGAAGGCTTTCATCAATCTCGGTGATGGCCGCCTTTGCCTGGGCCACACGATCCAGACTCCAGAGAACAGCAGCCTTGGGCGGCTTTCTGCCTGCCGAGGCCACCTGTTGATTGAGCAGGCTGGTGATGGCGCGCGTGGTATTGTTTCGCGTTTTCTTGGGAATCTTACCCCAGGTGCTGCGGCGGGACACGGCATCACGCCGCTCCGATAGGAGACGCCCTACGGACTGGATTTCCCGGTAGGCGGTTTTTTCCAGACCCAATAATACGAGGCCACCACGCAGGGTTTTTCCCAGCTTGCGCAGGGAGTGGATCTGCCCGGAGATATTCTTCTTCGCCGTCAGCAGTTCCTGCAGGGCTGCGGCCATATCGTCGCAACTCGTGATGAGGCGCAGACGCACCTGCTGGGCCTCGGTATCGGTAAGGTGGTTCATCGGGCGCTGCGAGGCTAGCACCTCCGCAGGTCATTGTCAGTGACGGAACTGTGACAAATGATGCCAACTTACTGCAGCCACACGGATTTCAAATACGGCTCGTCGGTGAAGTCGGCGGGCATTTCGGAATGGGTGGCCTTCATCCGGCGGGGAGCTTCCTGAAGAAGCTGGCGCTCGAACTGAATGGATGTCATGCGGCGGAAGTTGGTGCAGCAGAGCACCCAGCCATCGGGAGCAAGGACGGAGATGGCGAGGGCGGCGAGCTCACCGAAGTTTTCCTCCACGCGGAAGACCTTGCCTTTTTCATCGCGTGAGAAGGTGGGTGGATCGAGGACGATGCCATCGAACTTCCGGCCCTGTTTCTGGAAACGGCGCAACCAGTGGAAGGTATCGCCCTTGCAGTAGTGGTGCTGCGCGGGATCCATGCCGTTGTGGGTGAAGTTTCGTTTCGCCCAATCGAGGTAGGGCTGGGAGAGATCGAGGGTGGTGGTTTCCGCTCCAGCCATGGCGGCATGGACGGAAAAAGCACCGGTGTAGGAAAAGGTATTGAGCAGGCGCAGGCCGGGAGCCATGCGGCGGCGGACTTCCGCCCGGTTGTCCCGCTGGTCGAGGAAGATGCCTTGGGAATATCCGGACTGGAAGGAGATCTCGGAGGCCACGCCATTCTCGTGGATCAGGAAGGGCTCATTGATCTCCGGGCCATAGAGGTGAGCGGGGGATTCCTTCTGGTGCTGGTCGAGCTGTTTCCAATAAGTGGTTTTCCCCTGATCGCGCAGCCATTCCTTTACGGAGGGAGGGATGGATGGGCCGGTGGTGGAGACCAGCCAGCGGTCTGCAAATGTTTCCAAAATCACGCCCGGCAGATCATCTCCCGCACCATCGATCAGGCGCAGCGCATCGGTTTCCTTCGTGAGCAGCGAGGAACGCTGGCGGATGGCTTTTTGACAGGCGGGATGCATTGGAAGGCATTGCCATGCCTCGGAATTTGATTACCATCCAGCCCGAAATGAGTCCTGTCTCCGATCTTCTCCTCTCTGCCGTGGCCGATGGCCGTCTTCTTGAGTCTGCCAAGAACAACATCGAACTGCTGCTGGCAGGAGCATCGAGCGATGTGCCGCTTAACTCGGTGCAGGAATTGATCGCTGGCGGGAAGTGGGAAGAGTTGAACGATCGCTTTTTCAAAACGCTGGCCTTCGGCACCGGTGGTCTGCGTGGCCGCACGATCGGTAAAAACGTCACAGCTGCCGAGCAGGGCAAGGGTGGGCCGAACGACCGCCCGGAATTCCCCTGTGTGGGAACGGCGACGATGAATTTCTACAACGTGAGCCGTGCGGTGCGTGGCCTCATCGCCTACGCCAAGCAGTTCGCCGGTAGTTCCCGCAAGCCGGTGATCGTCTTCGCACACGACACGCGTCACTTTTCCCGCGATTTCGCAGAATTCTGCGCTCGGACGTGTGCGAATCTGGGCTGCGATGCCTATCTCTTCGAAGGGCCACGCTCCACCCCACAGCTTTCCTTCGCCGTGCGTGAACTGCGGGCCGATGCCGGTGTGGTGCTGACCGCCAGCCACAACCCATCTCACGACAATGGCTTCAAGGTGTATTTCAATGACGGAGCCCAGATCGTGGATCCACATGCTCCGGCGATCATTGCGGAGGTGAACAAGATCACTTCCGAGAGCTATGAGTCCGTGCCGGAGTCCGAGAAGGGAACCGTCACCATCCTGGGTGCGGAAATGGACGCGCTCTACATCGAGCGTCTCAAAACCTTGCTGCTCCAGCCATCCCTGCTGGAAGGTGCCTCCACCAAGATCGTTTTCACCAATCTTCATGGCACCGGTGGCCACATCAACGTGCCGATGCTGCGCGATTTCGGCTTCGAGGTGCTGACGGTGCCTGAGCAGGATGTGCAGGATGGACGTTTCCCAACGGTGGAGTCTCCGAATCCTGAGAACGGCCCGGCGCTTCAAATGGCGATCGATCTGGCCAATGAATCCGGGGCGGAAATCGTTGTCGGCACGGATCCGGATGCCGACCGCATGGGCGTGGCCGTTCGCGATGCCGACGGGAAAATGGTGCTGCTGACGGGAAATCAAATCGGCTCCCTGATGGCATGGTATCGCCTCAAAACCTGCTTCGATCTCGGCTGGCTGACACCTTCCAACCGCAGCCGTGGCGTGCTCGTGAAGACCTTCGTCACCACCGAACTCCAGAAATCCATCGCTGATGGTTTCGGTGTGAGCGTGGTGGATACGCTCACCGGGTTCAAATACATCGCCGGAAAGCTCCGCAAATATGAGGAAGCCATTCCTGCGGACAAGAAGGGTGACTATCGCTCTCTATCAGAAGAGCAGACACGCGCATTGCGCCTGGAGTATTCCCGCTTCTTCGTTTTCGGTGGTGAGGAAAGCTACGGCTACCTGGGCTCCGATGCGGTGCGGGATAAGGATGCGAACGGTGCCACACTGATGTTTGCGGAGGTGGCTGCCTACGCGAAGTCCATTGGCAAGAGCCTGCCGGAACTGTTGGATGATATTTACAGCCAGTACGGCTACTATCTGGAAGTGGGTAAATCCCTGGTGATGGAAGGTGCCGATGGTGCTGCCAAGATTCAGGCGCTGGCCACATCCTATGCCGACCAGCCACCTACGGAAGTGGATGGCTCCGCTGTCAGCCGCGTGCGTGACTTTGCCCGCCAGGATATTTATGATCAGGAAGGCGATCTGCTGCCCAAGGAAAAGATGTTGTTCGTTGATCTGGCAGACGGCCGTTCCTTTGCAGTGCGCCCCTCCGGCACGGAACCGAAGATCAAGTTCTACCTCTTCGGGAAAGCCGATGCAGGTTCCGATCTGGCCGCCACCAAGCAACAGGTGAAGGCGGGCCTGGAATCCCTGTGGAAGGCGATCGAGGCAGACGCCGCGTCCCGCGCCTGATTTGTTTTGCTGACCGGCATTGCCCATGTTGAAGCCGTCATGCCGGTCATCCGCCTTGCAGCAGCCCGCCGCGTTTCGTGAAGCGCTGGCGGGCTGGTTTGACCGTTATGGAAAAGACTACCCATGGCGCAGGACATGCGAGCCCTTCGCCATCCTGGTCTCGGAGGTGATGCTTCAGCAGACGCAGATCTCCACCGTGCTGGGGCGGGGATTCTATCAGCGGTTTCTAGCGGCTTTCCCGGATGTCCACTCGCTCGCCATTGCGGAGGATGAGCCGCTGCTGAAGGCGTGGGAGGGCTTGGGCTACTACCGCCGCGCGCGGATGCTGCGGGAAACGGCGCGGGCGGTGATTCAAGAGCATGGTGGGAAGTTTCCGCAGGAAATGGAATCCCTGCTCAAGCTGCCCGGTATCGGCAGATATACGGCGGAAGCGCTGCGGGCATTTGCCTTTGGCCTGCCCTCTGCGGTGGTGGATGGGAATGTGGCCCGTGTCCTGTCCCGGCTGATGGATTTTTCCGGCAATATCGATGATACCGCCGGGCAAAAGCAGATGTGGGAATGGGCGGAAGTTCTGGCAGATCCGCTCCGCCCGCGGATTTACAATTCGGCGCTGATGGAGCTGGGCCAGACGATCTGCCGACCAGGTGTGCCGGATTGTCTGAGTTGCCCGGTGGCTTCCTTCTGTCAGACACGGGAGCCGGAAACCCTGCCGAATAAAAAGCAGAAGATCACCATCAGTGAGGTGCGGGAGCACGCCTTGTGGCTGCGGGATGGAAAGGGCCGTCTGCTGCTCCATCGTGAAACAGGGAAACGCCGCCAAGGACTATGGAAACTGCCCACCCGGCCAGGATCTGAAATTTCCTCCCTGCCGGTGGTGCTGGAGCTCCGCTACACTATCACGCGCTACCGGGTATCCCTCAGTGTGCATGAAGGAACTCCCAATGTAATGGGGGAATCCCTGCCGGAGGGGGAGTCGTGGGTGGACGAGAGTGCGGTCTTGCAACTTGCCATGCCTGCGCCCTTCCGCCGGGCAATCGAGAGATTGTTGGGCTAAACCTGAAATCGGATGTGACGAAATGCTCAAGGTGTGATTGTTTGCGTGCGCATGGAACGCATCGCACGATGGATAGGAATCGCTCTTACGGGCTGCTTGGTCGTTTCGTGTGCGCAGTCGCCGCCGCCTGATACTGCCATGCCGGGAAAGATGACCCGCCAGATCGTGGCGGAGCGCGTCACGGCTGTAGTCGTCACGCGCCGGGATAATCTCTCCGGCTGGCTGGCGGGTGGTTTTTCCGTGAAGAATGCACCACGGGATGCGGACGGTGGCTCTGCGGCTCCCATCTCCCCGGATGGTTATTTCATCACCGCAGACCATGTGCTGGCGCGGATGGAAGGGCGGAATGTGTTTCTGGTCATCGGACAGGGAAAAAGAAACCTCCAGGCGGTGAAGGCCCGGGTGGTGTGGCGCTCTGCTTCATCCGATTTGGCAATCATGCATGTGGAGCGGAAAACGCCCTATTTCTATCAATGGGCACCGGCTGAAAAATGGATTCCGGCCGGCACTCAGGTGATTCACGGAGGTATTTCCACCGGCTTCCGGAGTGATGTGGGACGGATTGGCACCTCGCTCCGTCCGCAGGGGGCCATTACAGGTACCCGCAAGTTCAAATTGGACATCCCGCTCCAGCCGGGAGACAGCGGCGGGCCAGTGGTGGATGCCTATGGACGTTTGATCGGCATCAATTCTGCAGTGGAATTTCTTGTGCCGCTGGAAACGGCGTTTTTCGTGGATTCCGAAGGGAATCGGCCAAATACCCGGACTCTGGAAGCCATCATCCAGGCAGATCGTGACCATTCGCAGCAGCGATAAAACATGTTCAGGTGTCTCACTTACGGTTGTGGATGGATCGCGGCAGGTCTGCTGCTGGGTTCCTGTGCACATGTGGGGGACCGATGGCTGGTCGGGAGCCCTGGCTTTGCTGCGAATGATCAGATCATGCTGGTGCGGAAATCCCCGCCCAGTTTCGGATACCACCGCCTGCTGGAACAGTCTGTCCTTCATCCCGACCTGGGAACCTTCGTGAAATTGAAGGGACAGCCGGACTTTTTGGCGGAAACGAATACCGCAGGCCGGCACTATTTCATTCTGTATTACCTGAAGGGTCGCCATGCCTACGCGTGCCGTACCCCATCCCTTTATTCCAGGGAGGTGGAGTTCACTGGACCCTATCCCATTACTCCGAGGGAGTATCGCTTGCTCGATGGAGTGCGGCAGTCTGCTGCGCGCAGGCTGGCCGCTCCTTCAAGGGAGGGGAGTTAAAGCACTTGCAGCGCTTAACTTCCTTCTTGCACCCAGGTGGGGCGGGGCTAACCTCATTTCACTCTGGTGAACGGTTTTTCTTTCCACCGGGGCATAATAATCCGGAGCACGTTGCTCCAACATACTAAACCCAAACTATATAAGCCAATGAAAATCAATCGCCCACAACGGCGTGGCTTCACTCTGGTGGAGCTTCTCGTCGTGATCGTCATCATCGCCTCCCTCGCAGGCCTCACCGCTCCCATGGTGATCCGCCAGCGTAAGAAGGCCGATCAGACGGAAGCCATCAGCAACGCCCGCCAGATCGGCATTGCGTTGTTTGAATTTGAAAATGAGTACGGCAGCTTCCCGGATAGCACTACGGCGGAAACCGTGAAGACCAATACCGAGACTCCACTCGACTTCGGTGGCAACACCTCCAACGATTATTTCCGCCAGCTCATCGCGACGGGAATCGCCCAGGCAGAGAAAATGTTCTACTGTAAGACGGCCTTCTCCAAGAAGCCTGACGATATATTGAACAACAGCGAAAGCGCACTCGCCAAGGGTGAGGTCGGCTACGGCTACATCATGAATGGCGACAAGGCCTTCAGTGCTGCTGGCAGCCCATCCCGTCCCATCATTGCAGCTCCTCTGGCCTTCCCCTTCACGGATGGCCAGTTCGATACCGATCTGTATGACGGCAAGGCCGTGCTCCTCAAGATGGATAACAGCGCCACCGCAGTGACCATCACGACGACCAACAAGCAAGCGCAACTGGGCGGAGGCAAGCGCCTCCTCCAGACTGGCGAGGGCTCTGTGTGGGGTGATGACGGTTCCGTTAATCCAACCATGGTGAATCCTGAGCCGAAGTAATTCGGTTTCCGATTTTCCATTCCACTGCCGGGGTGTCTGAAAAGACGTCCCGGCTTTTTTCTGTACACCTGTCTTTTTTGCGGCTGTGGTTCTTGCGCGGGATTTCAGGATTGCTAGCCTTTGGGCGTGAACGATTTGTTTCCTATTTCACCGCCGCGTGCCTGGGCGGAGATTGATCTGTCTGCATTGAAGCACAATCTGGCGGTTGCACGCGAGGCGAGCGGGTGTGAGGTGATGGCGGTGGTGAAGGCTGGGGCCTATGGCCACGGGCTTGAAGATATCGCCCGTGCGCTCGCGGGAGAGGACGTGGCCTTCTTCGGGGTGGCGAATGTGGGGGAGGCCCGCCGCATTCGCAATGCAGGGGTGCAGACCCGGATTTATCTCCTAGGGGCTACCTGGACGGAGGAGCGGGAGGAAATTGTGGCGCGGGAATGGACGCCCTGCATTTCCAGCATGGAGGAGGCCGCAGATTTCAACCGCATCGCCGCTGCCCATGGAAAGCGGCTTAAGGTTCACATTTCCGTGGATACCGGCATGGGGCGTGGTGGATTTGTGCCGGATCTACTGTTGGAAAAAATGGAGGAATTGGCAGCTTTCCCGAATCTGGAGATTGAGGGTATCGGCTCCCACCTGCCATCAGCGGATGAGGATGAAGCCTTCACCCGCGATCAATTTCAAAAATATGCCGCAGTGGTGACTCAACTGGGAGCGGACAAAACTTTCAAGTGGAGGCACCTGGCTAACAGCGCCGGATTGCTGGCCTATCACTCGGATGTCTGCAATCTGGTGCGCCCAGGTCTAATGACCTATGGCATTTCTCCGTTGCCTCCCTATCAGAAAAAACTACGGAACGTGATGACGCTTAAATCCCGCGTGACATTGATCCGGACGCTGCCTCCCGGGCATGGCGTTTCCTATGGCCGGGACTACGTAACAACACGGACGACGCGGGTAGCCACGGTGGGAGTAGGCTATGGGGATGGCTATCCGCGCCGGGTCTCCGGGAAAGGTGCGGAAGTCTGGATCAAGGGCCACCGTTTTCCCATCATTGGCCGTGTCACGATGGACCAGTTGATGGTGGATGTGACGGATGCTCCGGGTGTGGTGGAAGGGGACGAGGTGGAAATGTTCGGCGCGAATTTGCCGGTGACGGAAATTTCTGAAAAAGCCGGGACGATTGTCTGGGAGATTTTTACCGGCATCACGCCACGGGTGATGCGGTGCTATCATGAATAAGGATGAGAGGCATTCTTGTCCCTGGATCTTTGATAAAGGGGCAGATAAGAAAAACCCGGTTCTCGCTGGAGAACCGGGTTTTCTGAAAGCTGATTTGTGGGTCAGGGTCTGGGATCAATCCCAATCGCCGCCGCCGTAGCCGCCACCTTTGTAGCCACCACCGCCGCCGCCTTTGTAGCCGCCGCCACCGCCACGGCGATCACCGCCATAGCCGCCGCCACCACCTTTGTAGCCGCCGCCACCGCCGCCGCCTTTGTAGCCACCGCCGCCGCCACCTTTGTAGCCACCGCCGCCGCCGCCACCTTTGTAGCCGCCACCACCGCCTGGACGGGAACCGCCACCCGGCTTGAATTCCTTAGGCTCGGATGCATTCACGCGGAGTGCACGGCCTTGGTAATCGTAGCCATTGAGCGCTTCGATTGCTGCGTTCAATTGGCTCTGGTCGCCGAGCGTCACGAAGGCGAAGCCCTTTGAGCGTCCGGTTTCGCGGTCGGTGATGATTTTCACGCGCTCAACAGGGCCGTAGGCGGCGAAGAGGCCGGAAACTTCTTCTTCGGTTGCGGAGTAGGGCAGGTTGCCCACGTAGATATCCATTTTAGTCTGTTCTGAGATACGCCATCTTTTTCAACACTTCCCGAGACTATGGCGTAAGAGACCAGACGAAGTGCGTTGCGTCCACGATTCGCCGGACGAACAGAGTGCAACTAATCCAGCTTTCGCCATTTTGGCAAGAAATGATTTGCAAGGGTCTCAGCCGGGACCATCAGCGGCCTTCCTCGATGCGCTCTGCAAGCATCCGGGGCAGTCCTGCTGCAATGATTTTTTCCTGAGTGGTAACGATGTCGTATTCCACGCGGCGGAAAACCACATGCTGGCTGGGAATATCATAAATGGCGTAGCTGGCACGCCAGTCCCCATCGCGCGGTTGTCCTACGGAGCCGACGTTGATGAAATATTTGGCTCCCTTCTCGATGGCGATCGAATCGGCTGGCACCTCCTGCACCCGATCCGTCTTCATGTAGACCCGGGGCACGTGGGTGTGTCCGTGGAAGCAGAGTGGGGTGAACTGGTAGGAAAAATTCGCCATCGCATCGAAGCGGTTGGTGACGTAGTTCCAACTGCCGGGCTGATCGAGCGTGCTGTGGACGGCGGTGAACTCCGCGATCTGGCGGACCATGCGGAGGCGGGTGAGCCATTGCCGCTGCTCATCGGAGAGCTGCGTGCGGGTCCATTCCAGAGCGGCGGCGGCCACTGGATTCATGGTGTCCAGAGAGTGGCTGCCTGCGGCATCCTCATCGTGATTTCCCTTTACAGTGGGGCAAGCGAGGTCGCGCACCTTTTCTAAGCAGGCTGAGGGATCCGCATTATAGCCTACAATGTCGCCGAGGCAGACGTATTCGGTTACGGACTGTTGGGCCGCGTCTGCAAGGACGGCCTCAAGAGCTTCAAGATTCGCGTGAATGTCTGCAAAGATGGCGATCCGCATGGGGAATAGTGGCGTGGGCTGAAGCGAAATTCTGTGAAGATGGCAGGGGAAGTGTCGAGGCCAATCCCAGTTGCGCCTAATGAAACCACTCGTCCGTGCCGGCTGAGGGGCTGAACTTTTCCAACAGAATGCTTTTTTCCGGGGCGATGGAAAGGCGGCCCTCCAGGGTCCGGATGGCAGTGGCGATGCCATCCATCGGGAAAAAATTCGTCTGATCGCGCCAATAGTAGCCCAAGGCCTTGTAAGCCTTTGCCTCGTCACCGAAAAGTTCCACCGCGCGTTTCGCGGGATCTTGAACAACTCCCTGGTGGGTACCCAGCACCACCAGCAGGCAGAGCAAGGTGGGGGAGCGGTTTTTCAATCGCTCGGCATAAAGCTTTTCTGCCAGTGCAAGAGCTTCTGCTTCGCGGCCGGGCACGCGGGCCAGGGCGTAAAGCTGGGTGCGGCGGATGATGGGGAGGACGGTTCCGCTGTCTGCCGCGATGCGGTAGGCCTCGGCAGCTGCGGAAAATGCCTCCGCCGGGCTGGAGAAGGCGCGGACCTTGTTGGGATCGGAAAGCATGAAACCCAGATTGCTGTAAAGCTCCCAGTCACGGGGGTTGTTGCGGATGCCACGCTCGAGAAAAGCCCTGCCCTTGAGGATGGAGTTTCTCCATTCATAGCGCTTCCTCAGTGGCGAGAGGCCGGGCTGCTCTCGGTAGTAGGGGGCGGCATTGTAGGCCATGTGCCATGAGCCGGTTTCCCAGTAGTAGGTGGTGTGCGGTGCCAGATCGACGATGGTATCGTAGGTTTCCGCCACATCATCCCAGCGTTGCTCGGTGAATGCCGTGAAGGCGCGGAGATTGAAGAAGGTGGCGACGAGGGTGCGCAGGCCGCCGAGGGCGACAGCAGAGCTGGTCTGGCCAATATGCTCCCGGGTGCCGATGGGCAGGGGTTGTGCCAAGAGGCCTGCTTGGCGGAGGTCCTGGGTGAGAGCCGCCTCATAGGGCAGCCGCAAGGCACCTGCGCTCAGCAAGAGAGCGATGACGATGAGAATTTTCTGCCAGCCCTTCACAGAATCAGAATTCCTTTTTGGCAAAAATGAACCACGAGCACACTGTGTAGAGCACAGCGTAGAAAAGCCCCAGGGCCATCAGTTTCTCCAGCATGGGAAGAGGGAAGATTTGGCCTTCGATCACGCTGTCGATGACATTGAACAGGCTGAAATCTGGCAGTAAGAGCGACAACAACAGAGCGAAAGCGCGCGCAACCGGACCTTGGCCACCACTTTCGGAATGAAGGAAGGCATCGCGCACATCCGCTTGGAAGTGGCCGATGAAATAGACCAGAAAGCTGATGATAGTGGTGAAGAGTGTGCTGGTGGAAAAGGTGGAGATCAGCAGTGCAAGGGCGGCGATGATGCTGGAACGGATGAAAACGGCGAGGACACCCGCCTGTAGGGACCATGTGGACCCTTGCGCAAGGGTCTCCTGTTTGAGGCGGGCAATTTCCTCAGGTCCCCAGCCGAGCTGCTGACCCATATGAATTTGCTGCTGGAGCACTGCGGATGTGCGGATCTGCAGCACCAGAGTCATCAGCAGGTCCATCAGCGCCATCGAGACGAAGACCAGAAACAGTACGCCCAGCAATTTTCCGGCCAGGTAATCGAAGCGCGGCACCGGCTTGGCCAATATCGTGTAAAGTGTGCGGTCCTCCACATCTTTTGGCAGCAGCAGAGCAGTGGCCACGATGGAGAGCACCACGGAAAAAAGCGTCATGGTGCCGAGCGACCAGCTCTTGATCGAGCGCAGGACATTCACGCCCACAGCCTCCGGCCCTTCGTGCTGTGGGAGATCGAAGAAATTGCTGGCGATGACGATGACGGCGAAGATGGCGAGGAAGTAGAATACCTTCATGCGCACCAGTTGCGTGAAGGCGTGGCGCGCGATAACTAGGATACGGAGCACATGGGAGTCCTTGGGTTTTGCGGCGGAAGAGGTCATGAATCGTTGCCGAGGGTTTCGCGGAGGAAAAGGCGCTCCAGAGTGGTGCGTGGCTTGCCGGTGCGGATGAGCGAAGTGCCGGCAAGAGCGGTGATTTGGGCGATGAGTTCCGGGCTGGCATCCTTGAGGATGATTTCTGTTTGGTCCTCAATGGCGATGAGGTCTTCCAGCCGCCCTTCGCGGACCATTTTTCCCCGGAAGATGATGCCCACCTGATCGCAGACTTCCTGCACTTGTTCGAGCAGGTGGGAGCAGAGGAATACAGTGATGCCGTGCTCGCGGAGCTTGAAAATGAGATCACGGATCTGGCGGGAGCCGATGGGGTCCACTCCGGCAGTGGGTTCATCCAGAATGACCAGGCGGGGTTCCTGCACCAGTGCCTGTGCCAGGCCGATGCGCTGGAGCATCCCCTTCGAGTAGCCGCCGATGCGGCGATCCTTCGCCTCCTCCAGATCGACGAGGGCCAGCAGCTCGGCAACGCGTGCGGTGAGTGCCTTTCCGCCCAGGCCGCAGAGCTTGCCGTAAAAGCGAAGAGTCTCAGCACCCGTGAGATGTTTGTAGAAATAGGGATTTTCCGGGAGAAATCCCACGTCCTGGCGGGAGTCCACCTGGAGGGAGTCCTTGCCGAAAATGGAGCAACTGCCGGAGCTGGGAGCCACCAGACCGAGAAGTGCCTTCATGGTAGTGGATTTTCCAGAGCCATTCGGGCCGATCAGGCCGTAGACTTCTCCCGGCATGATGCGGATGGAGACGCCATCGACCGCCCGCAGGGGCTGGCGGCGGAAGGATGTCTTGAAGTCCTTCACCAGGTCACGGATTTCAACAGCGGGAGTGAGTTCGGCCATCGGCTAGGTAAGGATACTTGCGGTGCATGGCGCGGGTGGCAACGGGCAATTTTACCAAAACCTGAGTGCTTGCGCCGGTGACAATCATTTCGTAGATGGGCTGAATCCGATAAGCCCATGAAACCATTTCTGATCCTTGCCTCTGTGCTGGTGGCGCTTGCGCTGCCAAGCTGTCTTCAAAATGAAACGACCATCCATCTGAACAAAGATGGCAGCGGCACTCTGGTGGAGGAGACCACCTTTGGCGCGCAGGCAGTGGCGATGTTTTCACAACTGGCAGCGATGGGTGGGGAGGCAGCGCCTGCAGATCCCCTCGCGGAGCTTTTTTCCGAGGAAAAGGCAAAGTCCCGTGCGGCGAAACTGGGGGATGGGGTGACCTTTGAGAAGACGGAACCGTTGACCCGGGGTGCGAATCGTGGAGGCCGTGTGACCTATCGTTTTGCAGACATCAACACGTTGAAAATTGCGCCGGGCGAGGGTTTGAAGGACTCCATGCCACAAGCGCAGGAGGCTGCTGCGAAGGCGAAGCCGATCACCTTCACCTATGTGGATGGCAAGCTGACGATGAAAATGCCGGAGCCGGAGGCAACTCCCCCCATGGAGGGTTCCAAGCCTGCTGCCCAGCCAGATCCCAGCCCGCAGGAAATAGCGATGATGAAGCAAATGATGGGCGACATGACAATGAAGTTCAAAATCGTGGCCGAGCCGGGTATCAAATCCACCAATGCCACCCATCACGAAGGGAATACCGTGACTGTGATGGAGATGGAAATGGGCAAGCTGCTGGAAAATCCGAAAACGATAATGCAACTGCGCGATGCCGGGCAGAGTGATGCCAGCAAGGCCATGGAAATCATGAAGGGCGTGCCCGGCGTGAAGGTGGAGACCCAAAAGGAAGTCGTCATCCAACTGGACTGACCGACTTTTCTATCCTTCCAGGCAGGCCGTGCCGTAGAGCGTGAAGCCGGTGGATTGCTCGATCTGGATATCGAGCAATTGGCCGGTGAGCCGCTCGGCATCGCCGTCGAAAATGACGATCTTGTTTTGTGAGGTGCGGCCAGAGAGGCGGGCGGGATTGTTTTTGGAAGGCCCTTCGCAAAGCACTTGCTGGCGGGTGCCGATGAGTGCCGCATTGCTGGCGATGGCGAGGCGGTCCACCACTGCCAGGAGCCGTTGGTTGCGATCCTCCTTGTCCGCTTCGGAAAGCTGGCCGTCCATTTCCGCCGCTGGAGTGTTCCGGCGTTTCGAGTAGCGGAAAACGAACGCGTTGTCGAATTGCAGGCGCTCGACGGTGGCGACGGTGGCCTGGAAATCCTCTTCTGTCTCGCCGGGGAAACCGACGATGATGTCTGTGGTGATGGCAATGCCCGGGCGGGCGGCCTTCATTTTCTCACAGATCTCCACGAATTTCTCATTCTTGTAGGGGCGGCGCATCACCTTGAGAATGTTGTCCGCACCACTCTGCATGGGGAAATGAATGTGGGAACAAAGCTTCGGTAGATAGGTAAAGGCGGCGATGAGGTCATCCCGGTAGCCGATGGGATGGGGGGAGGTGAAGCGAATGCGCTGGATGCCCTCGATTTCATGCACGGCTTCCAGCAACTGTACGAAGGGTGACTTCCCATCCACTTTTGGAAACTCGGTACGGCCGTAGAGATTCACAATCTGGCCGAGGAGGGTGACTTCCTTCACGCCATGCGCGGCGAGGTGGCGCACTTCTTCCACGATGTCCTGGATGGGGCGGCCGCGTTCCTTGCCCCTGGTATCCGGGACGATGCAGAAGGAACATCGCATGTTGCAGCCCTGCATGATGGAGACGAAGGCGCTGGCTTCCTTCGGCTTAGGCAGGTGGTCCCGGATGGTGTTCTGGGAGCCTTCCTCCTCTGCGGTATCACACACGCTGGTACCACGCAGGGAATGGGTGGGATCATCCATGCGCGCTTCCAGCCGCCGGGTGAGGATGTTATCCACATACTCGAAGACCTTGTGATACTTCTGGGTACCCACCACCACATCCAGGCTGGGCACGGATTTGAAAAGCTCCTCGCCCCGGGACTGGGCCATGCAGCCCATGAAGCCGTAGACGACGTGCCGCCGGTCCCGGCCATTGAACATCATGTTCCCCATTTTTCCGATGGCCTTCTGCTCCGCCTGATCCCGCACGGAGCAGGTATTGATCAGAATGGCATCTGCCTCGTGCTCCTGGGTTGTCGGCGTGTAGCCGCCTTCCACGAACATGCGCACGACTTGCTCAGAGTCGCGCTCGTTCATCTGGCAGCCGTAGGTTTTGACGTAAACTTTAGGCATGGAGAGAAGGGAAAATAGGGAATCCGGTGAGGGCGGAGGGTGGTCCGCCCTGTTGCCCGTTACGCCAGGACGAGGCGGGAGTCGGCAGCCAGTTTTTCGCTGAGCTCCGGCCAGCCGCCTTCGGTCTGCATGTTGAAGCAATGGAGGTAAAGGGCCAACAACTTGGGATCGAAGAGATCCACCAGGCGGTCGATGGTGCTGTCCAGGCGTGCTGCATCCAGCTTCTTCGGCAGATCACCCACGACGGCACCCTTGCCATCATGCGGGATGCCCAGGCCATCGCAGAACATGGCGAGAAGGGACTGCTGTGCAGCCATCAGGTAGGCTTGGAGCACCTGCTCACCGATGGCGTCGGTGGCGCGGAGCTTGAGCGTCTTGTGAAGCCATTCGTACTGCTCAGGCATCGATTTTTTCTCCACGAAAACCGGGCGGAGCTTGCGGTTGGCAGCGAGGGTGGCGACGGCGGATTTATAGACATTCCGGTCGTTGGCGCGGAACCAATCGAAGATTTGGGTAACGAGAGCGGGATCGACTTTGTTGAAGAGTTCGTGGGCGTTCACGGCGTAAAGGGTCAGAATTGCGGAGGCGCAGTCAACGCATTCGAAAGCGGCGTGGCAAGGGCGGAGATGGGGAAGTGCCCGGTGTTCAGTGGCTGCTGAGCAATGGGACCATGGCAGCGAGCAGAAAAACACCGAAGGATACCATGATGCCCGCACCGAAAATGAGTTTCCGCCCCTGCCCGATGGACTGGCCCTGGCGGAATACGGCACGGATGTAGAGCTCCGCCAGAGGTCCAAGAAAAAACAGGAGATTGGCACCGAGGGCGACGAGGAAACCGAAAAGAAGGCAGCCGAAAAGTGGCATATCCAATTTGCCAATCCACAGCGCAAGGATACCGACGCCGGGGAGCAGCAGGAGGCCATTGTAGAGCCATCGCAGCTTTTCCCACGCGTGAACCAATTCCTCCAGAGTCCCTTTCGCCCCGGTAAAAACATCCGCAGTGGCAGGCGGCCTGTAGGGATTTTCTTCACTCATAAAAGGGAAAAATCAGCGGACTCCCAGCACCTTGGGAGTGCTGGCGTTTCCGAAGCGATCCAGAGCGGTGAGGGCGATGGAATCTGCGCGCGGGATGGTGGTGCCGCCTGCGGATGCAGGCAGGATGCGGACGGTGCGCCAGGTGCTGCCATAGCGGGCCTGAACGGCGATTTTTGCCGCGCCATTTGCCTGCCACTGGATGGAGGTATTATCTCCCTGGACAGAGGCACCCACACTGGGAGGGACGGGTGCATTTCCATTCACCCACGGCATGGGGGGGATGGCGGCGGGCTGGGTATAGATGGTGGCCAGCCGGGTGGCGATGCCGCCCTTGTTGCGGACCAAACTTTTGGCGCTCCAGTGGATGTGGCCGTTCCAATTTCTACCGATTTTCCGGGAGAGGTCGATCTGGTTGGTAATCTCCGCAGCGGGACGGCCGGGATCTTCCGTGGAATTGATGCGCTCGGTGGCGATGCCCGGCCACACGGGGCGGTCCCCCTGTTGGCGCCACCAGTTCAGGAGCAGGGAGTAGCTCTGCTTGCGTGGGGAGTCTCTCCAGTAAAGTTGGGGGGCAAGGTAATCCACCCAGCCATTTTTCAGCCATTTGCGGGAATCGCAGGCAAGTTCTTCATAGCTGTTCAGGCCGGCCTCGATGCCCGCAGGGACACCTGGCTGCCAGATGCCGAAGGGGCTGATGCCCACGCGGACCCATGGCTTCTGGCGTTTTACGGCGGAGTAGAGATTGCTCACAAATCCATCCACATAGGCGCGCCGCTGGGAGGCGCTTTTCCCATCATTGAAGGTGAGTCCCTTGGCTGGGTAGGGGTAGAAATAATCATCCATGTGGACGCCATCGATGTCGTAGCGCCTCACCACATCCATGATCACATTCAGTGCGCGGGCACGGGTACCCGGGTGGCCGGGATCGCACCATGTCATGGTGCCGTAGCGCTTGGTGAGCTGGGGGGAGGTGCGGGAGACGTGGTTGCCTGCCACACCTTGGGCATTGTTGGAGAGAGCACGGAACGGATTGAACCAGGCGTGGACCTCGATGCCACGCGCATGGGCCTCCCTGATGCAGAAGGTGAGGGGATCGTAGCCGGGAGAGCCGCCCATTCTTCCGGTGAGGGAGGAGGACCATGGCTCCAGCGTGGAGGCATACGTAGCATCGCACTGGGCACGCACCTGGAAAACGACGGCATTCATTTTCAGGGCCACCAGTTTGTCCAGGATGCCGCGCAATTCTGCCTGTTGGGCGGCGGGGCTGAGGCCTGGGAAACTGGGCCAGTCCAGATTGTAGATGGTGGCGATCCAGGCGGCGCGGAATTCGCGGGCAAGCTGGGGCGGGCGCTCGTTCACCGGCGCATAGTTCTGCGCGGCTGCGATTGCTGTGAGTCCAAGGGTGAGGAGCCAAACGGCCAGACGAGTCATGACCGGAGCTTGTGCCAGACTGGAGAATAATTCCACTCTGGAGTTTTGAGGGAAGATTCCCGGATGAATCATGGCAGACAATCCATAATTCATCCGGGCTGCCATGTGACGCATCCCTAGCGAGGGAGTTCAAGAAACCGAACGCATTCGCTCGATTCCATTCATTGCAGGTAGCGTGCCAGCTTTTCAGGATGGTTCGGCTTTTGTTCGCCATTCGGTTGATCAGGATTAGGCTCCCGCATGGCGAACCAACTGGCCCACGAAACTTCCCCTTATCTTCTCCAGCATGCCCACAATCCGGTGGAGTGGCAGGGGTGGAGTGAGTCCGCCTTTGCCCAAGCGCGGGCGGAGGGAAAACTGGTGTTTCTATCAATCGGTTACTCCACCTGCCACTGGTGCCACGTGATGGAGCGGGAGAGTTTTGAGAACGAGCGTGTAGCGGAGGTGATGAACCATCATTTCATCAATGTGAAGGTGGACCGGGAGGAGCGGCCGGATCTGGATGCGGTTTACATGGCGTTTGTGCTGGCGACCACGGGGCAGGGCGGCTGGCCGATGAGTGTGTGGCTAACGCCGGAGGGGAAGCCGGTATTCGGTGGCACGTATTTCCCCCCGGAGGACCGGTATGGCAGGCCGGGATTTGTGAAAGTCTGTCATGAGCTGGGGAGGCTGTGGCGGGATGATCGTGCGAAGATGGAGCAGAGCGGAGACAAGGTGATGACTCATCTGAAAAAACAGGCGGCGGATGTGGTGACGCTGCGCGGAGTGCCGGAGGCAAAGGTTTTCGGGGATTTTCTGGATCGTTGTGAGGCGATGTTCGATGCGGAACTGGGAGGCTTTGGTGGCGCGCCCAAGTTTCCCCGGCCGGTGATCGTGCGGGCGCTGATGCAGCTTTCGGAACGATTCGGCAGGGAGACGGATGAAGGAGGAATGGCGTGGGACATGAGCAACTGGACGCTGCGGGCAATGGCAGCCGGTGGCATGCATGACCAACTGGCGGGCGGTTTTCACCGTTACTCGGTGGATCGCTACTGGCACGTGCCACATTATGAAAAGATGCTCTATGATCAGGCCCAGTTGGCACACGCCTATCTGGATGCATGGCAGATCTCCGGGGATGATTCCTTCAAGGAAACGGCAGAGGGAATTTTCAACTATCTGCTGCGGGATATGCGGGATGCCGGTGGTGCATTCCATGCGGCGGAGGACGCTGACAGCCTGCCTGCGCCGGATGCGGATCACAAGCGGGAGGGTGCCTACTGGACTTGGGAGGCTGATGAGATCTATCAGCTTCTGGATCCGAAAAGTGCGGCTGTTTTTTCCGCAGCATACGGTGTGCAGGCAGAAGGAAATGCCCGCCCGGAGAGTGATCCACATGAAGAGCTGGAAAAGCAGAACACGCTTTACCGCGCGATGCATGTGACGAAGCTGGCGGAGCAGTTCGAGATGACGGTAGAGGATGCTCTAACATCATTGTCCGCATCGCGGGCAGTGCTGCTGAAGGCGCGTGGGAAGCGCCCTCTGCCGCACCGTGATGACAAGATCGTGACGGCGTGGAATGGGTTGGCCATCGGCGCCATGGCACGGGGGGCACGGGTGCTGGAGCGTGAAGATCTGGCGGAGGCTGCGAAAGTGGCAGCGGGTTTTTTAAAGGAAAACCTATGGGATGGCAGCGGGCTGATCCGCAGTTTCCGGCAGAAGCGGGGAAACGTTCCGGGTTTTCCGGCAGATTATGCGTTTCTCATTTCCGGGTTGATCGAGATGCATGGCATCGATGCCGACGGAGGATGGCTGGAATGGGCGCACCAGCTCCAACAGAAACTGGATGCAGACTTTTGGGACGCTGGACAGTCCGGCTACGTATTGCAGCCGGAGCTGCAGGGCCAGCGTCTGCTGGTCATCCGGGAGGACTATGACGGGGCAGAACCTGCGCCAAATCATGTGGCTGCGGAGAATCTTTTGAAACTGGCAGCCTTGCTGGAGGTGGAGGATTACGGAAAGCGGGCGGAGGCGCTGCTGCGGGCCGGTTCCCGGACGCTGGAGACGCAACCGTTCGCTGTGCCGTTGTTATTGGCAGCGCTGGATTTGCATGAACGGGGCGTCATGAAGTTCCAAGTGCCAGTGGGCATGGATGCCGAGGGATTGCGTGTAGACTATCTGCCACGTGCGGTTTTCACACCGGGGATGGGCAATGGGATTGTACTGTGTGAGGGTATGGCCTGCCGCCCATGGCGCCGCCCTGAGTGACTCCGGCACTGGCGAGATCCAATAGAAACCGCCCGGAACCCAGATAATCCAACTCACCCTGGCGGGAGGAGGCGATGGGATCTTCCGGATCATCCTCTGCCAAGCCGGGGTGGCACATGACGAGGGTGCCATCTCCGCTGGTGGCCAAGGTTTTCCGCATGAAGTGGGCGAAATCGAATGAAGCCTTGAACGGGCGGTAACCGGCAAAGCTACGATTGAAGGCCAGCCCGGCCTCCTGGAGGCAGTGCTTGAAGCCGGTGGCCACTCCACGGATGAGCAAGCCCTTAAGGGATGGGAACTCGGTTTCTGGCAGGCGCACCCATGCGTAGGGATTCCGTCGTGCGGTTTCCTCCAGCACGATGTTTCGGATGACCGGCAGGACGTGGACATGCTGATGGCCATCCACAAAGGCGGGAGGCTGGCCATAATGTTTCACAAAAGCATCCCATTGCCGGATGAAAAAGCTGCGGATCACGTGGGGGTTGAGATTGTTCTTCAGGGAATCCAGCAGCAGATGGGAGATCGAGCCATGGGTGCCATTGAAGTTATGGGTGAGATTGAAATGCAGCCCTGCCTGGTGGTGGCCGGGCACAGCCTTCAGCCTGGCCGCCATTTCCGGCCAAGCCGGAGAGTCGGTCATGCAGGATACTGCGCCTAGTCTTCCGGCGGTGACCAGTTGCAGGATGCCCTCGCTGATCCGTATGGACTGGGCGAAGTCATCGGCACAAAGTGTGATGTGTTTCATGGAGTGACGGGGAATACCCAAAGCCGTGAGGTGATGAAGGTGAGGGCTGCCACCGTGACCAGCACGAGAATGAGTGCTGCGCGGTAATCCAGGTGGGTGGCGTTCAGAAGAACGGTGTAAAGTCCTTCATTGATGGCGAAGGAGGCCAGGGAAACCAAAAGCATCCTGCCGTAGCTGCCACGTGAAGGTGGTGCCTGGAATGTCCAGCTACGGTGCCCGTAGTAGGTGACCTGGAATGCGAGGGCGAAGGCTGGGATGTTCGCCAGCAGTGGTGGTATCCCACAAGGTGTGAGGAGGGAAACCACTGCCACATGCACACCCGCCGCCAGCGCACCCACGCAGCCGAATTTGAAAAGGGAGTTCATTCTTGGGGGAAGCCGTGTTTTTCGGATACCAGATAGTTCGGGCGGTGCTTCACCTCATTGAAGATGCGCGCCACGTATTCCCCGAGGATGCCGATGGAGAGCAACTGCACTCCGCCGAGAAAGGTGACGGCCACCGCCAGGGTGGACCATCCTGCCACGGGATTCCCGTAGATAAGGGTGTGGGCCACGATGTAAGCGGCATAGATGATGGCCAGGCCGGAGATCATGGAGCCTACGCCCACCCAGAGCCGCAAAGGGAAGGAGCTGAACGAGGTGAGGCCGGTCATTGCCAGATCGAAGAGCTTTGTGAAGTTGAAACTGGTGCTGCCGGAGCGGCGCTCCTCCACTGTGAAGGGGATGCCGATGGAGCGGAATCCCACCCAGCTATAGAGGCCCTTCATGAAACGGTTGCGCTCCGGCAGATCGCGCAGTGCCTTTACCACCTTCCGGTCCAGCAGTCGGAAGTCACCTGCATCGGATGGGATATTCACGGAAGCGCCGCGACTCAGTGCCTGGTAGAACAGTCGGTTGAACTGCCGTCTCACCGGTGGATCGGTGCGGCGGTCGGTGCGGACGGCATAGACCATTTCATATCCCTGTTGCCAGTGGTCGATGAATTCATTGATGACGGGGAAGGGATGCTGGAAGTCCGCATCCAGAATGACGACGACTTCTCCCTCAGCTTCCTGCAAGCCGGCGCTGATGGCGGCTTCCTTGCCGAAATTCCGGGATAGTCCTATCAGCCGGATGGGTAGGCCGCCTGAGGTGGCGATGACTTCCAGCCCGGTGTGGTCCCGGCTTCCATCATCCACGACGATGACATCGTAGCGGGAGGTGATGCCCGCGAGGTGCTGGCACAGCGCATTGAGGAATGCGGCGATTCCTTCCGCTTCATTGTAGGCAGGGACCACGCAGGTGATCCACGGACTGACAGTGGACCGCTGGGTGGGAACGGCAGATACAGTGGGGTGGCTCATGGTTTTCATCTCAGTTGCCGATTGGAAGGGTGTGGGCCGGATCGATGCCGACCATGACGGGAGTGTCCGTACGCTCCAGATAGAGCGCGCATTTTTCACCCCACTGACCGATGAGAATGAGGTGACTTTGGAGGAGCGGGGAAAGTTGCGCGAAGTACTTGGGCTGGGTGGCTAGAAAGAGTCTTCCAGGAGCATCCAGACGCGCCTCCAGTTCCTGGCGGGATTCGGTGGTTTCCGCACGTCCGTCGGTGTAGAATTCCGCAGAGTACTTTCTGTCCCTGTAATACAACAGGGTGTCCTCGGTGTGGCTGCGGGCTTTATAGAGTGCCACCAGATCCCGCTCCGTTTGTTTGGGGGAAAACTGCGGCAGGACGAGGGAGATGAGGATGGCCCACAGCACGACGCCTGCGCTGATGAATGCCAGTGCCGGGTGCAATGGATGGAAACGGGAAGGAGCAGTTGCCTGGCTACGCTGCCAGCAAAGGCTGGTAAGGAGCAGGGCGATGGCGGGAAGCGCCGGAAGCGGATAGGTGGCGATGATATTCCGCGCCGGGCTGAAGAAGACGAGTGGCCAGAGGGCCCACAGTATCAGATAGATGCCGCGCCCTTCATGAGCCATGGCCCATGTTTTGAAATGTCGCCACTGCCGGAAGGGGGCTGCTAGCAGGCCGAAAGCCCATGGGAATGTGGCACATAGGGCGTAGAACCAGATCATGCCGATGTGCTCGGAATGGGCTTTTCCATAAAGATCTCCCTTCCACTTGCTGACGGTGAAGCGGCGGATGTGCTCACCAATGATGAAATAATCGAGGAAGCCCGGGGTGCGTTTTTCCGCCATGATGTACCACGGGATCGCCAGAAGGAGCATGAGAAAGGTGCCTGAAATCCAGGGCAGTCTTTCCCATGCATCCCTCCAACGTTTCGTGCACAAGCAGCTGACGAAAATGGGTGGCCCTGCGATGACGAGGGTGAGGGGGCCTTTGGCCAAAAGGCCGATGGCAAGACCAAGAAAAAACAGATAGCCCCAGAGCCGGGAGTGTCCCGTGATGGCGAAGCGGAAGCCGACCATGGCCAGGGTGATGCCCAGCAGCAGGGGCAGATCCGTCATGACGGCTGCGGAGCAATAGAAAAACAGCGGGCAGGCCATCAGCAGGGTGGCCGCAATGAGGCCCATCTGGCTGGAGCGGAATTCCCGCCGTGCCATTTCTCCCACCAGTGCCAGCACGCCAAGAGCAGCCAGAAAGATGAAAATGCGGGAGCCGAATTCATTTGCTCCGAAAAGCTGGATGCCAGCGGCAGAGAGCCACATGGAGAGTGGAGGCTTTGCCCAAAACGGCACACCGTAGGAAAACTGCGGAGTCACCCAGTTTCCCGTCTCCGCCATCTTGCGGCCGATTTCCGCATAGCGGGCTTCCGAGGGATCACAATGGGGTGCCAGGACCAGCAGCAGAAAACGGCAGGCAAGCAGACTGGCGAAGAAAAATGTTACCCAGCGGGCCGGTAGGAGACGGGGGGCGGAAACGGAGGGCTGCGTCATTGATGACGCATGGGTAGCAAACGGAAGATGAGAACTCGGTGAGAGCCCGGTGTTTTTTATTCTGAACCTGGCGGAAGGGCTAAGGTAAAGCCGAGTTCGTCTGGTGAAAGCTGTCTGGCCAGCAGCGTGCCGCCCATGGTGCGTGCTGCATGGAGGCTGAGCGTAAGGCCGATGCCGAGGTGGGAGGCAGCATCATGGCGGGAAGTTTCCCGGCGGAAGAGAGGATCGAACAAGCGGTCCAGATCTTCCGGCATTTCCTCCACCGCATTCCGGATGTGGATCTCCACATGGTCTCTGGTGGCCAGAATGTGGATGCCGACTGGAGCCTGTGGGGCTGCATAAGACAGGGCATTGTCCAGCAGGTTGCTGAGGATGATGTTGAGGAGAGTGCGGTCCGCCCTCACCCATGACGGGTGGAAAATTTCCTTGTTCAGTTCCAGGCCACGATTCTCGAACCGTGGCCGGAACGATTCCACGAGATGGGTTAGAATTTCTGCTGCATCGAGATTTTCCATGCTTGCTGCCTCGGAGGATTGCTCCAGGCGGGCGAGGGCGGACAGCCGCTTTACGAGTTCCCCCAGCTCAATGGCGGTCTTCTGGCAGGTGGCCAGGTGGGCCGCATAGGCTGCGGCATCGCGCGGTTGGGAAAGCGCCAGATCTGTGGTGGCGCGGAGCCCGGCGATGGGGGTGCGCAGTTCATGCGCGGCGTGGCGGATGAAATCCTTTTCCCGCTCCCGGGTAGTAGCCACGCGGGCGAGCAGGCGGTCGAAGTTTTCGGCCAGTCCCATGAGTTCCATCGGCAGGGTTTCCGGGAGATTGAGGGCGGCATCCAACTGGTGGTCGGAGCGGTTCTGGACCTGAGTGGTGAGAAGATTGATGGGGCGTAGGGTGGAACGCACGACGCGCTGGATGAGGATGAAACCGAGACCCAGAATGAGCAGGGTGCCGGTGACGAGGATGTTGCGCAGTAGCTCCAGCGTACGGTAGCTCGGCTCCCCATCGCGGGCCACCACCAGGGTGAAGGGAATGGTTTTTGGATCGATCACTTCACCTGAGTCGATCATGCGGGCTTTTTCCTCCGGAGTGACGAATGGATGGATGCGCAGGCCGATGGCGCGGGCGCGGTGACCATTTGGCAAACGGATGCTACGCATCAGCGGCTCGCCATTGATACCGGTGAAACGTGGCAGATCCCGGAAACGCAGCGCGGGTGAGCGGGTGCTTGCGTTACTTTTGTTTTCCCAGAATTGGAACAATCCATCGGGAATGAGTTCCCGATTGGCGCCGATTCCCTCCTGCCACTCGAAGGTGATGCGGCCCTCTTCCAGTTCCACCTGGTTGGCGAGAAGGGCTGCTGTTTCACGAATGGCATCATCCAATTCACGGTATAGACTTCGCCTGACTATCAGATAAGTGCTGACGGAAAGAAGACACAATAGTGAGCCCACGCCGATGCCGCAGCGAATGAGAAGGGAACGGCGAATGGAGGGCAGGCTCATGGTGCGTCCAGGATGTAGCCGTGGCCCCGTTTGGTCTGGATGAGGTCCGGCAGTGCGCCGATATTGAGTTTTTTCCGCAGGTAGCCGATGTAGACATCCACGGTATTGCTGCTGCCGCCTGTGCTGTCTTCAAACACCCTTTCCCAGATATCCGTGCGTGTGACGACTTCTCCCGAGCGATAGAAAAGGTATTCTAACAATCTGTATTCCAGGGCTGTCAGATCGATGGGCTGGTCTGCGCGCTGCACCGTACGGCGCATGGGGTCCAGTTCCAGATCCGCCACCCGCAGCACGGGATTTTTCTTCACATAGGTGCGGCGCAGGAGGGCACGGGTGCGGGCCAGCACTTCCGCCAGAGGGAAAGGCTTTACCAGATAATCATCCGCCCCGGCATCCAGTGCCTGGAGACGGTCCTCCAGCCCATCGCGTGCGCTGAGGACGAGGATGTGTACGGGATTACCCATGGCGCGGAGCTTGCGAAGGATTTCCATGCCGTCGATCTTCGGCAGCATGAGGTCCAGCAGGATGAGATCATGATTTCCGCCTTCCGCCGCCCACAGTCCCTCGTCTCCAGTGGCGGCAGTATCCACGATGTAGCCTGCCTCCTGGAGATACTGGCTCACTGCAACGCGCAGCGGTGCGTGATCTTCGATAAGGAGCAGGCGCATGGGATCAGAGGCGTTCGAGAAGGATGTTTTCCCCCAGGATCACAAGATCCACACTGCCTTTCAATGTCTTGTCCAGAAAGGGGGTGTTTTGCGACCTGGATTTCATGAATTCCTTGGTGAAGGTGGTTTCCTTTTCAGTATTGAAGAGGATGAGGTCCACAGGCTGACCTTCCGCGATTGAGACGGCGGGCAGGCTCATGAAGCGGCGTGGCTCCGCAGAGAAACGTTTCACCACCAGATCCCAGCCGAATTTTCCTGTGGCCACGAAGTAGTGATAGAGGGAAACCAGTGCGGTATCCAGGCCGGTGATGCCATTCGGCGCGCTTACGAAATCCTGGGATTTTTCAAAGGGTGTGTGGGGCGCGTGGTCCGTGGCGATGAGATCGAAGGTGCCATCGATCAGGCCCTGCAGCAGTGCCTCGTTATCCGCTTTTGTGCGCAGCGGAGGATTCATCTTATAGTGGGTGTCGTAGTCTCCGATGTCCTCATCCGTGAAGAGGAGGTGGTGGGGTGCCACTTCTGCGGTGACCTTCACATCTCCACGGGATTTCCACCAGGCGATGGTTTCCATGCCCACCTTGCTGGAAACGTGCTGGATGTGGATGTGGGCACCGGTGGCGTGGGCCAGGCGAATATCACGATCAATGATGATCTCCTCCGCACACGCGGGTGAGCCTTTGATGCCCAGTCGATAGCTAACAGCTCCTTCATTCAATGCACGTGGGCCGGCCAGTTCCGGCACCTCGCAATGGCTGGCGAAAAACATGCCAAACTCCGTGGCATATTGCATCGCACGATACAGCACGGAAGGATCTCCTGTTGTATCGCCATCATCCGTCAGCATTTTCACGCCTAGCGCCCGCATGCCATCGATGCCGGCCAGCTCTTTGCCATGGCGACCTTTCGTCACACAACCGGAGGTGTAGACCGGGATGCGCGCATTCTTTTTCGCGGATTCCAGAACTTGGGAAACCACACCTGCACTATCGATGGCAGGCACAGTGTTAGGCATCATCACCACACCAGTGATGCCGCCATTGATCGCGGACTCTGCGCCCGAG
>Ga0157373_10000643_pt1 | contig 27439 bp, 27 predicted proteins | sample C65metaG_FD_113460 | JGI IMG/M metagenome (GOLD analysis project Ga0157373, IMG submission 113460) | Corn rhizosphere microbial communities from Kellogg Biological Station, Michigan, USA - C6-5 metaG | ecosystem: Host-associated > Plants > Roots > Rhizosphere > Soil | place: USA: Michigan... | reverse complement strand
TGGTTCGTGGAGAACAGCCAGCGGACCAGGAACGGCGGCTTGTGATCGGTATCGTCGTGAGCGGCAGCGGCGTAAGCCATCGGGTTAATCCCTGCGGGTCAAATCTTAGGCGGCAGTCTTCGGAGCGGGAGCCGGCGCGGCAGGCGCCGGAGCAGCGGCCGGCGTCGTCGGCGCGGGGGCCGCGGTGGCCGGTGCGGCGGGAACCGCCGCCGCGGGGGCCGGGGCGGCCGGAGCCGGCGGCGGGGCCTTGGTCGCGACCCAGGCGTCGAACTCGGGCTGGCTGACGACCTTGATCTCGATCGGCATGAAGGCGTGGTTGATGCCGCACAGCTCGGAGCACTGGCCGTAGTAGGTGCCGACCTTCTCGGCCTTGAACCAGGTTTCGTTCAGGCGGCCGGGGATGGCGTCGATCTTGAGGCCGAAGGCGGGCAGCGCAAACGCATGGATCACGTCGGCGCCGGTGACCTGCACCCGGACGACCTGATTGACCGGCACCACCATCGCCTCGCTGGCGGCCAGGTTATTCAGGCTGGAAGGCAGGCCCTTGGCGGCTACTTCCTCGGGCGTCAGCACATTGGAGGTGATCTCGTCAATCTTCTGGTCGGGATACTCATAGCCCCAGTACCACTGATAGCCGGTCGCCTTCACCGTCATGTAGGGCTTGGGCATGTCGTGGTAGGCGTAGAGCAGCTTGAACGAGAAGATGGAGATGACCATCAGGATCAGGACCGGCACGACGGTCCAGAGCACCTCGATCGGCGTGTTGTGGCTCCAGCGCGCCGGCGTCGGGTTGGCCCGCTTGTTGTAGCGGATGATCACCCAGATCAGCAGGCCCATCACGAACAGGCTGATGACCGAGATGATCGGCAGCAGGATCGCGTTGTGGAAGAAGATGGCATCGTGCTTCAGCGGCGAGGCCGCCGGTTGCAGATCGATCGCGCCCGGCGTCGGCTGCCCGAGCAGCTCCTCCGCCATGGCCTGACCCGCGAACATCGCGGCGAGCGCGCCTGCGGACACGCCCGCCAGCACGCGGTGAACACTCGACTTAGCCTTCATGCGCCTCACGTCCATCCAGTCGGCGCTCCCCCAAAAAGCCCGCGCACGCGGGGGCTCTGGATGCGCCCACCCTTCCGACATCAGGCCGGGTCCATACGCGCTCGCCGCCGCGTTGCCAAGGGTAGGGGAACCCTTTGTGGCGGTTTCGTTTGCGACCGCCCGCGCCTATGTTCTGCGCATGTCATTTTCAGCCCCCGCCCCCTCCCTGCTGGACGCCGCCGGCGTCGATGTCGCCCGCGCCCGCGAGGTGCTTTCCGACGCCCTGCACGGGGCCGACGACGGCGAGCTCTTCCTCGAACGGTCCGAAAGCGAGTCGTTCGTCTTCGATGACGGGCGGCTGAAAACGGCGGCCTACGATTCGGGCGAAGGGTTCGGCCTGCGGGTCGTCGCGGGCGAGACGGCCGGCTACGCGCACGCCAGCGAAATCTCCGAAGCCGCCATCCGCCGCGCCGCCGATTCGGCCAGGCTCGCCAAACGCGGCTACTCCGGCATCGAGGCCGAGGGACCGCGCGCCACCAACGCCAAGCTGTACGGCGAGGAAGACCCGGTCTCCTCGCCCATCTTCGCCGACAAGGTCGCCCTGCTGCAGGAGATCGACGCCTTCGCCCGGGCCCGCGATCCGCGCATCGTGCAGGTGATGGCCTCGCTGGCGGGCGAGCGGCGGATCGTGGAGATCCTGCGCGCCGACGGCCGCCTGATCCGCGATGTGCGCCCGCTGGTGCGGATCAATGTGCAGGTGACCGTCGAAAAGGACGGCCGCCGCGAGACCGGGACCTCCGGCGCGGGCGGCCGCGCCAGCTTCGACACCTGGATCACGCCACAGTCCTGGCAGGACCAGGTCGACGAGGCGCTGCGCATGGCGCTGGTCAACCTCGACGCCGTTCCCTGCCCGGCGGGCGAAATGGACGTGGTGCTCGGGCCCGGCTGGAACGGCGTGCTGTTGCACGAGGCCGTCGGCCACGGGCTGGAGGGCGACTTCAACCGCAAGGGCATCAGCGCCTTCTCCGGCCGCATCGGCGAGCGGGTGGCCGCGCCCGGCGTCACCGTCTTCGACGACGGCTCGATCCTGGGGCGGCGCGGATCGCTGACCGTGGACGACGAGGGCACGCCGACCAGCCGCACCATCCTGATCGAGGACGGCGTTCTCGTCGGCTACATGCACGACCGCCAGAGCGCGCGACTGATGGGCATGGAGGCCACGGGCAACGGCCGGCGCCAATCCTACGCCCACATGCCGATGCCCCGGATGACCAACACCGGCATGCTGGCGGGCGAGAGCACGCAAGCTGAGATGATCGCCTCGATGAAGCGCGGCCTCTATTGCGCCAACTTCGGCGGCGGCCAGGTCGACATCACCAACGGCAAGTTCGTCTTCCAGTGCACCGAGGCCTACCTCGTGGAAGACGGCAAGATCGCCGCCCCGGTAAAGGGCGCGACCCTGATCGGCGACGGCCCCTCGGCCCTGACCAAGGTCACCATGATCGGCGACGACTTCTCATTCGACCCCGGCATCGGCGTCTGCGGCAAGTCCGGGCAGGGCGTGCCCGTAGGCGTCGGCCAGCCTTCACTGAAGATCACCGGCCTGACCGTCGGCGGCACCGCGGTCTAGGCGGCTAGACCGGACGCTCGGTCAGGGGGCCGGACTGGCGGTCGGCGTCCAGAGCGAGTTCGGACTCCGGACCGGCCTCGTTCACGCCGTGGCCCCAGTGCTTGAGGAAGGGCGCCAGCGCGAAGAACAGCACGCCGAAGCCGACGCCGGTCCAGCCGATGATGTTGAACATGTGGACGGAGGTCTCGAGCGCCGCGCGGTTGTCGAGCACCTGTCCGCCGACCGTCTCGGTTCCGGCGCCCGAGGCGATCCAGCCGCCGATGTACTGCGCCCAGGAGCTGGCCAGGAACCAGACCGCCATCAGGAAGGAGATGATGGTCGCCGGCGCCAGCTTGGTGATTTCTGAGAGGCCCACCGGCGACAGGCAAAGCTCGCCCGTCGTGTGCAGCAGGTAGGTGAAGGCCAGCAGCAGCAGCGGCAGGCGGAAGGCGCTGTCGGCCATCCCCATGCTCCAGACGATCACCAGGAAGCCCAGGCCCACCTGCAAGAGGCCAAGCCCGAACTTGAAGATCGGATTGGGGTCGCGCCCGCGCCGTCCCAGTCCCGCCCAGACGGCCGCGAAGATCGGGGCGAAGATCAGGATGAAGCCGGCGTTGAACGACTGGGTCTGGGCGGCGGTGAAGCCCATGTCGATCCAGATCGCGTCCTTCAGGCCTGAGGCGGCCAGCATCGCCTGCGTGCCCATGAACCAGTGGCGGCCGAGGAAGTCGAAGACGATGGGCGCGCTGATCAGGCCAAGGTCGGTGTTGCGCTCGGCAAAGAGGTTCAGCGAGGTCCCGGCCTGTTCGAACAGGGTGAAGAAGACCACCGAACCGGCCGTCAGCAGCAGCGCCAGCGCCAACCGGTCGCGCTCGACCTTGGTGCACTTGGTCACCATGAAGTAGGCGAGGTAGCCCAGCACGATGAACGAGCCCAGGCCCAGGCCCCAGCCGACCAGCCGCGTCTGCTGCACGACGACGTAGATCAGGCCCACGCCCAGCAGGCCGGCCACATAGATCAGGTGCTCGCGGTTCAGCGGGCCCGCGAAAGGCGCTTTCAACTTCTCGGGATTGGGCGGCTCGCCGTGGCCTTCCAGCAGCGGTTTGCCGACTACGAAGGCCAGGTAGCCCACCAGCATGCCGACGCCGGCCAGCCCGAAGCCCGCCCACCAGCCGACCTCCTGGCCGAGGTAGCCGCACAGGATCGCCGCCCAGAAGGCGCCGAGGTTCACGCCGTAATAGTAGAGGGTGAAACCGGGATCCCGCCGAGGGTCGCCCTTGCCGTAGAGCTGGCCCACGATCGAGGAGATGTTGGGCTTGAGGAAGCCGACCCCCATGATGATCAGCGACAGCGCCAGATAGAAGATGCCGACGTAGATCGGGTCGCGCTGCTCGGTCAGTTTGTAGGAGCCCTTCGGCAGCACGGCGGGCACCGGCGCGGTCGCGGGCAGGTCCTTGATCGCCAGCCCGCCATCAGGCGAGCCGCCATACGCATAGAGCCCCTGGCCGATGTGTATCTTCGAGCCCTGGGTGTCGCCGCGCCCGGCGGTGACGACCTCGTACTGGGCGTTGTTGTAGGTCAGCGTCTGGGAGGCCGGCTTGCCTTCGATGGCCATCGAGAAGTGGCCCGCGACCAGCAGCAGCGCGCCGAACGCGACGGCCTTGCGGGTGCCCAGATAGCGGTCGGCCAACAGGCCGCCGATCAGCGGCAGCAGGTAAACGAGCGTCGTGTAAGAGCCGTACTGGGTTGAGGAGAACTTGTCGTCGAACAGGAAGTGCTGGGTCAGGTAGAAGATCAGCAGGCCCCGCATGCCGTAGTAGGAGAACCGCTCCCACATCTCGACGAAGAACAGGATGAACAGCCCGCGCGGGTGGTCGCGCAGCAGCTGGATCAGGACGGGAATGCCGGTCAGCAGCGTGATGACGATGCCGGCGATGACGACGATGCTGTTCATGAAAGGCTCAACCCTGCCCAGGACCACGGCGCTGGGGGTGGGACTTTAACCCCCGCATCCCCCGATTTGCGGGGAGAAGATCATGGGAAGACCGGTTTCACAAGCAACGGCCTGCCTTCGCGCGCGCAGCGGAGCCGCCCCGCCCGCTCGCGCGTTCTTCCAGCTGAGGAGAACCGCCATGACCAGTTCCCGTTTCCACTTCACCTGCGACCCGCGCCGCGTGCGGGTGTTGTTTCAGGGCCATGAGCTGGCCGACAGCGCCGACGTCATCGCGCTCAGCGAAGCCGGTTATGATCCGGTCTTCTACTTCCCAAGGGAGGACGTGCAGATGTCGTCCCTGCGCGCCAACGGCAACGCAACGACCTGTCCGTGGAAGGGGGATGCGATCTGGTACACCATCATGCGCGACGGTCAGCTGATCGAGGACGTCGCCTGGTCGTACGAGGACCCGAAGGAAGACGCCGAGATCCTCGGCGGCCGCATCGCCTTCGATCCGCGCCACGTGGAATTCCAGATCGAGGGCGCGCCGAAAGAGCGGGCGATTTCGGAAGTGCCGGCTCACGATCCGCCCTACGCCGACGACCTCGAGCCCACCGGACGGCGGGAGGTTCCTAGTACGCCAGCGCCTCGAACGCCCGGCTGACGTCGCCCTTCCAGGGGCCGTCGTAGAGGTCGAGCAGGTGTTCGGCCGGCGTGATGCCGCTCTCGGCGATGGCCTCGATCTCGCCCAGGTAGCCGGTCTCGTCGGCGAAGCCGCCGTCGAGGCGGGCGCGGCGCTTGAGGCCCTCACGAGCGATGGCGATGAAGTCCTTGGCCACGTCCTGCGCCGTGCGTCCGGCGACCACCGCTTTCAGACCCAGTTTCGGCACGTCGGCGCGCAGCTTCGCCCGGTCTTCGGCGGTCCAGTGCTTGCAGAGGTCCCAGGCGGCGGCCAGCGCGGCGGAGTCGTAGAAGACGCCGGTCCATAGCGCCGGCAGCGCGCAGATGCGGCTCCACGGGCCGGAGTCCGCGCCGCGCATCTCCAGGTACTGCTTGAGCCGGACCTCCGGGAAGATGGTGGTCATGTGGTCGGCCCAGTCCTTCATCGTCGCGCGCTCACCCGGCAACTCGGCCAGCTTGCCGTCGATGAAATCGCGGAAGGATTTGCCGGAGAGGTCGACATAGCGGCCGTTCCGCTTGGCGAAATACATCGGCACGTCGATGGCATAGCGGGCGTAGCGCTCGAACCCGAAGCCGTCCTCGAACACGAAGTCGAGCAGGCCGGTGCGGTCGGGATCGGTGTCGGTCCAGATGTTGGCGCGGTAGGACAGATAGCCGTTCGGCTTGCCCTCGGTGAAGGGCGAGTTGGCGAAGAGCGCGGTCGCGATCGGCTGCAGCGCCAGGCTCATGCGGAACTTGGCGACCATGTCGGCTTCGGAGTCGAAGTCGAGGTTGGCCTGCACCGTGCAGGTGCGAAACATCATGTCGAGCCCGAGATTGCCGACCTTGGGCATGTAGGCCCGCATGATGGCGTAGCGGCCTTTGGGCATCACCGGGATTTGGTCGCGCCGCCAGTTGGGCGTGAAGCCCATGCCGAGAAAGCCAAGCCCCAGCTCGTCAGCGACGGTCTTGACCTCCTCCAGGTGGCGGCCGGTCTCCTGGCAGATCTGGTGCATGGTCTCCAGCGGCGCGCCCGAAAGTTCGAACTGGCCGCCGGGTTCGAGGCTGACGTTGGCGCCCTTGCGCTCCAGCGCGATCAGCACCGGGCCGCTGTCGCTGTCTTCGAAGACGCCCTTCCAGCCGAACCGCATCAGCCCCTTCAGCAGGGCCTCAATGCCGTTGTCGCCGTAGTAGGGAACGGGCTCATGGGAGCCGAAGCGAAAGCCGAACTTCTCGTGCTCGGCGCCGACCAGCCATTCGCTCTTCGGCTTGCAGCCCTCGGCCATCCAGGCCGTCATGTCGGCAAGCGTCAGCGGACGGTCGTCCGTATCCGATAGCGCCATTCCCGCGTCCCCAGGCCCAAGTTTCGTTTGTCTACGCTCCAGCGCAGGTAAGGCTCTGCGCCGCCCGGCTCAAGGGGCGTCGCGCCAATCGCCGAGCTTGGCCTGCCAGAGCGTGAGGGCGGAAATCGCCGCCGTGTCGGCGCGCAGGATGCGCGGTCCGAGCGACACCGGCGTGACGAAGGCCGCCGCGCGCAGCCGCTCCCGCTCCTCCGGGGCGAAGCCGCCTTCCGGGCCGATGAGGATGGCCCAGGGGCCTTCGTCAGCGAGCGCATCCAGTGCGGGTCTGGCGTCGCCACCCTCATCGCAGAACATCAGCTTGCGCGCGGCGTCCCAGCCGTCCAGCAGCTTGTCCAGTTTCACGGGTTCGAGCACCTGCGGCACGTCCAGCCGCCCGGTCTGTTCGGCGGCCTCCGTCGCAATCGCCTGAAGCCGTCCGACGTTGGTGTGGTCGGCATTGGTCCGCCGCGTCACCACCAGCTGAACCCGGCGCGCGCCGAGCTCCGCCGCCTTCTCAACGATGGTCTCCAGCCGCGCTCGCTTCACCAGCGCCACGACGAGATCGAGGTCGGGCCCGAGCGCCTGCGGCCGCGTCTGTTCCATGGACTCCAGCGAGCACCCGCGCTTGGAAACCTCCGCCACGCGCGCCCGCCACTCGCCGTCCCGCCCGTTGAACAGCGCCACCTCATCGCCCACGCCCAGCCGCATCACTGTCGTCAGATACCGCGCCTGATCAGGCGACGGCGCGGCGCGCGCTGCGGAGCTGAGAGCATCGGTGACAAACAGGCGGATCATTCGCCACATCTAGCGGAAGCAGGCGCAGCGGCGCTAGGACTGCCCCATGACCACCCCGCTTCCCGACGCCGCGCCGAGCAACTGGGTTGACCGGCATGCGCCGGGCTGGCTGCGGCCATGGCTGCGGCTGGGGCGCTTCGACCGGCCGACGGGGATCTGGCTGCTGATGCTGCCCGGCTGGCAGGGGATCGCGCTGGCGGCGGCCCGGCATGGCCAGCCGCCCTCGCCGCTCCTGCTGTTGCTCTTCTTCCTGGGCGCAGCGCTGATGCGGGCCGCGGGGTGCGCCTACAACGACATCGTCGACCGCGACATCGACGCCAAGGTGGCGCGCACGGCCGGGCGTCCGATCCCGGCGGGACAGATCAGCGTCAAGCAGGCGTGGGTGTTCATCGCGCTGTGCTGCGCGGCGAGCCTCGCCATCCTGCTGAGTTTCAACCGCGTCGCCATCATCCTCGGCGTGGCCTCGCTGGCGCTGGTTGCGGCCTATCCCTTCATGAAGCGGATCACCTGGTGGCCGCAGGCCTGGTTGGGCCTGACCTTCAACTGGGGCGCGCTGCTCGGTTATGCAGCGGCGGAGGGGCGTCTCGGCTGGCCCGCCCTTCTCCTCTACGCCGGCGGGGTGTTCTGGACGCTGGGCTACGACACCATCTACGCCGTGCAGGACCTCGAGGACGACGCGCTGGCCGGCGTGAAATCGTCCGCCAGGCGACTGGGTTCGGCAGCGCCCAGGGCGGTGCTCGGCTTCTACGTCATCGCCTTCGTGCTGGCGCTGGGTGCGGCGTTCACGGCCGGACTGGGCCCACTCTTCCTGCCGCCCGCCGTCATCTTCGGGATGCTGCTGGCTCGTCAGGCGCAACAGCTGCGCATCGATGATCCGGCCAAGGCGCTGGCGCTCTTCAAATCCAACACCTGGGCGGGATTGTTGCTGTTCTGCGCGCTGGCCGCGGGGCTGTGGATGCCGTTCAACCCGTAAAGTTGACTCCCGCGTCATTTCCGCTTCTGGCATAATGCACCCATGCCCGTAGCCGCTCGCGTCAAACCCGGACCCTACTTCGCCCCCGCCGACTGGGAGGCGCTGTCGCATCGCTCGTCCTGGAAGGGCCCGGCGCTGGTCGCCCACTGCTGGGCGGTGATCATCGCGTCGGGCGCCCTGTTCGTGGTCTGGCCGAACCCGCTGACCTATGTCATCGCGGTCGTGCTGATCGGCGCGCGGCAACTGGGGCTGGCCATCCTGATGCATGACGCCGCTCATGGCTGCATCCACCCGAACCTGAAGGTCAACGACTGGGTCGGCCAGTGGCTGTGCGGCGCGCCGACCAACGCCTCGCTCGACCGCTACCGGACCTATCACCTGCAGCACCACAAGTTCGCCCAGCAGGCGGAGGACCCGGACCTGGGCCTGTCGGCGCCCTTCCCGATCACGCGCCAGTCGCTGCGCCGCAAGGTGATCCGCGACCTGACCGGCCAGACCTTCTACAAACAGCGCATCAAGCCCACGATCGGGGCGTTCCGGCAGGGTCAGCCTTTCGGCAAGACCTTCAAGGCGGTTGTCGAGTTCTGGTCGCCCTTCCTGATCACCAACGCGGTGATGCTGGCCGTGCTGACGGCAGCGGGCCTGTGGTGGGCGTATTTCGCGCTATGGCTGGTCCCGATGGCGACCTGGTATCCGCTGATCACGCGCCTGCGGAACATCGCCGAGCACGCACTGGTCGCCAAAGAGGAGCCCGACCCCCTGCGCCATGCCCGCACCACCCACGCCAACTGGCTGGAGCGCGCGGTGCTCGCGCCCTACTGGGTCAACTACCACTGCGAACACCACATGTTCATGCACCTGCCCTGCTGGAGCCTGCCCAAAGCCCACAAGCTGCTGAAGAAGCAGGGCGCCTCGACCGGCATGCTCATCGAGCCCGGCGGCTACGTGAAGGTGCTGAAAATGGCGTCCAGCAAAGGGTTGGCGGCGGCCGCCTGAGACGACCGCCGCTGTCTTCTTCTATCAGTTCGTCGACCCACTGGCCGCCGGCGCGGCGGCTTCAACGGCAGGGTCAGCGTTGGCGACGGCCTGGCCCTCGGGTTCCAGCGTCACGACGAGCGGATTCGGACGCAGGTCCATGGTCGCCCCGCTAGCGGCGTCCACGCCGATGCCGATGATGCCGCCTACTACCGCGTTGCCGACAAGACCCGCGGTGCCCTTGCCGCTGATCCCTGTGGTGATGTGGGCCGAGTAGGGCTTGTAGCCCGCCTTCGTCACTGTGACCTCGAACTTGTTTTTACGCGGCAACTTCATTGTGCACGGCGTCGGCGAGCACGAGTAGCCATGGTCGGTCTTTACCGTGGCGCCGGCTGGGTCAGTCTGGACAGCCCAGTCCTCCTTGGTGCCGCGAGTGATGGTGGCGCAGGCAGCCGACGATGCTGCAAACGCAATGATGAAGAGCGCGCGCGCGACGCGCCCAACGTAAGGATGATGCATGATAGCCCCCGATATCCGCCGACAAACTTGGCGGTAAACGGAGGGGGCCTCAGGGTTGTTTCTCCGTCAAGTAGATTTTCTGCCGCAGCATCCTCTTACGCGTAGAAACATGATCACCGACCGCCGCGCCTTCATCGTCGAGAACACGCGCCTGCAGGCGCCGCCGCATGCGCCGGAGCTCAAGCTGCATCTGGCCGACGAGATCACGCCGATCTGGCGGATGACCGAGGAGGCGCTGGAGGAGATGGGGTTGCCGCCGCCCTTCTGGGCCTTCGCCTGGGCGGGCGGGCAGGCGCTGGCGCGGTATCTGCTGGATACGCCAGAAGCGGTCGCGGGAAAGACGGTCGTCGATTTCGCGGCGGGCTCGGGGATCGTCGCCGTCGCGGCGATGAAGGCGGGCGCGGCGAGCGCGCTGGCGGCCGACATCGACAGCTTCTGCGAGGGGGCGATCGCGCTGAACGCAGCGGCGAACGCGGTGGAGGTCGGCTTCACCGACGCCAACCTGCTCGACAGTCCCCCGCCCGCCGCCGATCTGATCCTGGCCGGGGACATCTGTTACGAAAAGCCCCTCGCCGCGCGGGTGATGGAATGGCTGGAGCAGGCGCGCGCGCAAGGCTCGACGGTGCTGATCGGCGATCCGGGGCGGACCTATTTCCCGCGCGAGGGCCTCATCAAGCTGGCCGAATACCAGGTGCCGACCACGCGCGAGCTAGAGGACATGGAGGTCAAGAAGACGGCGGTCTGGAGTTTGCCGTAAAGTAGGCCGAGCGTTGGGGGTGGAGGCGCGTGTGACAGAGTCCCAAAAGCAGTGCGGCGAGTGCGCCATGTGCTGCAAGATCCTCGAGATCGAAGCGCTGTCGAAGGCGCGCTACACCATGTGCGGCCACTTCAAAAAGGGCGTGGGTTGCGGGATCTATGAGAGCCGCCCGACCGCCTGCTCGCAGTTCGTCTGCGCCTGGCTGACGACACCGGAGATGGACGCCAGCTGGCGACCCGACCGGTGCAAGTTCATGATGTGGGGCGACCGCCAGCTGATGGTCGATGTCGACCCGGCCTATCCGGACGCGTGGCGCAAAGAGCCCTACTACGGCAAACTCAAGCAGGCCTCCGATCGCAAGCGCCCCGGCGCGGTGGACGTGGTGGTGAGGAACGGCCGCGAGGTGGTGATCCTCTTCCCCGAAAAGGACATCAGCCTCGGCCCCGACCAGGGCCTGCCGATCCGCTCCGGCTATCGGCTCGGCCAGCCGTTCGCGGAGTATGTGCGGCCATAGACTCGGCGCTAAACTCCCGCCCATGACCTACGAAGAGTTCAAACAGATCGCGATGAGCTTCCCCGGCGTCGAGGAGGGCAAGTCCTACGGCAAGCCGGCCTTCCTCGTGAACGGCAAGTTCCTGACCCGCATACGGCCCTCCGACAAGGCGGCGGTGTTCACCGGCGTGCACTTCGACGAACGCGAAATGCTGATGGAATGCGAGCCGCAGACGTTCTTTTTCGTCGCTCACTACAAGGACTATCCGGCCGTGCTGGCCAGGCTGACGAGCCTGCATTCCGGCTCCTGCCGCAACTTCATCGAACGCCGCTGGCGGGAGATTGCGCCGAAGAAGCTGGTGAAGGCCTACGACGCGGAGCGTGACAGCGCGGCCGTGGGCTCCTAGGGAAGCCGGATGGCCTACCGCTCCCTCCGGGACTTCATGGCGATGCTCGAGCGCGAGGGCGAACTCGTCCGCGTGAGCGCGCCCGTCTCCACGGTGCTGGAGATGACTGAGATCGGCACGCGGCTGATCGCGGAAGGCGGGCCGGCGGTGCTGTTCGAGAACCCGATCCGGGCGGACGGTCAGCCCTCGAACATGCCCTGCCTCATCAACCTGTTCGGGACGGTCAAGCGCGTGGCGATGGGCGTCACCCTCGGCGGCGAGAGCCGCACCACGGCGGGCGAACTGCGCGAGGTCGGCGAGTTGCTGGCCTTCCTGAAAAGCCCCGAACCGCCGCGCGATTTCAAGGACGCCATGGGCATGCTGCCGATCGCGCGGCAGGTGATGGCGATGCGGCCCTCGACCGTGAAGAAGGCGCCGGTGCAGGAGGTGGTGCTGAAGGGCGCCGACATCGACCTGACCGCGCTCCCCGTCCAGACCTGCTGGCCCGGGGAGCCCGCGCCGCTGATCACCTGGCCGCTGGTGGTGACCAAGGGGCCGTCAGCGGACCGCGAGGACGACTTCAACCTCGGCATCTATCGCATGCAGGTGCTGGGCAAGGACCGGGCGATCATGCGCTGGCTGGCGCATCGCGGCGGCGCCCAGCACTATGCCCGCCACAAGAAAGCGGGAAAGCGCGAGCCCCTGCCCGCCTGCGCTGTGATCGGGGCCGATCCCGGCACTATCCTGGCCGCCGTGACGCCGGTGCCGGACACCCTGTCGGAATATCAATTAGCCGGCCTGCTGCGCGGCGCGAAGGTCGAACTCGTCCCCGCCAAGACCGTGCCGCTGATGGTCCCGGCTCAGGCCGAGATCGTCATCGAGGGCCACGTCCTGCTCGACGAGTATGAGGACGAGGGGCCCTACGGCGACCACACCGGCTACTACAATTCAGTCGAGAAGTTCCCCGTCTTCCAGGTCAGCGCGATTACCATGCGCAAGAACCCGATCTACCTGACCACCTACACCGGCCGCCCGCCCGACGAGCCGAGCGTGTTGGGCGAGGCCCTGAACGAGGTCTTCATCCCGCTCCTGCGCCAGCAATTCCCGGAGATCACCGACTTCTGGCTGCCGCCGGAGGGCTGCAGCTACCGCATCGCCGTGGTGTCGATGAAGAAGGCCTACCCCGGCCACGCCAAGCGCGTGATGATGGGCGTCTGGTCGTTCCTTCGCCAGTTCATGTACACCAAATGGGTCATCGTCGTGGACGACGACATCGACGCCCGCGACTGGAAGGACGTCATGTGGGCCGTCTCGACGAAGATGGACCCCGCCCGCGACATCACTATCATCGAGCAGACCCCCATCGACTACCTCGACTTCGCCTCGCCCGAGAGCGGCCTGGGCTCGAAGATCGGGCTGGACGCCACCGACAAATGGCCGCCCGAGACCAGGCGCGAATGGGGCAAGGAAATCCGCATGGACGCCGACGTCGTGAAAACCGTCACGGAGCGGTGGCAAACGCTGGGCCTGCCGGGCGAGGGCAAGCCGATCTGGAAGTAGCGGGCCCTTAAGCCTAAGCTCGCCCAAACGTCGGGGAGGACGTCATGGACACCACAAGCTCCGCGCACGCCGCGGCTCTCTGGGCCGGGCTGCATCTGATCCTGCTGCTGGTGCTGTCGGTGATGGTCGTGCGGCTGCGCCAGAAGCACAAGATCGCGCTCGGCGACGAGGGCATCCCGGAGCTGGCCCGCGCCATCCGCGCCTTCGGCAACGCGGCCGAGTATGTGCCGGCGGGCATCGGGGCGATCGCGGTGCTGGCGGTGGCGGGCGCCTCGGCGCTGACCATCCACATCATCGGCGTGATCCTGTTCGCCGGGCGGCTGCTGCACGCGGTGGGACTGTCCAACAGTGGGGGAACCTCGATCCCCCGCGCGCTCGGCATCATCCTGACCTGGGTGGCCTACATCTTCGCCGCCGTGGCCCTGCTGTTCTTCGCCATCGCCTGAGACGGGTTGTCCCGGCGGCTCTCGCCCGTACATAAGACTTCGATGGACGAGAGCCTGTTGCATGATGTCGTCGGCGCGGCCCTGAAGGCGGGCGCCGACGCCGCCGAAGCCGTCTTCGCCGAGCGCCGCTCCCTTTCCGTGACCGTGCGGATGGGCGAGCTGGAAGAGGTCGAGCGCGAGGAGTCCCGCGATCTGGGCCTGCGCGTGTTTGTCGGCCAGAAGCAGGCGACGGTCTCCGGCTCGGATATCTCCGGCGAAGCCCGCGCCAAGCTGGTCGAGCGCGCCGTGGCGATGGCCAAGCTCGCGCCGGAAGACCCCTACGCCGGGTTCGCCCCGCCCGAGCGACTGGCGAAAGGCCCATTCGGCGACCTCGAACTCTTCGATCCGACCGAACCCTCCGCCGAGACGCTGGAGGAGCGCGCCCGCATCGCCGAGAACGCCGCACGCGCCGTCAAGGGCGTGACCAACACCGATGGCGGCTCGGCCAGCTGGTCATCCGGTGAATGGCGCCTCGTCACCAGCGGCGGGTTCTCCGGCCCGCACCAGGGCTCAAGCTTCTCGGTTTCGGCCTCGGCGATCGCGGGCGAGGGCTCGGCCATGGAGCGCGGTGGCGAGGGCCGGGCGGTGCGCTGGTCGGACGACCTGCCGTCCTCCGAATTCATCGGCGCCGAGGCCGGGCGCCGCGCCGTCGAACGGCTGGGCGCGCGCAAGATCGATTCGACCACCGCGCCGGTGATCTTCGAGAACCGGCTAGCCGCCTCGCTGCTCGGCCCGCTGATCGGCGCGATCTCCGGTCCGTCGGTGGCGCGGGGCGTCTCCTTCCTGAAGGACCAACTCGGCCAGCCGGTGTTCGCCAAGGGCGTCAACATCGTCGACGACCCGCACAAGCCGCGCGGTCTCGGCTCCAGTCCGTTCGACGACGAGGGCGTGACCAATGAGCTCAGGGCCATCATCGACGACGGGGTGCTGACCACCTGGCTGCTGAACAGCGCCTCGGCCCGGCAACTTGGCATGCAGACCACCGGCCACGCCTCGCGCGGGCTGGCGGGGCCGCCCGGCGTGTCGACCTCCAACCTGACCCTGATGCCGGGCGAGACGGATCAGGCGGGGCTGATGCGCGAGGCCGGAACGGGCCTGCTGATCACCTCGATGTTTGGTCCCTCGCTCAACAACAACACCGGCGACTGGTCGGTGGGCTGCTCCGGCTTCTGGTTCGAGGGCGGCGAACTCGTCTGGCCCGTGACCGAGATCACCGTCGCCGGAAACCTGAAGGACATCTACGCCCGCCTGGTCCCCGGCTCGGACCTCGAAATCCGCGGCTCCGCCAACGCCCCGTCGCTGCTGGTCGACGCCCTGGCCATCGCGGGCCGATGAGCGATCTGGAGCTGATCACGCAAGCCGCCCGCGATGTGGGCGAGGTCGCCCTGAAGATGCGCGAGGCGGGCCTCGATATCGCGACCAAAGCAGGCGGCAGCCCGGTCACCAACGCCGATATCCACGTCGACCAGCTGCTCAAGGAACGCCTCGGCGCCGCGCGGCCGGACTACGGCTGGCTGTCCGAGGAAACCGCCGACGACATCGCCCGGCTGCAGCAGCGGCGCCTGTTCGTCGTCGATCCCATCGACGGCACGGTCGCCTACATGAAGGGCCGCCCGTGGTGGGCCGTCTCCATCGCCGTGGTCGAGGACGGTAGGCCGATCGCCGGGGTCGTCCACGCGCCTTCGCTCAACGAAACCTATGTCGCGACCCGGGGCGGCGGCGCGACGCTCAACGGCAAACCCATCCAGGCCAGCGACGTCGCCGACATCGAAGACTGCGCCATGCTGGGCGACGCGCAGATGTTCCTGCACCCGGCCTGGCCGAGGAAGTGGCCAACAATGCGGATCGAGACCCGCAATTCGATCGCCTACCGCATGTGCCTGGTCGCCTCGGGCGCGTTCGACGCGGCGGTGGCTTTATCGGGCAAGAACGAGTGGGACCTCGCCGCCGCCGACCTGATTTGCTCGGAAGCGGGCGCTATCGCCACCGATCACCGCGGCCGCGCGTTCATCTACAACGACCCCAACCCCCGCGCGCCCAGCCTGATCTGCGCCGCGCCCGCCCTGCACCCGCTGCTGATCGAGCGGGTCCACCACATCGAGCTGCCGTAAAGGACTGCCCCATGCCCGACACCCGCCAGCTTCTCCACCTCGTCATCGGCGGTGAGCTGAAGGAGGTCGGAGGGACCGAATTCCGCGACCTCTCGAAGGTGGATTTCGTCGGCGCCTATCCGAACTACGCGGCCGCCAAACAGGCCTGGAAAGGCAAGGCGCAGGCCAGCGTCGACAACGCGCTGATGCGCTACTTCGTGATCCACGCGCACCGGCTGCTCGATCCGAGCACGGACGCGGAGTGATTATTCCCGCCGCACCAGCTTCTCGGTCAGCAGCGTGCCCCACCAGTTGGCGCGGAAGTCGGCCTTGATGGCGACGGGGTCGTAGGCATCGCTTTCGACCCATTCGATGAAGCTCATCCCCCGAGCCTCCCCCTCCTCGAGGTAGCGCTCGAAGACGTAATCCAGCACGCCGGTCTTGCCGTGTTTCACATGCAGGGTCCGAAGGCCGAGCTCGCTCATCGCCTCGCGAATCGGGTGGCCGAGGTGAAAGTGGCGGTAAAAGACACTCATGATCCCGGCCCGGTCGGCGCCCGACTTGCAGTGCATCAGGGCCGGGTACTCGATGGACTGGAAGAGGTCGCGCGCGCCCAGCACCCGCTCGCGGATCGGGACCTCGCGCGAGGTGATGATGAAGTCGACCATCTTCAGCCCGTAGCGCTCGCAGGCGTCCTTCTCGAGCGCGTAGAAGCTGCCGTCGAACCCGCCACGCAGGTTGATGACGGTCTTGATCCCCCGCTTGGCCCACCATTTCAGCTGGAACGGCCAGGGCTGGTTGGTGCGAACGAGGTCGGGCCCGATCCAGTGGGCGTTCTGGAAGCCTAGCCGAAGATACGCATGGTCGTTCCACAGATAGTCCGCGTAGGCCTTCAGGCGCCCGCCGGAGGTGGAAAGATCGAAGCCAGGCAAATGGCGCTCCCGTTGAAGCGGCCCTAAGTAGGGTGCTCGCGAGGCGAATGCAAAGAAGCTGCACCGCTTGACACCCACCGCCAACCAGCCGACCCCTCACCCATGACCGCCCAAGCGCCGGACAAGACGCCCAACCGCACGCTCGCCTATCGCGTCGTGCGAACCTATCTGGCGCCGCGCTGGCGGGGGCTGACGGTCTCGGTGCTGGCCGCCGCCGTGGTGGCGGTGCTGAGCGCCGAACTGATCCGGATTCTCGAGCCCGCCATCAACGACCTGCTGGTCAACCACAAGCCCGGAACCCTGACGACCATCCCGCTGATGATCGCGGCCATGGCGCTGGGGCGCGGGATCGCTCAGGTGATCCAGGCCTCCGTCGTCAACCGGATCGGCAACGGCATCGTCGGCCAGGTACAGGGCCAGCTGTTCGGCAAGCTGGTCCGCGCCGACCTCGCCCGCCTGCGCACGGAGCACTCCGGCGCCTACGTCTCCTCGGTGCTGTACGACGCGGGGCTGATCCGGGAGGCGGCGACCAACGGCATCGTCAACTACACCCAGCATTTCCTGACGGTGATCGGAGCCGTCACGGTGATGGTCTCGAACGATCCCCTGCTGTCGGTGGCGGTGCTGGTCGTGGCGCCGCTGGTCGGGCTGATCATGCGGCGCTTCTCGCGCAAGACCACCAAGGCGGCCAAGGGGGCGATGCAGGAGACCTCCGCCCTTTCCACCGCCATCATGGAGAGCCTGGACGGCATCAAGATCGTCAAGATCGAGAACCGCGAGGCCTATGAGGAAGCCCGCGTCAACGAGGTGATCGACCGCCGCCAACGCCACCTGATCAAGGGCGCCAACGCCCGGGCCACCGCCGCACCCGCCACCGAGACTCTGATGACGCTGGTGACCGCGGGCGTGCTGGCCTACGCGGGCTGGCGCTCGCTGTCGGGACACATGAACGTCGGCGCCTTCGTGGCTTTCCTGGCGGCGCTGGGCATGGCTTCCCAGTCCATGCGCCAGCTGGCCAATCTGCAGACGGTGATGGCCGAGGGTCTGATCGCCGCGCGTCGACTGTTCGCGGCGCTCGATGTCGAGGCCGAGGTCCGCGACGTGCCGGGCGCGAAGGAGTTGCCCGCCGGCAAGACCACCCTGCGCTTCGAGGACGTCTCCTTCACCTATGGCGGTGAGGAGCCGGTGCTGGATCACGTGACGCTGGAGGCGCGGCGCGGGGAGACGGTGGCGCTGGTCGGCCCCTCGGGCGGCGGCAAGAGCACCATCCTCAACCTCATCCCCCGCTTCTATGACGTCACCGGCGGGCGGGTGACCATCGACGGGGTGGATGTGCGCGAGGTCACGCTCTCGTCGCTGCGCCACCGCATCGCGCTGGTGACGCAGGAGCCCTTCCTGTTCGACGACACCATCCACGCCAACATCGCCTACGCCCGGCCCGACGCCTCGCAGGAAGATATCGAGGAGGCCGCGAAACAGGCCGCAGCCCACGACTTCGTCAGCGAGCTCCCGAACGGCTACGAGACGCTCGTGGGCGAGGCCGGCGCGCGGCTGTCGGGCGGACAGCGCCAGCGGATCGCCATTGCGCGGGCCTTCCTGAAAGACGCGCCGATCCTTCTGCTCGATGAGGCGACCAGCGCACTCGACACCGAGAGCGAGGCGCAGGTGCAGGCCGCGCTCGAGCGGCTGATGGCCGGGCGCACCACCATCCTGATCGCCCATCGGCTGTCGACCGTGCGCCACGCCGACCGCATCTATGTCATCGACCGGGGCAAGGTGGTGGAGACCGGCTCGCACGCCTCGCTGGTTCGCAAGCGCGGCCTCTATGCGCGCCTGGCCCAGGCGCAGGACCTCGACCACCTGCCCGAGGAGGCCGCCGGCTGATGAGGCCGTTGCGCTCGCCGTTCGTGGTGCGGCTGCTTGCGGCCGTCTTGGCCGCCTACCTGCGCCTCGTCTATGCGACCATCCGCTGGACGCGCGAGGGGCAGGACGAGGCCGAAGGCGTCTGGAAAGCGGGCGGCGGCGCCATCCTCTGCTTCTGGCACGCGCGCATTCCGATCGCCCTGCCGACCTGGCCTAACGACAGCAAGCGTCAGCAGATCCACGCTCTGATCTCGCAATCGGCCGACGGCGAATTCATCGCCCGGGCCGTCGAGCACATCGGTTTTCCGGCCATCCGGGGCTCGTCAAAGAAGAAGAACGACCTCGCCAAGAACAAGGGCGGCGAGCAGGCCTTTCGCGAGATGCTGCGCTGGGTGAAGGCCGGCAACGCCATCGCCATCACGCCCGACGGTCCGCGCGGTCCGGCGCAGACGATGGAGAAGGGCACGCCGGTGCTGGCCCAGATCACCGGCGCGCCCGTACTGATGGTCGGGCTGGCCGCGAAGCCCTGTCTGCGGCTGGGAACGTGGGACCGCACCGTCATCCCCCTGCCGTTTTCGCGCGGCGCCATGGTCTGGGAGGGACCGATCCGCGTCGGACGCGACGAGGACTCCGAGGCCCTGGCGGCGGATTGGGCGCGGCGGCTGACGGCCCTGACAGACCGCGCGGAAGCTCTCCTCGCCGGCGCGGATTGATCGCGCCCGTCGCGGGTGGGATGTAGGGTCATGGCGCACGACCACTCTCATCACGGACATCACCATCACGAGCCGCCGGTCGACGCGGGCCGCGCCTTCGCCATCGCAGCGGCGCTGAACGTCGCCTTCGTGGCGTTCGAGGCGATCTCCGGGCTGGTCACCGGCTCGCTCGCCCTGCTGGCGGATGCGGGCCATAACCTGTCGGACGTGCTGGGCCTCTTGCTGGCCTGGGGCGCCGCGGTCATGGCCCGGCGCGCGCCGACCGACCGGCGCACCTATGGTCTTGGCAAGAGCACCATCCTGGCCTCGGTCGCCAACTCCGGCCTGCTGTTGGTCGCCATCGGCGCCATCGCCTGGGAAGCCATCCGCCGCTTTGGCCAACCCCACGAGATCGCCACGCAACCGGTCATGGTGGTGGCGGCGGCGGGCGTGGTGTTGAACACCATCACCGCGCTGATGTTCGCGCGCGGCCGCAAGGGGGACCTGAATGTCCGCGGCGCCTTCCTGCACATGGCGGCGGACGCGGCGATCTCGGCGGGCGTGGTGGTGGCGGCCTTCGCCATCGGCGTCACCCACCAGCTTTGGATCGACCCGGTCGTCAGCCTCGTCATCCTGGCGGTGATCCTGGCCGGGACCTGGGACCTCCTGAAGGAATCGCTGAACCTGGCCATGGACGCCGCACCCAAGGGCATCGACCCCGCCGCCGTACGCGGCTGGCTGGAAGAACTGCCGGGCGTGACCGAGGTCCACGACCTGCACATCTGGGCGCTGTCGACGACCGACTCGGCGCTGACCGCCCATCTGGTGCTGCCGACGCCCGACGACCCCGACGCCTTCCTGCATGAGACGACCGAGGGCCTGTCGCACAGGTTCGGGATCGGCCACGCGACGCTGCAGATCGAAACCGGCGGCGCCTGCCGCCTCGCGCCGGCCGACGTGGTTTGAGCGCCGGGCTCGCCCTCTATCGGCTCATCACCTCGCTCGCCGAGCCGTTGGCGGGACCGGTGCTGCGCGGCCGTGCGAAGCGGGGGAGGGAGGACGCCGCACGCATCGCCGAGCGGCTGGGCCATGCCAGCCTTCCCCGCCCGTCCGGCCCGCTGATCTGGCTGCACGCGGCCAGCGTGGGCGAGAGCCTCTCCATCCTGCCGCTGATCGAGCGCCTGCGCGCCGAGCGGCCGGACATCGCCGTGCTGGTCACCTCCGGCACCGTCACCTCGGCGGTCCTGCTCGCCCAGCGCCTGCCGCCCGGCGTCCTGCATCAGTTCGCGCCGGTCGACGGACCCCGCGTGGCGCGGCGCTTCCTCGACCACTGGCGACCGGACGTGGCGGTGTTCGTCGAGAGCGAGCTATGGCCAAACCTCCTGAGCGCGGCGAAGGCGCGGGCGACGAAACTCGCCCTGCTCTCGGCCCGCATCACCGAGGAGAGCGCGCGCGGCTGGACGCGGGCGCCCGGCGCGGCGAAGGCCCTTCTGGGCGGGTTCGACCTCATCATGGCCCAGGACACCGCCAGCGAGGCGCGGCTGAAGGCGCTCGGCGCCCGGACGGACGGGCTGGCCAACCTCAAGCTCGTCGGCGAGCCGCTGACCTGTGATCCCAAACAGCTCGCCGCCTTGAAGAAGGCCGCTGGCAAGCGCCCCGTCGTGCTCGCCGCCAGCACCCATCCGGGCGAGGAGGAGATGATCGCCTCGGCCCTGCCATGGAGCGCGCTGCTGGTGATCGCGCCGCGCCACCCGGAGCGGGGTGAGAGCGTTACAGCCAGCCTGCAGATGATGAGCCTCGCCACCGCCCGCCGCTCTACCGGAGAGCCCATGACCGCCGACACTCAGGCCTACGTCGCCGACACGCTGGGCGAGATGGGCCTATTGTTCGCGCTGGCCGACGTGACGGTGATGGGCGGCTCCTTCGCGCCCGGCATCGGCGGTCACAACCCGCTGGAGCCCGCGCGGCTCGGCGTGCCGGTGGTGAGCGGGCCCCATGTGTTCAACTTCGCCGAGGTCTATGAGGCGATGGTCGCGGCCGACGCCGCCGTCATAGCCCCCGACTTCGAGGAACTGAGCGCTGAGCTGGAAACCCTCGTCACCGACGAAGCCCGCCGGGGCGTCATGAGCCGCGCCGCAAAAGCCTTCGCCGCGCAGGGCGACGTCGCGCTCGATGCGGCCTGGGCCAAGCTGAAGCCGCTGCTGCCATGAAGCTCTCCACGCCCAGATGGTGGTACCGCCGCCGCCCGCCGATGCGGGTGAGCCGCGCGCTGCTCAAGCCCCTGTCGTGGATCTGGGCGGGTGTGACGGCGGCGCGAATTCGCAACGCCAGGCCGATCGACCCGGGCGTGCCGGTGATCTGTGTCGGCAACCTCACCGTCGGCGGAACCGGCAAGACGCCTGTGGTCCGTGAAATCCTCGTCCAGCTGGCCGTCATGGAGATCGACGCCGGCGCGCTCTCACGCGGCTATGGCGGCAGGCTCAGAGGCCCGGTGAAGGTCGATCCGACCCTCCACACCGCCGCCGACGTCGGCGACGAGCCGCTGATGCTGGCCAAGACCTTCAACGTCTGGGTGGCGCGCGACCGGCCGACCGGCGCCAAGGCCGCCGCCGCGGCGGGGGCGCGAGCCATCGTCATGGACGACGGCCACCAGAACCCCTCGCTCGCCAAGACCCTGTCGCTGGTGGTGGTGGACGGCGAGACCCGCGATGGCGAATGGCCCTTTGGCGACGGCGCGGTCTTCCCGTCGGGGCCCATGCGCGAGCCTTTGAAGGCGGGCCTCGCCCGCGCCGACGCCGTGGTGCTGCTGATGCCCGGCGATCTTGAAGAGCCCGACCCGGCGCTGCTGGCGCAGTTTGGATCGACCCCGGTGCTGGTCGCCCGCCTGGAACCCGCCGCCGCGCCGCCGCCTGGACCGCAATACGGCTTCGCGGGCGTCGGCAAGCCGTGGAAAGTCGAACGCGCGCTGAAGGCCGCCGGCTGCCACCTCGTCGACTTCGCCAGCTTCCCCGACCATGGCGAGTACGACGCCGCGACACTGACGGCGCTCCAGCGCCACGCCGACGCCGCCCACGCCGGGCTCGTCACCACCGAGAAAGACTGGGTCCGCCTGCCCCCCGCCTGGCGCCAACGCGTGACCCCCTGGCCGATCCGCGCGCGCTTCCAGGACGAGCGGGCTCTGCGGACCCTGCTCGGCGGGGCGGTAAAGCGCTAGGCGGCCAGCTCGCCCGCCAGCACCGCTTCGGCGAACGCGCAATGCATGGCGATGCCGCGCGCCATCACCGCCTCCTCGATCATCATGCGGTTCGAATGCAGCGCGCAGCACGAGCGGAAGTCCGGCGCTTCGACCGGCGCGCCGCCGATGAAGGCCATGGCGCCGACGACCTTCTGCAGGATGTAGGAGAAGTCCTCCGCCCCCATGATCGGGTTGGGCATGGTGATCCAGGCGTTGTCGCCATAGAGCGTCTTGGCCGTCCGCTCGGCGAGGTCCACGGCGCGGCCGTCGCAGACCGTGACCGGAAAGCCGCGCTCGATCTCGACCTCGACGTTGGCCCCATGAGCGGCGGCGATGCCCTCGGCGACCTGGCGGATGCCCTGGTGCGCCTTTTCGCGGGTCGGCTCGGACAGGGTCCGCAGCGTGCCTTTCAAGGTCACCGTCTCGGGGATGACGTTGTCGGCGTGGCCGGCTTCGAACACCGGGATGGTGATGACCGCCGGCTCGAACACTGAAATCCGGCGCGTGATGAAGGCCTGCAGCGCGGTGACGATCTCGCAGGCCACCGGCACCGGATCGAGCGCGTCGTGCGGCATGGAGGCGTGGCCGCCGCGCCCCACCACCCGGATGCGGATGTGATCGGCCGACGCCAGCAGCGCCCCCTCGCGGCTGGCGAACACCCCGGTCGGCATGTTGGGGCTGATATGGAGGGCAAACGCCGCGTCCGGCAGCGGGTCGATCAGACCGTCGTCGAGCATATGGCGCGCGCCATGCCAGCCCTCCTCGCCCGGCTGGAACATGAACATCACCGTCCCCGCCAGCGTGTCGCGCCGCTCGCAAAGCGCCTTCGCGGCCCCAGCCAGCATGGCGACGTGGGTGTCGTGGCCGCAGGCGTGCATGGCGCCGTGTGTTTCCGAGGCGAACTCAAGGCCGGTGTCTTCCACCAGCGGCAGGGCGTCCATATCGCCGCGCAGCAGCACCGTGCGCCCATTGGCCGAGCCGCGCAGGATGGCCAGCACGCCGGTCGTCGACGGCCCCTGCCGGATTTCCAGCGGCAGCCCTTCCAGCGCCTTGAGCACCTTCGCCGTGGTCTTCGGCAGATGCAGCCCCAGCTCCGGCTCGGCGTGGATCGCGCGGCGCAGCGCGATGGCGTCCGGCAACTGCGCCTCCCCCGCGCTGGTCCAGGCGTCACGGTCGATGGCAAGCGCGTTCATGGGGGACTCCTTTGCCCCATCCTCGCCCGCCGCCGCGAGGTAGTCTAGGACTGCGGCCAATGGCCGTTGAGGAGCGCTTTGATGTTCGAGGGGTTTACGCCGCCGCAGACGCCGCTGCTGGTCATCGACCGCGCGAAGCTGGAGCAGAACCTGACGACCATGCAGCGCCTGTGCGACGCCGCCGGGGTGCGGCTGCGGGCGCATGGCAAGACGCACAAGTGCTCAAGGCTCGGACGGATGCAGGTGGCGCGCGGCGCCGTGGGCCTCTGCGCCCAGACGGTCGGCGAGGCGGAAGCCTTCGTGGCCGGCAGTATCGGCGACGTACTGGTCACCGCCCCCGTCGCGCCCTGGGCCGCGCCAAGGCTGGCCGCACTGGCCAGGAAGGGCGCGAAAATCGGCGTCGTGGCCGATACCGAAGAACAGATCGCGCGGCTGGGCGCGGCCGCCCGCTCGGCGGGCGCGATGCTGGACCTCGTCGTTGACCTCGACCTCGGCACCCACCGGACCGGCGCCTATCCGAGCGAGGCGGTGAAGCTCGCCCGCGCGGCGGCTGCCACCGACGGCCTCAACTTCGCGGGCGTGCAGGCCTATCTCGGCCACCTCCAGCACGTGACCGAACAGGCCGCCCGCAAGGACGCCGACGAGGTGGGCATCCGCGCGCTTGCCCAGGTGGTGGAAGAGCTGCGCGCCGCCAACCTGGCGCCGGGCGTCGTCACCGGGGGCGGCACCGGCACCCATGCCTTCGACCTGGCGTCGGGCGTGTTCAACGAGCTGCAGGCCGGCTCCTACGCGGTGATGGATGTGGAGTACGAAGCCTGCGCCGCGCCCGGCGGCGAGGGCTGGCCGTTCGAGCCGGCGATGTTCGTGGCCTCCTCCATCGTTTCGGCCCACCACAAGACCCACGCCACCTGCGACGCCGGGTTCAAGGCGCTGGCGGTGGACGGGCCTCCGGCGAAGGTGGTCGCGGGCGCGGCGCAGGGTTCGCTCTGGCGGCCGATGGGCGACGAGCACGGCGCCATCGTCCACCCCTTCTTCGTACCGGCCATGCGCGCGGGCGGGTCGGACCCGATCATGGCGGCCATGGCCATCCAGCTGGCCGACGAGAACGCCGATTTCCCGTGGGCTCCGGACGCGCCGAAGGTCGGCGACATCGTCTGGCTGCAACCCGGCCACTGCGACCCGACCATCAACCTCTATGACGCCCTGCACGTAGTCGCCGCCGACGGCTCGGTCGAGCGCTGGGCGGTGGACGCACGCAGGGGCAGCACCTGACGGGGCTTGGCGCAACCGAACGCCAACGGTAACGGTTGCAACGATTATTCCCCCGTTCGCATGAAGGCCCCCGATGAAGAAACTGCTGCTCGCCGCAGCCTTGGCCGCGCCGCTGATGGCGTCGTGCGCCACCGTCGCCCCCACGCCCCCCGCCGCGCTCTCAGCTTCGTCCCAGCGGCTGTCTGACCATGTGAGGGTGCTCTCCTCCGACGCGTTCGAGGGCCGCGGCCCCGCCACGCCCGGCGAGGAGAAATCGGTCACCTACATCGTCCAGCAGATGCAGGCCGAGGGCCTGCAGCCCGGCGGCCAGATCCGGAATGGCGCGCGCAGCTGGACGCAGGACGTGCCGCTGGGTCGCTTCGAGTTCAGCGGGCCGGTGGCCGTCAGCTACGCCGTCGGCGGCCAGACGCGCGCACTGGCGCAAGGCGACGACGTCGCCATCCGCGCCGCCCAGACCAACGCCGACCGGGTGACGATCGCGGGCGCTCCCATCGTCTTCATCGGCTATGGCGTCAACGCGCCGGAGCGGAACTGGGACGACTTCAAGGGCATGGACCTGCGCGGCAAGGTGGCCCTCGTCCTCGTCAACGACCCTGACTACGAGACCGGCGCCGGCGACTTCGGCGGCAAGGCGATGACCTACTACGGCCGCTGGACCTACAAGTACGAGGAGGCCGCCCGCCGTGGCCTGGCCGGCATCCTGGTGATCCACGAGAGCGCGCCCGCCTCCTACGGCTGGGCGACGGTCAAGAACTCCAACACCAACGCCCAGTTCGACATCGTCCGCGACAACCCCGCGTCCGTCCACGTGCCGATGGAAGGCTGGGTCCAGCGCGACGTCGCCGCCGAGATGCTGAAGAAGGCCGGGCTCGATTTCGACGCGCTGAAAAAGCAGGCCCAGAGCCGCGACTTCCATCCCGTGCTGCTGACCGGCGAGACCTTCTCCACCGACTTTGCGGTGAACCACGGCGTGATCACATCGAAGAACGTGGTCGGCATCGTGCCCGGAGCGGCGCGGCCGGATGAGACGGTGATCTACACCGCCCACTGGGACCATCTGGGCGTCGGCCAGCCGGACGCCAACGGTGACCGCATCTACAACGGCGCCTTCGACAACGCGACCGGCCTCGCCTCCCTGCTCGAGCTCGGCCGGCTGTTCGCCGCCAGCCCCCGCCCGGCCCGCTCGGTCGTCTTCCTGGCCGTCACCGCCGAGGAGAAGGGGCTGCTCGGCTCGGAATACTACGCGGCCAATCCGCTCTATCCGCTGGCGACGACGGTCGCCGACATCAACATGGACGGCATGAGCGTATGGGGCCGCTCGCACGACATGTTCGCGCCGGGAAGCAGCGGCGTTACTCTGCAGGACGAACTCGCCGCACAGCTCCAGGCAAGCGGCCGGGCCTTCAGTCCCGACCCGCAGCCGGAAGCGGGCATGTTCTATCGCTCCGACCACTTCTCGCTGGCCAAGCGGGGCGTGCCGGCGATTTCGGTGAAGGCGGGCATCGACCTGGTCAACGGCGGCACAACGGCGGGCAGGGCCGCGCTCGATGACTACATCGCCCACCGCTACCACCAGCCCGACGACGAATGGAGCCCGACCTGGGACCTGAGCGGCCAGGTCGAAGACATCGGCCTGTTGTGGCGCTGGGGCGAGGACCTCGCCAACTCGAGCCGCTGGCCGGGCTGGCATGACGGCTCCGAATTCAAGGCTATCCGCGACGCCAGCGCGGCGGCTAGAAACGGCGGATGAGCAAGGCAGGCACAATCCGCGCGGGCATCGGAGGCTGGACCTTCGAGCCCTGGCGCGGGGTCTTCTATCCTGCGGGCCTGAAGCAGGCCGACGAACTGGCCTACGCCAGCCGCCAGTTGTCGGCCATTGAGATCAACTCGACCTACTATTCGAGCCAGAAGCCGGAGAGCTTCGCCAAGTGGGCGGCGTCGACGCCCGACGGCTTCGTCTTCTCGGTCAAGGCCTCGCGCTTCTGCACCAATCGGCGGGAGCTGGCGGGCGCGGGCGAGTCCATCGATCGGTTCGTGAACCAGGGGCTGATCGAGCTCGGTGACAAGCTGGGGCCGATCCTGTGGCAGTTCATGGCCACCAAGAAGTTCGACCCGGTCGATTTCGAGGCCTTCCTGAAGCTGTTGCCGAAGACGCTGGAAGGCCGCCCGCTGCGCCACTGCGTCGAGGTCCGTCACGCCAGCTTCGCGGTCCCGGAGTTCGTCCAGCTCTGCCGCCGCTACAACGTGGCCATCTGCCTGGCCGCCCACGCCGAGCATCCGATGATCCCCGATGTGACGGCCGACTTCGTCTATGCCCGGCTGATGACCGGCACGGACGAGTGCGACACCTGTTATCCGCCAAAGGAGCTCGATCTCTGGGCCGAGCGGTTCAGGACCTACGCGCAAGGCGGCGTCCCCGCCGACCTGCCGCTGATCGACCCCTCGCACGCCGCTGAAAAGACGCCGCGCGACTGCTTCGTCTTCTTCATCCACGAGGCGAAAGTGCGGGCTCCGGCGGGCGCGATGGCCTTCCTGCAACGCACCAATCGTTAAGCAACACGCCTATTGGACTGTTAAGGGTGCTTGTTCATTGTGTCGCCCGAACGGCTGTATGACCGTCGGGGAAAAGGCATGGGTTTTCAG
>Ga0157373_10000642_pt1 | contig 27460 bp, 20 predicted proteins | sample C65metaG_FD_113460 | JGI IMG/M metagenome (GOLD analysis project Ga0157373, IMG submission 113460) | Corn rhizosphere microbial communities from Kellogg Biological Station, Michigan, USA - C6-5 metaG | ecosystem: Host-associated > Plants > Roots > Rhizosphere > Soil | place: USA: Michigan... | reverse complement strand
TCTAAAATCTAAAATCTAAAATCTAAAATCTAAAATCTAAAATCTAAAATCTAAAATCTAAAATCTAAAATCTAAAATCTAAAATCTAAAATCTAAAATCTAAAATCTAAAATCTAAAATCTATCCCGAGGCTTCGGAACTAAAATTTAAAAGCACATTTAATAGGTCATAATCGATTAAAAGTTATACCTATATATATTATCGAGATTATTACAGATAAATCTGCAATTTTAAGTTTCATAATATCAAAATACTTCAAAAATTCATTAGCAAGGTTAATATTTAAAAAAAATAGATACTTTTGTTGCAGAAAAATAGAGCAATGGCAAAGAATTTAGTAATAGTGGAGTCACCTGCAAAGGCGAAAACGATCGAGAAATTTCTTGGGAGCGATTTTCAGGTGGAGTCAAGTTATGGTCACATAGCAGACTTACCATCCAAAGAAATAGGAGTAGATGTAGAGAATGGTTTTAAACCAAAATATGAAGTTTCTCCCGATAAAAAAGCTTTGGTAAGTAAACTTAAGACACTATCTAAAAATGCCGAAATGGTTTGGTTAGCAAGCGATGAGGACCGCGAGGGAGAGGCTATTTCTTGGCACTTGGCGGAAGAACTGAAATTAGATACTAAAAAAACCAAAAGAATTGTTTTTCACGAGATTACAAAATCTGCGATTCTAAAAGCAATCGATAATCCAAGAGAAATTGATTACAACTTAGTAAATGCGCAGCAGGCTAGAAGAGTATTAGACCGTTTAGTAGGATACGAATTATCTCCAGTTTTATGGAGAAAAATTAAAGGCGGACTTTCTGCTGGTCGTGTACAATCTGTTTCTGTTCGTTTGATTGTAGAAAGAGAACGCGAAATTCAAAACTTTACTGCAGTTGCATCTTATTCTATAGTTGCAGAGTTTGTAAATGAAGTAGGAAAAGTTTTCAAGGCAAAACTGCCAAAAAACTTCAATACAAAAAAAGAAGCCGAAGATTTCTTAAATCAAAACATCGGTTCTAAATATAAGGTAGCCGATTTAGAAACTAAACCTACCAAAAAATCTCCAACATCTCCTTTTACAACTTCTACGCTTCAACAAGAGGCAGCAAGAAAATTGTATTTGCCAGTTGGAATCACGATGCAGTTAGCGCAGCGTTTGTACGAAGCCGGACTTATTACTTATATGAGAACGGACTCGGTAAATCTTTCTAAAGAAGCAATGGATGCCGCAGAAGCTGAAATCATAAAATCGTACGGAAAAGAATATTCAAAACCTCGTGTTTTTGCTAATAAAAACAAAGGAGCTCAAGAAGCCCACGAAGCAATTCGTCCAACTGATATGTCTCGTCACACGGTAAATATCGATCGTGATCAGGCTCGTTTATACGATTTGATCTGGAAAAGAACTCTGGCTTCTCAAATGAGCGACGCACAGTTGGAAAGAACAAATGTGAAAATTGAAGCAGATAATCACAGTGAAATTTTTACAGCCTCTGGAGAAGTTTTGCTTTTTGAAGGTTTCTTAAAAGTATATCTTGAGGGTCATGATGATGACGAAGAAGAACAAGAAGGAATGCTTCCTGCATTAAAAGTAAACGAAAAGTTAGTAAACAATTATATTACAGCTACAGAACGATATTCAAGACCGCCGGCACGTTACACTGAGGCTTCTTTAGTAAAAAAACTTGAGGAACTTGGAATTGGCCGTCCTTCTACTTATGCACCTACAATTTCAACAATTATCAATAGAAATTATGTTGAAAAAGGAACGCTTGAAGGTCAGGAGCGTAATTATACACAACTTACTTTGCAAAACAGTAAAGTAGGAGAAAAACTGCTGAAAGAAAACACAGGTTCAGATAAAGGAAAATTAGTTCCAACTGATATCGGAACTATTGTTACTGATTTCTTAGTGAAAAATTTCGGAAACATTCTAGATTATAATTTCACGGCAAAAGTAGAACAGGATTTTGACGAAATTGCTGAAGGAAATATCGACTGGGCTAAAATGATGCAGGAGTTTTACAACCAATTTCATCCAAATGTGAAAGAAGTTGAAGCAAATGCCGAACGTGAAAGCGGAGAGAGAATTCTAGGAAAAGATGCGGACGGAAGACAAGTATCTGTTCGTTTAGGAAAATTTGGACCAATGGCTCAAATTGGAGAAGCAGATGATGAGGATAAAAAGTTTGCCAGCTTAATGGCAGATCAAAATATTGGAAATATTACACTTGAAGAAGCTCTAAATTTATTTTTGCTTCCAAAGAGTTTAGGTGAATATAAAGGAGAAGAAGTAGAAGTAAGCAACGGTCGTTATGGACCTTACGTTCGTCACGGAAGCGTTTTTATTTCGTTGCCAAGAGGAGAAGATCCGTTAAGTGTTTCTAAAGAAAGAGCAAAAGAGTTAATCGACGAAAAAGCACTTGCAGATGCGCCGATTGCAGTTTATAAAGGAGAAGCAGTTCAAAAAGGAGTGGGGCGTTTTGGTCCATTCATCAAATGGAATGGTCTTTTTATTAATGTGAATAAGAAATACAATTTTGATAATTTATCACAATCAGATGTTGAAGAACTTATTGAAGAAAAACTTCAGAAAAACATCGATAAAGTTATTCATAATTGGGAAGATGAAGGAATTGTAGTCGAAAAAGCCCGTTGGGGACGTTCTGTAATTCTAAAAGGGAAAATCAAAATTGAGTTGAGCAAAGATGTTGATGCATCGCAATTAACATTAGCTCAGGTTCAAGAAATGATTGCGGCTAAAACACCTGCAAAGAAAACGGCTGCTAAGAAAACAACAACTGCTAAGAAAACAACAACTGCTAAAAAAGCACCAGCTAAAAAAACAGCTGCTAAAAAGAAATAAATATAGATGGAATTTGATTTTCTAGAACCAGTTAATGATGCGATTGTAAAATTCGTCAGCGCACTGTCTTCACAAGAGCTTGGGAGTAAAGTTGTCTTTCACACCCAAGATCAGTTTCCTGATATTGAAAAAATTAATATAGCCATAGTTGGTGTTTTAGAAGATCGTACCAACATTAATATGGTCAATGAAGTTAATCTTTCGGCGGTACGTAAAAAGCTATATGGAATGTTTCCAGGCAACTGGGATGCATCGATTGCCGATTTAGGAGATATACTTGCCGGAGATTCAGTAGAGGATACTTATTTTGCAGTAAAGAAAGTTACAGCTGCATTAATTAAGAATAAAGTCATTCCTATAGTCCTGGGAGGTTCTCAAGATTTGACTTATGCTTTGTACCGTGCTTATGACGATTTAGAGCAGATGGTTAACTTAGTTGCAGTTGATAATAGGTTTGATTTTGGAAAGGAAAACGAATCAGTATCAGCTAATTCGTATCTGACAAAAATTATTATTGATGAACCAAATAATCTTTTTAATTATTGTAATATAGGATATCAGAGCTATTATAATTCTCAAGAAGAGATTGATTTGATCGAAAAGTTATTTTTTGATGCATATCGTCTGGGAGAAATTTCAAATAAAATAACTTTGGCAGAGCCGGTTTTTAGAGATGCAGATCTAGTTAGTATCGATTTGAATTCTGTAAAGTCTTCTGCTTCAGGAAATACTGTTACTTTTGAGCCGAACGGATTTAATGGGAAAGAAATTTGTGCTTTGTCAAGATACGCTGGAATTAGTGATAAAGTTTCCTCTTTTGGAATCTTTAATCACAATAGTACAATGGCAGAATCGGTAATAATTTCTCAAATTGTATGGTATTTTATTGAAGGTTATCATTATCGCTCAAAAGAATATCCATTTGGAAGCCGAGCTAACTATTTAAAATATATCGTGCCTCTTGAAGATGAAGAATTGATTTTCTATAAAAGTGATAAAACAGATCGCTGGTGGATAGAAATTCCTTTTGAATCAAATGGCAGCAATAAATTAAAAAGAAATACGTTATTACCCTGTTCTTATGACGAATATTTGTCAGCTTGCAATCAAGAATTGCCAGAAAGATGGTGGAAAGCACAACGAAAAAACGCTTTATAACGAGAAAATTTAAGCGAAATCTTAAATTTTAAAAATTAATTAAAAAAAGTTAAAATAAATTAGTAAGAAAATTGTTATATAACATAAAAATTAACGTTTTACATCGATTTTTTGACACAGTTTATCGATAAAATATTTTTTTTTTATTTTATTTAACATTATTTTTGAACGGTAAAATAAATTTCGCAAGTAGTATTGTTTTTTAGATAAATAATAAATACGTTTACGGACTTTTAATAATGAATAGATAATCCCAAATTTATATGAAGAAGTTTATTGCATTTGCAGCAATGTTAACACTAGTAATCGGCTGTGGTAAGTCAGGTGACAAAGGTGAATTAGTTGGTGTTACAGGAGGGAAATGGCATCCCGAGAAGCCTTATGGAATGACATTAGTTCCGGGTGGATCTTTTATAATGGGTAAATCAGATGCTGATTTAGCTAACGTAGAAGATGCTCCAACTAAAACTGTAACTGTTCGTTCATTTTATATGGATGAAACTGAGATTACAAATAGTGAGTACCGTCAATTCGTAGAGTGGGTAAAAGATTCTACAATGAGAGTTCGTTTAGCAATCTTGGCTGATGAGACAGGACAGAAAGCTACTGACGGAAAAGGAAAAAAAGGCGGAAGTATTTCTGACTATGCTTTCAACGATTCTGATCCAGAAAAAATGACAGCTTATGATAAATATATGTACGATAACTATTATAGTGTTGGTACAAAAGATGATCCATATGCTGGAAGAAAATTAAACAGAAAAGTTAAACTAATTAAAGATACAAAAGCGTATCCAGATGAGTATTATGCTGAAGTAATGGACTCTATGTATTTACCAATTGAAGAATCATACAATGGTTTAAGAACAATTGATGTAAATAAATTGAAATTCCGTTATTCTTGGATGGATATTCAAGCTGCTGCAAAAGCTAAAGTTGGAAAAAGAAGTGATTTCGTAAAAACCGAACAGGTAAATGTTTATCCTGATACTGCAGTTTGGATTAAAGATTTTGCTTACTCATATAATGAGCCAATGCATAATGATTATTTCTGGCACAAAGCTTATGGAGAATATCCTGTAGTAGGTGTGACTTGGAAACAAGCAAAAGCATTTTGTGCTTGGAGAACTTTAAATAAAAATAGTTATATCAAATCTAAGAAAAAAGGGCGTGACTTAGTTAATGCTTTCAGATTACCAACTGAAGCAGAATGGGAGTATGCTGCAAGAGGTGGTCTAGAATCTGCTACTTATCCTTGGGGAGGTCCTTACACTAAAAGCGATAGAGGTTGTTTCTTAGCAAACTTTAAGCCAAGCAGAGGAGATTATGCTGCTGATGAGGCTTTATATACTGTTGAAGCGAAATCATACGACGTAAATGGTTACGGATTATATAACATGGCAGGAAACGTTTCAGAATGGACTGATTCTGCTTATAATCCAAATGCTTACGAATATGTTTCAACAATGAATCCAAACGTAATTGATGGTAAAAATCAAAGAAAAGTGGTTCGTGGAGGTTCTTGGAAAGATGTTGCTTACTTCTTACAAGTTAGTACTCGTGACCACGAATATGCTGATTCAGCTAGAAGTTATATCGGATTTAGAACTGTACAAGATTACATGGGAACTCAAGTAACTGGAAGCTCTAACAAAAGAAAGTAATTTATAATTTTATCAATATCCAACAAATCTATTTAAATTAAAACCTAAAAAAAAGTATTATGGCATTATTAAGTAAAAAAGCAATGAATTTCGCTTATGGTATGGGAGCGGCAGTGGTAATCGTTGGAGCTTTATTCAAAATTACTCACTTTGAAATTGGACCATTAACAGGAACAGTTATGCTTTCAGTAGGATTGGTTACTGAGGCGTTAATCTTTGCACTTTCTGCTTTCGAACCTGTTGAAGACGAGTTAGATTGGACTCTTGTTTACCCTGAATTAGCTAACGGACAAGCTAGAAAAAAAGAGGTTAAAGTTGAAGCTCCAACTGAAGCTCAAGGATTATTATCTCAAAAATTAGACACACTATTAAAAGAAGCTAAAATTGACGGTGAATTAATGTCAAGTTTAGGAAACAGCATCAAAAACTTCGAATCTGCTGCTAAAGGAATTGCTCCAACTGTAGATTCAATCGCAGGTCAAAAGAAATATTCTGAAGAATTATCTGTTGCTGCTGCTCAAATGGAATCATTAAACAGTTTATATAAAGTACAGTTAGAGAGCGCTTCTAGAAACGCTGAAGCTAACAAAGAAATCGCTGAAAACGCTTCTAAATTAAAAGAGCAAATGCAATCTATGACTGCAAACATTGCTTCTTTAAACAGTGTTTACGGTGGTATGCTTTCTGCAATGAGTAACAAAGGATAATTAGTTTTTAACTAATATTAAATTTATTAATAAAGAACTAATTAGAAAAAAATGGCAGGAGGAAAATTAACCCCTAGACAGAAGATGATTAACCTGATGTATCTGGTTTTCATCGCAATGTTAGCAATGAACGTATCAAAAGAAGTTATTTCTGCTTTTGGTTTGATGAATGAAAAATTTGAAAGTGCAAATACAAGTTCAACAGAAACAAATGCAGGTTTATTAACATCTTTAGATCAAAAAGCTGCTGAAGCAAAAGGAGAATTCGCTATTGCTGCAGTTACAGCTCATAAAGTTGAAGCAATTACAAAAGATTTTTATGATTATATAGCTACTTTAAAAGCTCAGGCAGTTAAAGGTTTCGAAGTTGATAAAGAAACTGGAAAAATGCCTTATGAGTCAATGGATAGAGGAGATAATATCGACGACTGGTTTACAGGAGACGGTTACACTAAAAAAGGTAACGAAATTATTTCTAAAATCGAAAAATACAAAGCAGATATTAAAGGTGCTTTAGGAACAGACAAAAAATACGCAGCAATTATTGCTGAGGTTGAAAAGAAATTTGATGTTTCTGATGTAAAAAACAAAGAAGGAATTAAAGAAAAGTATTTAGCTTATCACTTCAAAGGTTTTCCTGCAATCGCATCTGCTGCAAAACTTTCAACTTGGCAGAATGATGTTAAAAAAGTTGAAACTGATGTTTATAACAGCGCATTAGGAAAAGCTGCAGTTGCTGCTGCTTCTTACAGTAATTATCAAGCAATTGTTGTTTTAGACAAAAATGCATATTTCCAAGGTGAAAAAGTTACAGGTAAAGTTGTTTTAGGTCGTTATGACGAAAATACTAAACCTACTTCATTCCAAGGTCCAGGACAAATCGTAAACGGACAAGCTGTTATCTCTTTAACTGCTGGTGGAGTTGGAGAACAAGATATCAATGGGCAATTTACTTTCTTAGAAGATGGAAAAAATATTCCATTAAAATTCTCTGGAAAATATGTTGTAGTTCCAAGACCAAACTCTGCTACAATTTCTGCAGATAAAATGAATGTTGTATATAGAGGAGTTGTTAACCCAATCTCTGTATCTTTCGCTGGTGTTGACGCTAACAAAATCGTTGCTAGTGCTCCAGGATTATCTTCAGCTGGAAAACCAGGAAAATATAACATGAGCCCAGGTCAAGGTACTGAAGCTACAATTTCTGTAACTGGTACATTACCAAACGGTGATAAAGTAACAGACAAGAAAACATTCAGAATTAAAGGTATTCCTGGTCCAACAGGAACAATTAGAGGGGAAATGGGTGTTGTAAAAGGACCTAAATCTAACCTTGAGATTGCTACTATTGGAGCTAAACTTCTTGATTTTGATTTTGAGGTTGGTTTAGATGTTGTTGGATTCAATATGAAAATTGCTGGACAGCCTACAGTTGTTGTTTCAGGAAACAAAATGAATGCACAATGTAAACAAGTACTTTCAAGAGCAGGTAAAGGAGACCAAGTTACTATTTCTGAAATTAAAACTAAACTGGTAGGTGCAGGTAGTTATTTATTGCCAAGAACTGCTCCAGTAATTTACGAAATACAATAATAAAGTAGTGTAAGCTACGTTCAATATCTTATAATGATACCACGATGAAAGTAAGAAATTTTTTAATAGCCGTTGTTTCTATCGCTGGAGGTTTTGCTTCTAATGCGCAATCTAATTTGCTTAACGCAAAAACGCCTGATCAGATTGGACTTAAAACTCCTGCTCAACTTATATCTGACAATGATAAGCCTTTGGCTTATGGTTATGTAGATGATAGAGATATTTTGATGGGAAAAACTACTTGGGAAATCATTGATTTAAATGAAAAAATCAACTTTCCATTATACTTTCCTGTAGATACAGCTAATATTGGTGCTAATAGACGTTCTCTTTATGACGTTTTGACTAAAGCTATTAAAGGTGGAAAAGTAACAGAAGTGTATACTGATAGTTATTTTAATACCAAAAAATCTATGAAAGATATCGAAGGATCATTATCTCGAATTGATACAACAGATGCAGGTAGAGAGTTAATTAACCAATATCCAGATGACTACAAATCACGTGTTGTGAAGAAAAAAGTAGTAACAGGTAAAGGTAAAAATAAAAGTGTTTCTTATGTTGAAGAAACAGTTGGACCAACAAGAACGGTTCCTGCTGAATACATTTTGAAACAAGATCTTACGGCTGCAGATGTTACTCAGTATAAAATTAAAGGATACTGGTATTTTGATAAACGTCAAAGTGAATTGAAATATCGTTTACTTGGAATTTGTCCAGTAACTCCAGACGTTTATACAATGAATAGTGATGAAAAGGATTATATTGAATTATTTTGGGTATTCTTCCCAAATGCCAGAGAAGCTCTGCATGAAGCAAAAGCTTTCAATGATAACAATTCAGCTCTTCCAATCTCATTTGATCAGATTTTAAATTCAAGACGTTTTAATGCTGTTGTTTACAAAGAAGAGAATCTTTATGGAGACAGAGCTATTAGCGATTACATGAAAGACAATGCTCAAAATCAATTGTTAGAATCTGAAAGAGTGAAAGAGAAAATTCGCAATTTCGAACAAGATATGTGGAACTACTAAGTTGATACATAACATAATAATTAAAAAACTCTTATTACATTTGTAGTAAGAGTTTTTTTTATGTAATAAATCAAAAAAGCTTTTAAGCTGAATTAAAAGCTTTCAAAATTATAATAATTTATTTGTGTAAGAAAAATAACAATATTTATAATAAATTTTCGTTTAATGTCTTGTAATAAATATTATGATGAAAATAAGAAATTTTTTAATAGCTATTGTTTCCATCGCTGGAGGCTTAGCTTCTAATGCGCAGTCTAATTTACTTAATGCAAAAACTGCAGATCAGATAGGAATTAAAACACCTGCACAGATGGTATCTGATAACGATAAGCCCCTTGCTTATGGTTATGTAGATGATAGAGATATTTTGATGGGGAAAACTACTTGGGAAATCATTGACTTAAATGAAAAAATCAACTTTCCATTATATTTTCCTGTTGATACTGCTAACATTGGCCCTGATAGACGCTCACTTTACGATGTTTTGACGAAAGCTATAAAGAATGGTAGAATAACGGAAGTTTATGCAGACAGTTATTTCAATACAAAGAAATCTTTAAAAGACATTGAAGGGGCATTATCTCGTGTAGATACAACAGATGCAGGTAGAGAATTAATCAATCAATATCCAGATGACTACAAAACACGTGTAGTTAAGAAAAAGATTGTTACTGGTACGGGAAAGAACAAAAAAGTAACGTATGAAGATCGAACAGTTGGACCAACTAGAACTGTTCCTGCTGAATATATATTGAAGCAAGATCTTACTGCAGCAGATGTTAGTCAATATAAGATTAAAGGATTTTGGTATTTTGATAAACGTCAGAGTGAATTGAAATATCGTTTACTTGGCATTTGTCCGGTAACCCCAGATGTTTATACCATGAATAGTGACGAGAAGGATTACATTGAATTGTTTTGGGTATTTTTCCCGAATGCGAGGGAAGTTTTACACGAGGCTAAAGCCTTTAATGATCAAAATTCAGCACTTCCAATTTCATTTGATCAAATATTGAATTCGAGAAGATTTAATGCGGTTATTTATAAAGAAGAGAATATGTACGGAGATCGTGAGATCAAAGATTATATTCGTGACGATGCACAGAGTCAGTTATTAGAATCAGAAAGATTAAAAGAAAAGATACGTAATTTCGAGCAAGATATGTGGAATTACTAAGTACTCAAATCAAATTATAGAAAAACTCTTGCTACCTTTGTAGCAAGAGTTTTTTATTTATACACTTCGCAATGCTTGATTATTTAATCGTCGGATCTGGATTTGCTGGAATTTCTTTTGCCGAAACTGCACTTAAAAACAATAAAACTATTTTGGTTTTGGATAACAAATCGCAAAACTCATCTAGAGTAGCAGGAGGTTTATACAATCCTGTTATTCTAAAGCGTTTTAGTGAAGTGTGGAAGGCACAAGAACAATTAGTTCTCATGAATGAATTCTATGACCAGGTAGAAGATAAATTAAAAGAGAAATTCAATTTTAAAATGCCGGTTTTAAGAAAGTTCTTTTCAATTGAAGAGCAGAACAACTGGTTTGCAGCTTCAGATAAAATTAATTTGGCAGCTTTCCTATCTACCAAATTAATTACTAAGAAATATAATAGTATCGATTCTCCTTTTGATTATGGAGAGGTTTTGCATACTGGTTATGTTAAGACTGCTTTATTATTAGATAGTTATAGAGAATATTTGCTTGAAAATAATTTATTACTTGAGGATTCTTTTCACAGCAGTTTCCTAGAGATTTTAGATTCTGGAATTCAATATAAAAATATCAAAGCGCGTCATATTATTTTTGCAGAAGGTTTCGGAATGCATAAAAATCCGTATTTCAATTACCTGCCTCTGGATGGTACAAAAGGAGAATTATTTATTATAAAAGCACCAAAATTAAATATTGATGTAATTGTAAATACCAGTGTTTTCATTTTACCGCTGGGTGGAAATTTGTTCAAAGTAGGTGCGACGTACAATTGGCAGGATAAAACAGATACACCCACAGAAGAAGGTAAACAAGAACTTTTAGAGCGTATAAAAGAAATTATTACGTGTGATTTTGAAATTGTAAAGCACTTTGGAGGAGTACGACCTACCGTTTCGGATAGAAGACCTCTTTTGGGAACACATGAAGTTTATAAATCACTCCACATCCTCAACGGACTTGGTACCCGCGGCGTAATGCTGGGCCCGGCAATGGCTAAAGCTTTATACGATCATATCGAAAACAATATTCCTATAGATCGCGAAGCAGATATTAAGCGATTTCATAAAAGATATTTAAAAAGTATTATTTCTGACCAGCCTTAGGATCATAAGAAACAAACATATTTATATATAAGTTTCTAGAAAGGCGCAGCACAAAAGGAAATAAAACCACTAAAGTCAAAATAATTGCTACAAACGATTGTTCGATAGTAGCTCCAAAAAAGACAAAAGAAACAATAAATGCGGCAATTCCAACAGCGACATTTAGTCCGTAGCTTACATACATTGCGCCATAAAAAAACGAAGGTTCAATTTGATATTTAAATCCACAATGACTGCATTTTTCGTTCATTTTTAGAACTTTAGTCAAATGAAGCGGATTTTTGTCTTCATACATGCTTTCTTTTTGGCATTTTGGACAACTTCCTGTTAAAATACTATTTAGTTTGGATCCTTTTTTTAACATTTGCAAAAATTTTGATCAAAGGTACATTTTTACGCCTTTATTTCTTGTAACAACAGTCACAAATTATGCTTAACATACACAATCTTTCGGTTTCTTTTGGAGGAACATATTTATTTGAAGAAGTTACTTTTCGTTTAGGTGCAGGAGACCGAGTTGGTCTTGTGGGTAAAAACGGAGCAGGTAAATCTACAATGCTTAAAATGCTGGCAGGAGATTTTAAACCAGACTCAGGAGTTATTTCGCAAGAGAAAGATATCAGAATGGGTTTTCTACGTCAGGATATTGATTTTGAGCAGGGAAGAACTGTGCTGGAAGAAGCATATGAGGCTTTTACAGAGATCAAAATTGTAGAAAAGAAATTAGAAGAAATCAATCATCAATTGGTTACAAGAACCGATTATGAGAGTGAAGAATACAGTCAGATTATCGAAGACTTATCTGATTATACACATCGCTTTGAGCTTTTAGGCGGTTATAATTATGTTGGAGATACAGAGAAAATCCTTTTAGGTTTAGGTTTTAAAAGAGAAGTATTTAATAATCAAACCGAAACATTTTCTGGAGGTTGGAGAATGCGTATCGAATTGGCAAAATTACTTTTGCAGTCAAATGACGTATTGCTTCTAGATGAACCAACCAACCACTTAGATATCGAAAGTATTATTTGGTTAGAGAGTTTTCTTCGTAATTATCCTGGTGTTGTGGTGATTGTATCGCACGATAAAATGTTTTTGGATAATGTTACCAACCGAACAATCGAAATTTCTTTAGGAAAAGCATACGATTTCAATAAGCCATACTCTCAGTATTTAGAATTACGCCATGAAATTCGCGAAAAGCAATTAGCGACTCAAAAAAATCAGGCGAAGAAAATTGAAGAAACCGAAAAATTAATCGAGAAATTCCGTGCCAAAGCTTCAAAAGCTTCGATGGCGCAGTCGTTGATTAAAAAATTAGATAAAGTAGAAAGAATCGAAGTTGATGAAGATGATAACTCTGTAATGAACATCTCTTTCCCAGTTTCAAAAGAGCCGCGAAAAGTTGTAATCGAAGCAGAAAATGTTACCAAAAGCTACGGAGACAAAACGATTCTAAAAGATATTAGTTTATTGGTAGAAAGAGGCAGTAAAATTGCATTTGTTGGACAAAACGGACAAGGTAAATCTACTTTCATCAAAGCATTGGTAAACGAATTTGAGTACGAAGGAAACATCAAATTAGGGCATAATGTTCAATTGGGTTACTTCGCACAAAATCAGGCCGAATACTTAGATGGCGAAATCACTTTGCTGCAAACGATGGAAGATGCTGCAACAGACACAAACCGTTCTAAGGTTCGTGACATGTTGGGTTCATTTTTGTTTCGTGGAGATGATGTCGAGAAAAAAGTAAAAGTACTTTCTGGAGGAGAACGTAACCGTTTGGCACTTTGTAAATTACTGTTACAGCCAATCAACGTATTGCTGATGGATGAGCCGACAAACCACTTAGATATCAAATCTAAAAATGTTTTAAAAGCAGCACTTCAAAAATTTGGAGGAACACTATTATTGGTTTCTCACGACAGGGATTTCCTTCAAGGAATGTCGAACATCGTTTACGAATTCAAAGATCAAAAAATCAGAGAATATTTGGGAGACATCAACTTTTTCTTAGAACAGCGTAATCTAGAAAACATGCGCGAAGTAGAGAAAAAAGATGTTGTAAAAACGACAGCTCCAAAAGAAAATAACAAAACATCATACGAAGACCAGAAAAAAGGGAAAGCACTTCAAAACAGATTAAGCAAAATCGAAAGCCAGATTCAGCAATTAGAAAAAGACATTCAGTACGACGATAAACTGCTGGCTTCTAATTATGATAAACATATAGAAGACGCCTCATTTTTTACAGCTTACAACAAAAAGAAAAAAGATTTAGATCAGTTACTTTTAGATTGGGAAGTCGTTCAAGAAGAAATTGATAATTTTACTGCATAATATAATTTTTCGGGAGCTGATCCAGCTTTCCGTTTCAAGTCCTCATAAAAAAAGCAAAGTTTCTAATGTTCTAAAAAGAGCTTCCGTTGGTCGCTTTTTTAGAACAAGAAACTTTTGCTTTTTTTATTCCGGGCTTTCCACTGCAATCTGGGCTAGAAAAAGTTTCAGGTTTCAGGTTTCAAGTTGGTCAAAAATCTAAAACCTAAAACCTAAAACAAACTACTTAATGATCCCAATAGACCTCGAATGCTCAATCGCTTCACTGCTGTCTTTAAAATAGCAAACTGAGACATTTAGGCTTTCAAGGTTTTTAAGAATTTTTTGAACTTCTTTTTTCTGATATTTACCAGTCTGCCTAATGTAAACAGCGATCACGGTAACGGGAAATATTTTGCAGATTCGTTCATACAATACAGGATCATGCTGGGAATCATCGCCCATTAAAATATATTTGAGAGTAGGGTAGAATTCTACAACGTGTTTTATTTTTTCAAATTTATGATCGTGATTCCCTCTTCCGCTCATAAAAAAATCCGTAATTCCTCTTTTGATATCTTTAAGCAGCACAACCGCCTTTGGCAGTTTATTAATTCGGGTAAATTTTGCAATAAATCGATATAAATTCCATTCACTGCTCGAAACATAGAAAAAAGCATTTGCCTCTTCTGGATTCTCTCTTCCTGACTGGCTCAACGCCTGATAATGCGAAACAACATCTTTAAAAACCTTTCTATCGTTTACATTTCTAAAAAGTAAAATATAGATTTTTCTAAAGAAATTATTGGTGTGCGAGATCAAAAAAGTATCATCGATATCCGATATAATTCCGAGTTTGCCTTTATGAGGTCTTATAAAACTGCCTTTGCAGCTCGTTTTTATTTCATTGTATTTCAGGCTTACTTCATAAGGCATCCAGCCAAAATGCGTTTCTTTTTCCAGCGGAATACAAAATTTAAAATAACCATCATCTAAAGTTTTGGTGTGAATTATTTCCTCATTATAATGAAGATAAACATCAAAATTTTTAATGGTTTTTATTCGGAATAATTTGAGAATCGAGGTGGCATTTTTTAACTTCTTTTTTTCAAAATCGTAATTGTGTTCTCTTCTTAAAACATGCCCCATCACAATTAATTCTTGCTCATTTGCATAACCTCGATATAATTGTAGAATTGGTTTCATTAATTACGTATATTTAGGTAACTGTAAATTACTTAAATTAATTGGTTTTAAAAATAAAATTTTGAAAAAGAATATACTATTTATTGTAAATCCGATATCTGGAGATCTAGACAAATCGGATTTAATTGAATCTGTTGAAGAATTTGAGTCGACACATCATTTTAATCTGGAGGTTTATGAAACCACAGGGAAAAACGATTTAAAAGCAATACAAACTATATATAAGCAGCATAATCCTGAACGAATTGTTGTAGCAGGAGGCGATGGAACTATAAAAATGGTTGCAGAAGCAATGGAAGATCACGACGTCATAATCGGTATTCTGCCAGCTGGCTCTGCAAACGGACTTTCGGTAGATCTGGATCTTCCAGCCGGAATCGAAGAGAACCTTAAAATAGCCTTTTTAAACAACTATATCGAAATGGACATGATTTGCATCAATGGCAAAAAAAGTATTCATTTAAGCGATCTTGGTTTAAACGCAAACTTGGTAAAAAACTACGAAGAAAGTGATGTGAGGGGTTTTTGGGGATATGCATTACAAGCTTTTACAACTCTTAAAGAGGCAGAAGAACCATTTGTAGCAACTATTACGGCAAACAACAAAACAGTTCAGCACGTTGCAAGAATGATTGTAGTTGCCAACTCGCAGAAATATGGAACAGGAGTAATCATAAATCCTAATGGTTCTATGAATGACGGAAAGTTTGAATTGGTAATTTTAAAAAGCCTGGATTTACTTTTAATTGGAAAAATTATTACGGGAAATATGCCAATCGATTCTGATGATATTGTCATTATTTCAACAGACAAAGCCACTATAGAAACAGATTATCCAGTAAATTTTCAGATTGACGGAGAATATTGCGGGGCACAGAAATCTTTAGAAATTCATATTTTGCACAAGCAAATGAAATTGGCTGTTCCTTAGCGGTAAAGTTTATTATTTAAAAGGATTTCTTTCCTGCCATTCTGTTTTTGGTTCCAGATAATTAAAAAACCTAGAAATGTTATGGTTAATCAATGCATTGCTATGTGTAATTAAACCATACATTTTTACAGGTTTTGCTCCAACAGAACTTTTAATTTCAAGTGCCGTTCTAGCAAAAACGATTTCTCTGAAACCTTTTTTAATAGAGTAGGCAATCATGTCGTACAGCATATTTAAGTACAGCATTTTTTCGCGCTGCACACTTTCATCATAGCCTAAAAAGTAGGTGTCCATTACATCGCCGTTTTTAATCAAAGTGTTGAAACCAATTAATTTTTCGTCTAAAAAATAACCATATAGCAAAAAGTTCTCACCCATTATTTCTTTAAAAAAGCTAAAATGATTTCGAGCTAGAAAAAAGGTATTGAAAGGAGCGTTTTTGGCAACGTGAAAATACAAGTCATAAATAACATCTTCATATTTTTTAATATCATCTAAAAACATTTTTTGTTTCACGATACCGTCAGATTTTTTTCGGGCGCGTTTATATTGGTCACGGTATTTTTTAGATAAAGCATCAATATAATCTTGTTCTGTTTCCCAATTTTCAGGAATTTCAAAAATCATATTCGGCTGTGTCGAAAACGTATAGTTATTTTTGAATTCAGCTTGTAAAGGTTCTATTTCTTTCGCAGTAAAATCTTTTATACTCGTTATATGAACTTTTTTTCCGCTTTCCTTTAAATCTTTTTTAAGCTGATTGATAGCTTTATGAAGTGTTTTAATAGCTTTTGACTGTTTGATATTTTTATCAAAAACAAAAGCATTCTGACCAGTAAGCATATTATTGCCAATGAATAAAACATGCGATGCAAAATTCTTTAAAGCAAAATTTCGAACAGATGTTTTTAAGCATTTATCACGCTCCCCAAACGATTCTAGTTTTTCTGCAAATAAAAATTGAGTTAAAACAATTCCAATCAGTTTTTCTTCTTCAAAAATTCCGATAAAATGACAAGTCATATTAACTGGAGAAGAGTTTTCCAGAACTTCGAGATATTCTCGCGTTAAAAAAATATTATCAGCAGCAAGCAAATTCCATTCTACAGGCAGTAATGAAGCGCTTTTGTAAATCTGGAAAGAATAGGTTGTATTCAAGAGAGTGAACTAATTTCGTCAAAATTAGATAATATTTGCAATAACTCATTTTCTTTAAGTTATTATTAAGAAAAACCCGTTTGACTTTAGGTTTCAAACGGGTTATATATTTTTTTATTTATGCGAAACCGCAGATAATTCCGCCCATTAAAGTCAGCGTAACTATCCAATAACCAGCGTGAATAAATATGTATTTCCAAGATTTTCTTTCAAACAAACCATTAATCCCAATTAGCGGAAACGCAAAAAACAACCCAGACATAAATCCGTGAAGCGCGCCGTGTTTGAAAGTTCTGTACGCCATTCCGTAATCTGCCATAAAAGCAGCGAATGATGGTTTTGCACTGTCAATTAACGGTGGTCCGCCAACCATACCCACCGCGCCAGACTGATGAATTGTCAACGACATTAAAGTCATTGTAATCATTAAAGAAAAAATGTACGTTAATCCAAAGATTTTAATCATACTGCCTTTTCTTAATTCTTCTTGAGTAAGATTATTTTCTTTCATCCAGATCGTTCCGAATACTTTCGGATTATACCAAATAAATCCAACAACAAGAGTGACAATTGCTGCTAAAAGAAGTGCAACGAAGTTAATTTCCATAATATGAGGTTTTTAGAATTAGTTAGTCAAATGTAATCAAAAAATTAATTCACATCTATTATTTAATAAAGGAAGAATAAATCGTATTAATTATTTACTTATTAACAGTTTGTCGACATTATGTGCATTATATCTATGAAATGCATAATTTAGTCGAAGAATTAAAAACTAAAATCTATCATTGAACTTTAGCATTTTTTACCAATACGCTAGTTTTTGTTTTATTCAGTCGAAATCCATAAATCTTGAAAATAAATTACAATAGTTACCCAAAATTAATCGTGCTTATGAATGAATTTTACACTCGTTAAAAAAGTTGATTAAATATATTTAGTTAATTGCTGAAACCGTAATTCGTTACGGTTTTTTGTTTTTAGAATTTAAAGGGTATTAAAAAAAATAACATTTAATTTAGAAAGGATTTTTTATGTTTGTCCAAATTTTTTATAACTTTAATATAACTATTCCAAGAAGCAAAAACCGATTGATGGTCGGTATTATTAATCACTTAATAAACAGAAATTATGACACTACAATACCAAGGTGAACAATACGGAAAGTCAACAACTTTTACAATAAGAATTATTGGTAATAACTTATCAAAAAGCAGTTCAAATTATCAAATTGACCTTTTGGTTGGAGATAAAAAACTGCCAACTTTTACAAGTGAAATTCACCAAAGTCTTTCTAATTGTTTAAAAGAGATTTATTTGTTCAGAAAACATAACGGAATCAAATTTGATGAATCAACAGAAAAGATTGTTTCGCTTTATGTTCCGTATGATAAGGTTTTGTATAACTACAATAAATATGCTTTGTTTAGAGCATAATTTTTCTCAAAATATTAATATGAAAAAGACCTTCTGAAAAAGAGGTCTTTTTTTGTTTTAAATAGAAACAAAAAAAGCTCCAGATTTCTCTGAAGCTTTTATTATGACTAAGTAGTCCGTGGGGGAATCGAACCCCCCTTACCAGGATGAAAACCTGGCGTCCTAACCGATAGACGAACGGACCTGCTTTTGTAATGCGGGTGCAAAACTATAACTAATTTTCAAATATACAAGTGTTTTTTGCAAAAAAATATATCCTCTTATTTCGATAATTTCAGATTTTAGATCATCAATTGTAAATAAATGGAATTAATTTAAGCGTATTTGTTTGATTAGTAATTGGTTGTTTTTGTTTGGAAAAAAGATATTTATTAAAGAAAGTATTTTTGTTGTGATTAAAAAATATTTGCATTTTTATGTTTTGAAAGAATATTCTTTTAGAATTTAGTGTCTTCCATTTGAAAAGTTCTAGCCAAAGTATTCAAATAATTTAGAGACAATCTCCATCCATAAAAAAAAGACCAAACATTTTTAACGTTTGATCTTTGTAATATTTCATAAAATAATCTTAGTGCTATTTGCTGTCAAATTCCCTGCGGTTGTAAAAAGTATCATCATCGGATAGAAAGCTGGAATCATTTTCAGGATAATAAGATTTCATTACACTTCTTTCGTAATTTCTGTCAAAATTATGCTGTCTGCTATATCTGCTTGTATGTCTAAATGTATCATATCCTATAGTATTGGCCATTACAGTTTTCGTGTCTTTATTAATGCTTACAGATCCAATAGGTACAATAATGTGACTGTCTCCATCTTGATAGATAAATTCCTTTCCATTGTCGTTTGCTATAGCATCGTGTACTTCATTTCGGCTATCGTCTATTAATGTTTTATCGATTTTTACATCTAAGTAGACAACGCGCTGCATATCTTTATTAACCCACAGATTATCAATTGTACCTATGGTGCGGTTATCAGCGTCTACAATTTTCCATCCTCTTACGTCTGAATAATTGGAAGCAATCTTATAATCAGAGAGTTCGTCGAGTCTGTATAAATTTCTATGTTTATTTTCCATAAATTCTTTTTTTAATATTATATATTCATATGTATGCTGCATATAACTGCAACAAACTTTTAGCAGATATGTAAAAAATGTCTTGTACAAAGCTTTAATAGATGTACAAAGCAATTAATTCCTGCTTTTTCTTAATAATGTTTATTGTCCACTTGTAGTGTTTTCAACTTCTACATTGTTTTCAGTTGTAGTTTCATGATCTTGTACAAATATGTAGTAAACAAGCGCTGCTATGATTAGCACTACTGCAATCCATGGCCATATCGGCTTCTTTTTCTCAATTTTAATCTCTGCCATAACGTATTTTTTTGATTATAGAATAGTTTTTAATTACTATTAAAGGTACAAATGAGAAAAGATTCGAAAGTATTTAATTTCAGCAGGATGTTACACAATTCCCAGTAGAGTAATTGATTATCAGAAGTTAAGGCGTTTGTTTTGAGTAAAGATTATACTTAATTCTTTTAAGTGAATAAATTATAAAATAATATAAACAAAAAAAGCTTCAGATTTCTCTGAAGCTTTTACCTTGTAGTCCTAACGGGACAATTCTCGAACCGTTTTGCAGGTGATTTGAAAAAAATAAATTTAATAGTATAACACTAGATGATCTATTTTAAATTATAATAAATATTTTTAAAACATTTAAATTTCTTAAATCAATTTTCATGTTTGTAATTATATTGATTTTCTGAAATTATTTTATTGTTTTGATCTTTAGTAAGTTTTAGACGACCCAAAACATCGTACTCAAACTTGCTGATTATTCCTTTAGGATCTGTTGTTGAAATTATTCCCACACCAGAATTATAAGTATAAGTCGTAATAAAAGCGTTTGGTAAAAGCGTTCTTAAATTTTGTGGCACCTCGGTTAATAATCTAATGGCTTCATCATTTATTCCCAGAACAGATTTTACATCTGCATAAGATGCATTTTCTATCTTAGCTATAGGATATGTACCGATATATCCCCATAAATAAGTTATATCCATTCCATTTTCCATCTTTTGCTGCAACAAATTCCCATTGGTATTATCTATCTCAACTACTTTTATACGGTTCTGAAGCGTTGCTGAACCCTTAGAGGTTTGAATGATTTCAGGCTGTATGAGTCCATTCCCCCAGTCCTTGAATATTTTTTTACTTTCAGATGTTTTATTTGTATCTACAAAACTCTGAGTTTTTACAGGAGTTAGTCTATTATTTTCTAATAAGATATTCATCAGAGGTTCTCCTGCTGTATCAGTATCGCCAGGATAAAAAAATCTGTTTTCTAAAGTTTCTCCTTTGGAAGATGTGATTGTCTGACTGGTTAATTGCATATGAACAGGGTTATTGTAATTATAAACTGTATTAGTTATAAGTGTTCCGCTAACGGCATTAGATTTGTCATAGAATGTTTCAGTAACCATTTTAGATTTTAAATATCGCCATGGGATAAGATGTCTATATCCTATGTTTTGGTAAGGTACTATATTAGGCGGTGGAGAATTAATGTTAGGACATGTGATAAATGTTTCTCTTGTGAAGATTTTTATTCCTGAAACAGTTGCTGTTTTAGAGGTATCATCATAGTAATTACTAACTTCTTCCTGTATTATTTTATTTTTAGAGTTGAAGATTTTTTTATTTAACAAATTGCCCCGCAGCCAGTCAAATTCAACATTTACAGACCCATCCTGACTATTAACTGATGGTGCAAAATCGTAATTGTATGCTGTGTAACCATTCTTTAACACATTTGTAAAATCGATAGTTTCTTCTTTTACATCTGTGTAATAGACTTCGTTCATCAAATTATAAGGAGATTGACCATTGTATACAGTTGTATTACTAGTAATCCAAAATACTCCGTAAAAACCCTCACATTTTGTTGTCTGATAAGAATGAAATGTTTCCGGATCATATTTACGAACAGCATCGAAAACCAACCTGCCGCTACTCTTATCTCCTTGTCCCGGAATAGTGTACGAATATTGTTTTTTAGTAACTAATTTAGAATTGTCATCATAGTTTTCTACAGATTCAATTCTAAGTCCTGGTCCAAGAACATTTTTTTGAGTGTCATCTATATTAATGTATTTGCATTGGAAATTATTAACACTCATATACTGTCCATAAGCCTCAAGTATAATCTGTCCAGATCCACTCAATTCAACTGATTTATCAAAAGACCTGTTGTCTTTTATTTTAGAACTATCAAAAAATGGAGTGCTGGATCCATCTTTAAAAACAGTTACTCTTGCATATTGATACTTGTTAATGGTTAAATAGTTAGCTCCACTATATACTATATCGAAAATTAATCTGGCACTGGCAGTTCCATTTAAATTATAAGGAATAACATTTTCAACAAGACATGTTGGTCCACAACTACTTTCTTGGTCACTATCGGGTAATCCATTACCCTGAACAATGTGTGAATTAATATTTACTTCTCTGTTCCTGCTTAGTTCATCAATTCCAAAGTAACTATTGGATTCATAATTAAATTTTGTTTTGCCTTTGGTCGGATATTTTATCTCTGTAAGCATTCCAGCCATCAGAGCATTTGTGTTTACGTTACGATTAGCCGATCCTAAGGTTATTTTTCCGTTATTGAACCAAATATGCTGCGGAGGTATCAAAGTTAAGTTATCTGCGCCGTTGCAATATCCCCAGGCATCCATACTCTTTGCATTTTTAGTTGGTAAAACAGCATCCGAGTAAGTGAATTTTGTAGCGATGTTTTCATCGATCATATCAACTACGGCTTCAAGTTTAAGCCTTTTCCTTATATAGTCCAGTTGTATTCCTCCCGGATCAAAATAACTATATTTTAATTCATATCTTTTATTATCAACATATGTACCATTGTCAAAACTTTGAATTTTGATAAATTTTAGATAAGAAGGTACAGTATATATGTCTGGAAAACGTATCTTATCTACCAAATTAGGTGAGGCTAAATCCAATCTTCCGCTTTGTGGAATAAACAAAATTCTAAAATCTTTGTGGCTAATAGCGCTCAACTTATAGGTTTTTGTTGCATTTATAGAGTTTCGGGGAGATGTGGTCATTGTTTCACTTTGATCTGATCCCTGAGGACAATCGCTGAAACTTCTCGATATGCTTATCTGATCATTAATGTTGGTATTAGAGTGCCAGCCATCATTGGTATAACCAAAATCAATAGTATTATTGGAAGGGGTTTTAATCTGATCAACATACCATGCAGTGGTATAGTAACTTGTATTATGTTGAACACCAACTGAGCATGAAATTTCACGTGTATCATTGAAAAAGTAAATATTTCCTTGTGCATCAGTGATTTTAAATTTTCTATCATGCTTACCTCCGGAGCTTTCTACTTTAAAAGCGTCGGGAGGGTATACTATAATACCATCTCCCTGAGAATTTCCAATTATAAATTTACCTTGTGCAGTAGGAGAACTAAAATGATAAACATCTTTGATCCAGGAATTATTCCTAAGAAAGGACATGTACTCATCGCAATAATCCCATGGCTCTGCCTGACCTAAATAGTTTTCTATTGTTTCGAAAGAAGGCATAGTGGCGTCAACAGCTTCGTCAGGCGTATCTCTTACATCGAGTGTAATTTGGGCACCAGCCTGAAGACTCCACCCGAGTCCTACCCATGTAGCTTCCTGATTTACTTTTATTCCTGTCGGATTGTAACTTAAACTGATTGGCAGTTTATAATCGCTTGTTTCTAATGTGTGAATTGGAACTGAAATGTTCACTAAACCTTTCGCTAAATTGACGTTATAATCTCCATATTTTTGAAATGCCTGCGCCTCTGGAGATTTTGGGGTAAAATCTGAAATAGTTGCCCAACTGTCTTTGTCTCCAACTTGTGCAGATAATAAGTGCACCCACATAGTTGAAAGTGCTAAAAATAGGATTGTTCTTTTTTTTGTGTTGAAAGAAAGGGGCTTCTTTTGTTTTATTAGGTAATTCAAAATTGTAATTCTTATAAAATTTGTATTTTTTTTAACTATCGTTCAATATGTTTCAATGACTTTTTCTTGTTTTTTTCTACTTGGTTTGTTTTTCAAATCTTTAAATATTTACTAATATTTGTGATGTTTTATTGAAACTATTATGTGTAAATGGATATTTGCTGTTATATCTAATTACATACTCAATGAGTTTACAGGAATATTATCTGTTTTATTTTTTTCGATGCCAAAGATAAAATAAACAAAAGTTAAATTATTACGGAATCCCGTAAAGAAGTGATAAAAAAAACTGTTAGTTTCGCCATTGCAATAAAATAATTATCAAATTCCAAACGGCTTATGCGGAAATTTTACTTACTAACTTCTTTTTTAGTATCAATCATTACACATTCCCAGGATATTCTTTGGGAGAAATCTTACGGAGGCACACATTCCGATTATCTTTTTGATGCCCAGCCAACAGCCGATTACGGATTTATTCTGGCAGGCAGCTCCTTGTCTAATAAAACAGGTAATAAGGCAGAAGACAATCATGGTGATTTAGATTACTGGATTTGGAAAATGAAAGAAAATGGAGAAATGGACTGGCAAAAAAGTTTTGGCGGTTCTGGCTTTGATCTTCTTCAAAGTATAAAAAATACCAGCGATGGCGGATTTATTCTTGCCGGAACTTCAAGCTCATCTAAGGGATCTCAAAAGAAAGAAAATTGTAAAGGTCTATCTGATTTTTGGGTAATAAAACTTAACGCTGCCGGAGATGAGCAATGGCAGAGAACTATTGGCGGCGATGGTCAGGAAGAATTACTTTGTGCTTTTCAGACCAAAGATGGTGGATATATCCTGGGCGGATCTTCAAGTTCGAGCCCGCATTCTATTACAACTTCGAAAATTGACGAAAAATCATTGACTACTGATCTCTATACTAAATCGGAAAAGAGCAGAGGAAATATGGATTACTGGATCGTCAAATTAAATAAAGAAGGTGCTGTTGAATGGCAAAAAACCTACGGCGGACAATATTCTGATACACTCAGAAGCCTGGAACAGACTTCTGATAATGGCTATGTTCTGGCAGGTTATTCTAATTCTCCAATTTCAGGAGACAAGACAGAATCTGGAAAAGGGGTCGGAGATTATTGGATTCTCAAAATAGATGACAAAGGAGTTATTCAATGGCAAAAAACTTATGGAGGAGATGGTGATGACCAGCCCTATGTTATTCATCAGACAAAAGACGGAGGTTATATAGTTGGTGGAAATTCAAACAGTTCTAACGCTTTGACAACTGAAGGAGGGATTGTTGGAAATGGTACAGATTACTGGATTCTTAAACTGGATGAGGAAGGAAGTGTGGTATGGAGTAAAACATTCGATTTTGGGAAAGTTGACATTTTAACGTCTTTGGTGGAAAATAATGATGATACTTTTTTGATTGGAGGACATGCCCGAAATTCAGCAACAAGAGCTGGTGGAGGCGGTTTGGCTTCAAAAGCAGTAGGATTAGTTGTAAAAGAAAAAGATGGTATAAACGATTACATCGCTTTGAAAATTAATGAGAAGGGAGAAGAAATCTGGAGTAAAACCGTGGGAAGCGGCGGAGAAGATATCCTTAGAAAGTTAATAGAAACAAGAGACGGCGGTTATTTAATGGCAGGAACATCTAATGGGACATCAAAAGATAAAAATTCGAATATTGGCTCCAATGATTTTTGGGTTGTAAAGTTAAAAGATAAAACCAAGTTAGAAAAAGTCAAAGCCAGTATAGAAGCCATACCTAACCCAGTATCTACTTATACCAATGTTATAATTGGTTATGATTTCAATAAAGGAACTGCAAGTGTTGTGGATATGTTAGGGCGCACGCTTCAGAGTTTTGAAATCTCAAGCAGAACAGTTCCGGTAGATTTAAGCAGGTATTCGGAAGGTGTATATCTTATTGTCATAAAAACAGATGTTAAAACCGAATCGGTTAAAGTAATTAAAAGAATAACAGGCAAATAAAATGAAGCATTCAATTTTAGGAATAGTTTTAATAAATATAAAAAACAATTCTGTTTTTAGAAGAAAACAACAAGATGAATTGAGATTTAATAAAAATTAGATTCGCTTATTTATGAAAAGAAAATTATTCTCAGGTATCTTATTTTTAATTATAAGTTTTTGCTACAGTCAGGTTAAAAACGACTCAATTCAGGCTCCATCTTCAATTATGGCAGCACCAGCAGTTGGACCTGGAGGTTCGTCAAAATGGTATCAGGATGCAGATAGTGATGGTTATGGAGCAAGTGAAATTGATGCACCACCTATTACCAGTGTAAATCAGCCCCCTGGTTATGTTTCAAATAATCTTGACATAGATGATAATGATTATAGGATTACTAATATCCCACCTGTTATGTATTACAGGGATTCGGATCAGGATACATTTGGTGGTACCGATGGGCGACTTTATAGTGTAAAGCCTACTGGTTATGTAGCAAACAATTCAGATTGTAATGATTCTGATGCGACAATTAATCCTAATACTATGTGGTATCGGGATGCAGATGCAGATGGATATGGAGCCGCATCAGCAACTCTTAAGCAATGTCTGCAGCCGGCAGGATATGTCCGAAATGCGTCTGATTATGATGATTCTACACCCAATATAACCAATGTGGCACCGCAATATTTCTATCGGGATGCTGATGGTGACGGATATGGAAACCCATCTGCATATATCTATTATAGTTATATGCCAGGCGGCTATGTTACAAATGGATCAGATTGTAACGATTCAAATTCGGGCATTAATCCTAATACAGTCTGGTTTCAGGATGCTGATGGGGATGGTTTTGGATGGTACGCAGTGACTAAAAAAAGCTGTACACAACCATCCGGATATGTTTTGGATTTTGAAGATTTTGATGACAATAATTCCAATATTACCAACATAGCACCGCAGTATTTTTATCAGGACGTTGACGGAGATGGTTATGGAAATCCTAGCAGTAGTGTTTACTTTAGTGCAAAACCGGCAGGTTATGTTACCAATAATTACGATTGTAATGATTATGATGTATCCGTTAATCCAAATACAGTCTGGTATCAGGATGCCGATGGAGATGGTTATGGAAATGGAGCGGTTACCACGATAAGTTGTGGACAGCCTTATGGATATGTCCGAAATGCTGCAGATTATAATGATGGAACTTCGAATATTACAAACATTGCACCGCAATATTTTTTTAGGGATTATGACGGTGATGGTTACGGAAATCCTTCGGATTATGTCTATTATAGTTATAAGCCGGGAGGTTATGTAACTAATAATTTAGATTGCAATGATTCCGATGTAGTTGTGAATCCGGATTTACACTGGTATCAGGATGCTGACGGGGATGGTTATGGAAACGGAAGCGTATCAACACCATCCTGTACGCAACCGGCAGGATATGTTCGAAACGCTGCTGATTATAATGATTCTACAGCAAACATAACTAATGTTGCTCCAAACTATTTCTATCAGGATGCTGATGGGGATGGTTACGGAAATCCATCGATCTACGTTTACTATAGTTATATGCCGGGAGGTTTTGTTAACAACAATGCAGATTGTAATGATACAGACAGTTCCTTAAATCCAAATACAGTTTGGTATCAGGACGCAGACGGAGATGGTTACGGAAACGCAAGTGCCTATACGCATTCTTGTATGCAACCTGCAGGATATGTCCGAAACGCAGCTGACTATAATGATTCTACAGCAAACATAACCAATGTTGCTCCAAACTATTTCTATCAGGATGCAGATGGGGATGGTTACGGAAATCCATCTGTTTATGTGTATTACAGTTATATGCCTGGAGGTTTTGTAAGTAATAATTACGATTGCAATGATGCAGACAGCTCATTAAATCCAAATACGGTTTGGTACAGAGATGCAGATGGAGATGGTTACGGAAACCCTGGAGCTTCAACAAATAGTTGTGCCCAGCCAAATGGCTATATTAGACAGGCTGGAGATTATGATGACAATAACGTAAACATTA